>Ga0066631_10000438_pt1 | contig 13535 bp, 13 predicted proteins | sample CryGeyCG2014_300_FD_59502 | JGI IMG/M metagenome (GOLD analysis project Ga0066631, IMG submission 59502) | Groundwater microbial communities from aquifer - Crystal Geyser CG02_land_8/20/14_3.00 | ecosystem: Environmental > Aquatic > Deep subsurface > Groundwater | place: USA: Utah: Grand County... | reverse complement strand
AATCCCCTTGTTATCCTGCCTCATTTTTTATTTCTTATAGTTTATTGATTATTAAATATTACTCCCGCGGCATACGGCACACAGCTTTTTTAACATTTGGGGGGTGTCCCCATAGGTTTGAACCAAACTAAAAACCAATACCTAAAACAAAGCGCGGAAAGTTATATTATTAAATACTCCAATATAGAAAAAATGCTATATCCATTGTATAGTAGAATGTCGAATTAAATTCAAATCTTTTAAATGGCTATAATGGCTTATTGAAATGAGACACAAAAAGTGGTAGAATGTGTTAATCAGGGAGGTGCTTTTTTATGTGATTTTGTATCATATGCTTCCACCCATTGGGTTAAACCAAATTCCTTATTTCAAACCCTTGAATCTATCTATTGACAATACTTTTGACTACTTACCACATTTCTTTATCAACAAAATCATTTAACTTAGATTTATCATTTTTTATGAGGAAAGACATGATTTTCAGGAAAAATATTATTCACCCACTAAATTATGGGTTTTACATGTATTAAACTCAAACTGCATTGTTGTGTGCACTACATTGTATTCATTATAGAGAAGTTCTTCTATTTCACTTCTTATTTTATCTATGACACTTTGATTAAGGTCCTCGCATATATTTATATGACATTCAAAGTGTATTGTTGAATCGTCCAGAAGCCAGATGTGTATATGATGAATATTGCTGACACCATATATCTTTTCAATATCCTCTTTAATTTTCTGTATCTCTATTCCCTCAGGAGCGCTCTGCATTAGAATGTTAACCGACTCCTTTATTATTTTGAAACTCTGCATAAGAACATACAAGGCAATAATAACTGAAAGAAGCGGGTCAATCCAGTAAATCTCATACAGTTTCATCAGGACTCCCCCTGCTATCACCGCAACAGATGAAAGCGTGTCAGAGAGAAGGTGTATAAATGACGATCGGATATTTAATGAGTCCCTTGAATTCTTGAAAAGAACCATAACTGAGATGGCATTCCCAAGAAGACCGAAAATTGCCACAATTAAAAGTAAATTGCTTTCAACAGGATTTTGGTTAATGAACCTTTTGTATGCCTCAATGAAAATGAAGACAGAAACCCCTACAAGAATGGATCCGTTTAGAAGAGCCGCAAGAATTTCAACCCTTTTATAGCCAAATGTTTTTTTGCTTGTCCTCTTCCTTTCTGCAATCTTCATGCTTATAAATGTTAGAAAGAGAGAAAACGAATCAGACATGTTATGAAGAGCATCTGAAACGAGTGATAAACTTCCTGAAATGATTCCTCCGACTATTTCACTTGTCGTAATGAAAAGATTGAGAAATATTACCCAAAAGAATTTTGAAAATGTCATTCTTTCAGAACCGTCTTTTCTTAAATGATTGTGATGCTCCATAAATTTATTTTACTTCAAAGAAATTTTTTATCAATAGGTTTTTATTGATTTTTTATGATATATAGGTAAAATTATTTCATGAAAGTAAATTCAAAACAACTTCTTAGAGAGATTTTTTTGTGTAAAGACCAAAAGAAAGCAAAACTACTTCAAAGATATTTCAAAACAGGAAAGGGTGAGTATGGTGAGGGAGATATTTTTTATGGAATCCCTGTTCCAAAATCCAAATATCTTGCAAAGAAATTTATAGACATTCCGCTTGAAAAAATAGAGATCCTTTTAAAAAATAAAGTTCATGATATAAGATCTATAGCCCTGCAGATAATGGTTTTGAAATATCAAAATTTTATTTGTGAGAGAGAACCGATTTACAAAATGTATTTGAGAAATACGAAACATATAAACAATTGGGATCTTATTGATTGCTCTTCATACAAGATAGTTGGAGAGCAACTTATAAACAGAGACAGAAAAATCCTTTATAAACTTGCCCGTTCGGAGAACCTGTGGGAAAAAAGAATTTCTATTATATCAACTCTCCGATTTATACAAAATAAGGAGTATGAAGATACTTTGAAAATTTCTGAAATTCTTCTGAATGACACCAATGACCTTATTCATAAAGCGGTCGGGTGGATGTTAAGGGAAGTCGGTAAAAGAATCAGTAGGGATAAAGAAGAATTGTTTTTGAAGAAACACTATAAAGTTATGCCAAGAACAATGCTCAGATATTCTCTTGAACATTTTCCAAGAGAACTTAAAGAATTTTATATGAGAAGATGAAAGGCATTTTTTCATACACCTTTATATGTAATATCCAGCAATCTATCCTGCTCATAGATCAAAGCACAATATTCTTACCCTCAGATCACTCTTTCTTGTTCTTACTTTAGGGACGGTGGTTCCAAAAAGCACCATTTTTTAATATACGCAACTGGCAGCAGGCAGACGTAGCATTGGCTCACACACATCACTGAAACATTTGGGGGGTGTCCCCAAAACACGACTTACTTACCTTTGAGTATCCAATCCCCTAATTATCCCGCCACATTTTTATTATTCACTAATAATTATTTATTGATAATTGCTCAAGGCACAAGGTGGCGTCTTCGCTTTTTCTGTCATCGTATAGTAAATGTCATGGTATTGCACATGGTAAACGGTGTTCGGAACACGGCACACGGCTTATGGCTTATTTGCGACTTGTGACTTTTTTTATTTATGACAGTTTGTGAATCACTATACCACTTTGAAGTTTTGGTTCAAACCATGTTGATTTGGGAGGCATAACTTTGCCTGAATCTGAGACATTCATCAATTGTTCCATTGATGTGGGAAAGAGAGCAAATGCAACTCTGTATTCTTTTGAGTCAACCAATTTTTTCAATTCCTTTATACCTCTTATTCCACCAATAAAATCTATTCTTTTATCTGTTCTCGGATTTTCAATACCGAGGATTGGTCCCAAAACATTTTCCTGAAGAATAGAGACATCAAGAGATTTTATAAAGTCGCACCTGTTTATAATTTCATCCTTTGCCTTTATAATGTAACTTTCATCCTCTATATACATTGTGAAATCATGGATTTTTACAGGCTTTTGCATTCTCTTTATCTTCTCAATAACGAATTTCTTCTCAAGTTCTTTGATGAACTTGTCTTTAGTCATTCTATTAAGGTCTTTTACTACCCTGTTATAATCCATTATCATCATCTCATCATCGGGAAATATAACTGAGAGAAAATAATTATACTCCTCCGTCTTTGATGTTGACTTTTCTTCTTTTCTTCTCTTTAATGCTATTCTTGTTGCAGCAGCTGAACGATGATGTCCATCTGCTACATATAGATTCTCAATTCCTGCAAATATCTTCACAATTATATCTATCGTCTTTTTGTCTTTTACAACATAGAATATATGGCGCACATTAAGTTTGTCAATGAAATCATACTCCGGCTTTAGGTCCCTCATTGTTTTTTTCACAATTTCATTCACATCTGCTCTCTTTCTATATGTTAAAAAAACAGAACCGGTATTTGCATTTATTGTGTCAATGTGCATCGCTCGTTCTATCTCTTTGTCTTCTCTTGTATTCTCATGTTTTTTAATAACATCATTTATATAATCTTCAACAGATGCCACAGTAACTATTCCTGTCTGTTCATGCTTGCCCATTATCTGCTTGTATATGTATAAGCATTCTTCCTTATCCTGAAACATAATTTTTTCTTTGAGCAATTTCTCAAGATTCTTTCTCCCTTTATCAAATATCCTCTGGTCATGCACATCATAAGAATCGGGACAATCAATTTCAGATTTTTCAACATGCAGAAACGAGTATTTATTCTTTTTTACCATCTCTCGTGCCTCTTTTACACTAAGAGTATCATAAGGCGGAGCACACACTTCTCTCGCTTTTTCTTTTACAGGTCTTATTCCCTTGAATGGTTTTATTACTGCCATAATTTCTCCTTTTTACCATGCAAACATTTTGAATGAAGAAGCGAATTCACGTACTTCTTCTTTTATTTTATTTATCTCTTCCTCATTTTCTATACTTAAAATCACTCTGTCTATAAATGATGCTATCTTCTCCATCTCCTGCTCCTTCATTCCCCTTGTTGTCATTGCTGGTGTTCCGAGGCGAATTCCTGAGGCAACAAATGGCTTCTCTGGGTCAAACGGAATTGTGTTTTTATTCACTGTTATCCCTGCTTTATCCAATGCCTTCTCAGCAACCTTTCCAGTAACTTTCTTAGGTCTCATATCAACAAGCATCAGATGTGTGTCAGTTCCATTTGAGACGAGACGGTATCCACGACTCACCAATGCAAAAGCAAGTGCCTGAGCATTTTTCAAAACCTGCCTCTGATAATCTATGAATGAGGGCTGTAATGCCTCATTTAATGCAACTGCCTTTGCAGCTATTACATGCATAAGAGGTCCGCCTTGTATTCCGGGAAATAATGCTTTGTCAACCTCTGCTGCATATTGCTGTCTGCATAAAATCATTCCGCCTCTCGGTCCCCTTAATGTTTTGTGAGTGGTTGTCGTGACAATATCAGCATACTTAATAGGTGAAGGATGGAGACCCGTTGCCACAAGACCTGCTATGTGGGCCATGTCAACTACGAGTTTTGCACCCACTTCATCGCATATTTCACGAAACTTTATAAAATCAAGTATGCGAGGATACGCAGAGGCACCTGCAATAATCATTTTTGGTTTATGCTCTTTAGCCATTTCTTTTAATTTAGAATAATCTATTACCTCAGTATCTTTTTCAACTCCATAATGAACTGCATTGTATAACATTCCGGAAAAACTTATCGGATGTCCGTGGGTCAAGTGACCTCCATGAGAGAGATCAAGTCCGAAAAATGTCTCCCCTGGCTTCAAAAAAGTGAAAAAGGCAGCCATATTCGCCTGTGACCCGCAATGCGGCTGAACATTTGCATGCTCTGCACTGAATAGTTTTTTTGCTCTCTCTCTGGCAAGATTTTCAGCAATATCTACAAACTCACACCCGCCATAGTATCTTTTAGCAGGATAGCCCTCAGCATATTTGTTTGTCATCACATTTCCCAGTGCCTCTAAAACACTCTCCGAGACAAAGTTTTCTGAAGCTATAAGTTCCAGTTTTTCTTTCTGTCTTCTCTCTTCATTTGATATGGCATCAAAGATATCTCTGTCTTCCTTTTTTAGTAATTCCTTTTCCATAATATTCTCCTATTATTGGTTTTTATTTATTAGTTCCACGGTTTGAGTCGGATATGCAAAGTCAATCTTTTCAGAATCAAATCTATGCTTTACTATATAATGAAAATCCTCTTTAATGTTTCCTAAAAGAGAATTATCCGATACTGAGAATGACACATATAAATTAACCGCATATATATCAAATTTATAGAAACCGACTGATATTGAATTTTTATCAGTTATCCTCTCATCTTTCTCAAGAATCTCTTTTACGATTTCAGATGCCCTTTTTATCTGTTCAGCTTTCATAGAGTATGTAAGAGGTATCATATATGTCTGAATTATACCACTTTCATTTGTGTAATTCACTATGGTTGATTTTATTATCTGGCTATTTGGTATTATTATCATTTTTCCATCAAGCCGCTTTATCTTTGTGGTTCTCATTCCTATTTCATATATGTATCCTGAGTAATTTTCTATTTCTATAAAATCATTTGGTTTTATAATGCCTGAAATAAATATGGTTATTCCGCCGAATATATTTGCAAGTATCTCCTGAGCCCCCAAAGCCACGGCAAGACCTCCTATTCCGAGTCCTGTGATTATTGAAAAAACATTAAATCCGAGAATGTTAAAAACCATTGAAAGAGCCACTATGCCGAAAAAAAAGAGTGATGTTTTCTTAAAAAGTCCTATAATCTGTGAAGTCAGAAGCATTGGCTCTTTTATGTGTTTAATTTTATAAATCCTTTCTATTGATATATATGAAAGTTTTATTGCGAGCCATGTGAATGAAATGACATAAAGAATCTTTGCTAATGTGAATGTGAAATTGTAAACATTACTTGATACATCAAAGAACTGACTTCCTATATTGAGAGATAATGAAAGAATTATTATTATTATTATTGATTTTATTCTTTTTATTATTCTGCTGTAAAAATTCCGCGTGAAAAAAAATACTGCAAATGAGATTATTGCACCGGATATGACGGATAAAAGAAATAAAAGATATGATGAGACAGTATTGTCCCATATTATTTTATCCATTGTTCCTCCTGTTATAATCTTCTATTCCTTTTGAAAGAATGCTTATTGCATCCTTCAAATCGAATTTATTCAGCACATAAGCTATTCTTATTTCATCCTTGCCCATCCCCTCAGTTGCATAGAATCCATTTGCAGGAGCAACCATCACTGTTTTCCCGTTAACCTGAAAATCTGTAAGCATCCATTTCGCAAAATTATCAGCATCATCAACGGGGAGTTTAACAACCACATAAAATGCACCTTCTGGCTTTCTCGTGAAGATTCCTTTCACTTTCTTAAGATTCTCATAAACGACATCCCTTCTTTCCTGATATTCTGCAATCATCTTTGACATAAACATACTCATATGTTTGTATCCTTCAATCATTCCTATCTGCTCTATTGTCGGCGGGCAGAGACGTGCCTGCCCTAATTTCATTACTCCTTTCATTATTTCTGGATTCTTTGAAACAAGGTATCCTATCCTTGCTCCGCATGCTGAAAATCTTTTGGATATGGAATCAAGCATTATTGATATTTCTCTCGCCTCTTCAATTTCCAGTATTGAAGTGTGCTTCTTTCCATCAAAGACGAACTCTCTGTAAACTTCATCAGAGAGAATGTAAAGATTATGCTTTTTGGCAATTTTAACAACCGTCTCCATTTCTTTTTTTGAAAATATAGTGCCTGTTGGATTGTTTGGAGAGCATACAAGTATTGCCCTTGTCTTTGATGTTATCACTTTTTCAAATTCTTTTTCCTCAGGAAGGTGAAATCCATTCTCAACTTTTGTGGTGAGAGGAACAATCTTCACTCCTGCCATTGAAGCAAATCCATTATAATTGGTATAGAACGGTTCAGGAATTATTATTTCTTCATTTGTGTCTGCAATAACCATCATAGCAAAAATAATTGCCTCAGAACCACCCGTTGTAATGAATACATCTTTGGAATCAATATTGTATTTCATTGAATTGAGATAATCTGAAACGGTCTCTCTTGCCACTTTCAGCCCCTGAGAAGGTCCATAAGCAAGAACATGCTCCGAATAATTCTTTATTGCGTCGTAAATTGATGTGGGAGTGGGTATGTCCGGCTGCCCTATGTTAAGATGATAAACCTTAATCCCCCTGCTTTTTGCATCATCCGAATATGCAAGGAGTTTTCTTATAGGCGACTCCTGCATTGCACTAACTCTTTTTGATATTTTCATTCAATTCCTCCATCTTATTTTTTCTCTCTTCTCCGAGATTCTTTATTTCATTAAGAACTTCCTCTTTCTTAATGACTCCTTTTCTTTCAAGCAAATTTACAATTGCCTCTATTGAAAGAGCATTTGTGTAAAACATTTGAGCAGGAGAGAGTTTTATTTTGAGCATTTTATCATCTTTCTTTGGTTTTTTCTTAAATAACATTTTTTACCTCATTATTATTATACCGAAAATTATTCCAGCAAAATCATAAATTAAATCCTTATATGAGACGGTTCCCTCTTCCGAAATACCGTCGTATGCCTCCTTCGCAAATGAGAAAAATATTGGAAGAGTAATTGCCATACTTACTGTTTTCAGTTCACTGTCATTTGAGTTGGTTATTTTCCTCACTGCAAGAGACGAAGAAAGGGTCATCACAAGGGCAGTCATAAAATGGTCTGCCTTGTCAAGAGAGAAAAATGTATCTGAAGTTGAACATATAAATAGAAGCAATGCAAGAATCAGTATTAGCAATTTACGCATGATGAGGGTCTCCTTTTGTCTATTAAAACATCCTTTATTGAATCGTAGCATATTTTTGCCATTTTCATCCTTGTATCAACAGTTGCGCTTCCCATATGTGGAGCAAGTATCACATTATCAAGTTTTTTCAACTTTTCAGTTATTTTCGGCTCAAATTCATACACATCAAGACCTGCATAATTTATTATCTTTTGCTCAAGTGCATAAACAAGGTCATCTTCCTTTATAATCTGACCTCTTGCAGTATTCACAATTATTGCGTTTCTTTTCATTTTCTTGAATTCATTTATTGTGAATGAGTGTTTGTTTGAATCATTGAGGGACGCATTTAGTGATATAAAATCCGATTCTCTCAATAATGTTTCAAAATCAACTTTTTTTGCACCTTTCACCTTTTTATCAAAATTGGAAGTGTAAATTATATTCATGCCAAATCCTAAAGATCTTTTCATCACTTCTTGCCCTATTCGTCCGAAGCCGAATATTCCCAGTGTCTTTCCTTTTATATCCATTCCGAGCATTTCATCCGGTCTCCAGCCGTGAAAATTTCCTTCGCGCACATATCTATCTGCCTCTGATATCCTTCTTGCACATGAGAGTAATAGAGAAAATGTTAGATCTGCTGTTGCATCAGTTAATACACTAGGAGTATTTGTAACATATATGTTTTTATCTTTCGCAAATTTAATGTCAATATTGTCATATCCGACCGCATAGTTTGCAATTATTTTGAGATTCTTTGCAGAATCAATTACATTTTTATCTATTTTATCTCTGAGAAGAGTAATTATTCCATCTTTATCTTTTACTGACTCAATTATCTCTTCCTCAGTCATCCTGCCACTGCCTATGGTAACTTCTATCCCAAAGGGATTAAGCAAATACTTCAGGTCAAGAGGAAGAGGGGATGTTATAAGAACTTTCATAGTCCGAGATCTCCGGCTATTTCCTTCATTGAAGAAAGGCATATTCCTATAAAATCTTCAAGAGATACTCCTGTCTCTGTTATGATTGCTATCTGATCTCTGTTTACTCCTGCTGCAAATCTTTTCTCCTTATACCTTCTCATTATAAATTCGGTATCAATATATGAAATTTTCTTTTGCGGATGCATAAGAACTGCGGCTACTATCAATCCTGTGAGTGGATCAACCGAATACAATGATCTTTCCATCAGTGTTTCAAGAGTTTTGTGCCCCGGATGTGCAAGTATCGCATTAAGTATGTCATTGTCAATTCCTTTTTCTTTCAACATTTCAACTGTTGTAAACCCGTGTTTTTCCGGATTATTAACTGTTTCAGGATAATCAAGATCATGGAGAAGCCCTGCGAGCCCCCATCTTTCCTCGTCTTCCTTAAAATGCCTTGCCATACCTCTCATGCATGATTCACATGCAAGCATGTGTTTTATAAGATTCTTATTTTCCACTCTTTGTTTGACTAATGAAAGCGCTTCATCTCTTTTCATTTTTTCTCCTTATCAATTTTTGCTTTATTTCATTAAAATCGTCATTACTAAATTTCAGAAACTCATCTGCTATTTCACCTATCCCCTGAAACAGAACGTTCTCCTCGTAAGCCATAATAAGAATTTTATATCCCATTATTGTAAATTTTTCATCTTCAATTACATTTTTAATTATCTCTCGTGCTTTGTCAATATCACCCGAATCCCTTAATCTTTTTGCAAAAACCATCTTTGAGGAACTGCTTACTTTTTCAAATACCCCTGCTTTTATTATATCTTCCAATATTTCATTTATCTTCGCATTTTCATCTTTTTTAACAAGTTCAATAAGATGCATGTCCATCACTCTCTGAGCTTTTTTTATTTCATTTGTCTTTACAAATGATACAAAAAGAGGCACAAATACTGAGAATGTTTTTCGTTTTTCAAAGTGCAGCATAAGAAGGTTCTTCGCCTTCTCAAAGTTTTCATCCAGATATGCCTCAACGCCGTCCTCTTCTTCTTGATTCATTCTTAAAAGATTTGAAGATTCATTCACTCTCGGAGAAATGAATTTTTCCTCTATCTTTGTTGCAGAAAGAATTACGGATATTATGGCACCGAATAAAAATCCCCCTATATGAGCGATAAATGCAATACCAGAGCTTGAGTTTGATGCACTCTCATAAATTTGTTGAAAAAACCACATTGGAAGAAAGAAGCCCGCATAAATGAAAAATGTTCCGAAAAAGGGTCTTATTGGAAACAGAAAGTAAAAAAACTTTATTTTCGTTTTGTAAAGTTTTACGAAAAAAGCCCCCATCACTCCGGATATGGCTCCTGATGCCCCTATTAGAGATATTTGAGGATATTGAGATGTTGAAGCAACAAATATAAATGATGAAATAATTCCTGACAAAATATAGAATATCAAATAGTTAATTCTTCCGTATATATCTTCAACATTGAATCCAAGAAGAAACAAAAACCAAAGGTTACTTATCAAATGAAAAATATCACTGTGAATAAACATTGAAGTAAAAAGAGTTTGGATGCTCAAATTGCTTTTGGAAACGCCGAACTTTGAAAATGCATGATTTCTGTTTGATTCATCAAATTTTTCTTTTGCAAATTTCAATTCATCATATAGAGAATCTCCTTCTATTATAGTGGGATTCTCAAATTCTTTTAATAAAGTTTCAGAATCAAAAGAATCCATGCCCTTAATTTCCATGTTTAGAGCGACAAGATTAAGATATTCGGAATAATTCTGATATACTATATCATTATCTCTCATAATCATTGGCTGCATTGCAAAAAAAATAACTGTATTTATAATTATCAGCATCAGGGATATGTAAGGCAGACGCCTTATTGCCCCGGTATTCCCTATAGGCAGTATCATTTAGATTTTAATTTGACTCCTGTTATTCTTTGATATTTATCTAAGTACTTTATCACAGAATCCATTTGGTTTTTAGCAGTAAAAATATTTATGAGTTTGTCATATCCATCAATCCTCATTGAGTCAATTAAAAGAGCTTTTCTGAAAGACTCCTCCGATTCCGGATATTTTTTCTTCAAACCAAGAAACTCTCCCAAATTCATCCATCCCTCATAATATAAAGAATCCGCTCTAATCGCTTTTCTGTAGAAATACTCGGCTTTTTCAAATTCTTCATTCATAAGATGTATATTGCCTAAAAAAGTATATCCATCAGAGAGTGTTGAATCCAAAAATAAAGATGCCTCTATGTCCGCATACCCTTCTTTTATATCACCGTTTCTTACCTTTGATTTTCCTATAAGAAGCAATGCTTTTGCATAATTGTTCTTTATGCGGAATGCCTTTGATGCAAAGATTATTGCAGAGTCGTATTTGTTTGACCTGTAATAAGAAAGCGCTCCATTATAAAATGTAAGTGAGGCGAGAAGTTTAATATGTTCATAAGATTTTTCTTTTGTAAAATACCTTTCCAGCAGAGGAAGTGCCACTTTTGCATCTTCAAGATATTCGTTTGCAACAAAGAGCGCCCTTTTCAGATATTCTTCATCTCCTGTTGTGTTGAATCTCTCAGAAGAAAGAAAAAACGCTTTTTCATACTCTTTTTTTTCAATCAGACCATTATAATCATTGTTTGAACATGATGTCAAAATCGTTAATGTCAAAAAAAGCAGATTATAGAATTTTTTCATAGGTTTTTCCCTTTATAAGAACAATACTTTCCATTCTCGCTCCAAACATCTGCGGTAGAAAAATTGAAGATGTTGCTTTTACTATCTGCCCCTCGGAAAATCTGTTCTTGTCAGTTATTGAATTTATTTCTCCATTCTGTGCAGGAGCAATAAACGAAATTGAATACTCTATTGAGTTGTCAAGCAATTTATGATTTAGAAGAAAATCCCTGTAAGATGCATCTGTTTCCGCAGGAGAGAATAAGGAATTTACTTTTGACAGAATTACCTCTAGTCCGTCTTTTGCTATTACAAGAATCTTCTCTTTTTTTGAAGATGATTTACCAAACATAAATGTTGAGGAAAAGGAGAGTCCTGTTCCCTTCTTCATGATGCCCACATCAATGAGCACAAGGTCTCCTCTTTTCAAATTTTCTGCGCTTAAAGTTGGATAAATTGATTTAGCGTCAAATCCCACATAAGTGGGAAGGTATCTTCTGTCGCATCCGAGAGAATAAATTTTTTCATCTATGAGATTCCTGAGCTCAACATCAGTCATCTCTTCTTTAAGAAATCCTTCCGCAGACAGGAAGAGTTTTTTCATTATTTTGGCAAGATTCTTAATCTCGGTTATTTCATTTTTCTGTTTTACTCTTCCCAATGTTCTGACGGGTGAAATAAAATGAAATGTATTGAACTCTTTAAATACTCTGTCAAGGGACATATTTGTAAGAGCTAATTTCGTAATCTTGTTTTCTTTGAGAATTTTTTTCCATTCGTTTGTAAAGATTTTATTATTCCTTAAATATTCATAAGAATCTGCCTTTACAACTTTCACTCCCTTCAGATTTTGCATACATGGATACAAAAGAGGATCACAAATTACAAAAGATGTTTTTTTTCCTATAAGAATGCTTGCATCATACTCTCCGAGGTTGAATGAGACATTGAAATCCAAAACATCATATACCTCTTGAGGATTATCCAAAAGAAGCATTTCATTTTTTTTAATGACTCTCTGAACAATTTTAATCTTATTTTCCATATTCATCCACCTCTTTTAAAAGAACTTTTAGTGATTCTTCTTTTGAACCCTTAAAAATTATTTTGTTCTTCTTGAATACAATTCCTATTTCATTGCTTCCTGTAATTCCAAGGTCTGCCTCTCTTGCCTCTCCAGGACCATTTACTATGCATCCCATTACTGCAACTCTTATGTTTTTATTGCTTTTTTCAAGTTTCTTTTCCAGCATTTTTTGTACTCTTATTACATTAAATGTTGTGCGCGAGCATGTGGGACAGGAAATGATATCTGGCATATTGCTATTTATATGGAGTGCGCGTAGAATCATCTTTGCTGTATCTACCTCATAAAGTGGTGAATCGGATAAAGATACTCTTATTGTATCCCCCACATTATTCATCAGCAGATGGCTTATTCCTATGGAATTCTTCACACTTCCTCTGAGAAGCCCCCCTGCCTCTGTCACTCCGAGATGCATCGGATAATCAAATATTCTCTTAATCATCATATTCGTCCTTATCATTGACAGCACATCTGATGATTTGACTGAGAGAATCAATCTGGTAAAGTCCCTCTCTTCAAAAAACTCTACTGATTTTCTTAATGATTCTATGAGTGCTTCATCTGACGGGTGACCGTATTTTCTTAAAATACTTTTTTCAAGGGAACCGCTATTCACTCCTATTCTTATAGGAACATTTTTCGCCTTGGCTGCCTTGATTATTTCTTCAAGATGTTTTTTGGACATATTGCCGGGATTTATCCTTATTTTCTGTGCACCTATTTCTATTGCGCTTATTGCCGTCTTATAGTCAAAATGTATATCTGCAATAATAGGACATGGGGATTGATCAATGATTTTTTTCATTGATTCTAAATATGAAACATTCGGATATGAAACACGCACTATCTGAGATCCTCTTTCAAACAATTGCTTTATCTGTCTGAGGGTGGAACGGTAATCAGAAGTGTCTGTATTTGTCATTGATTGTATTACAATCGGAAATCCTCCTCCTA
>Ga0066631_10000418_pt1 | contig 13790 bp, 10 predicted proteins | sample CryGeyCG2014_300_FD_59502 | JGI IMG/M metagenome (GOLD analysis project Ga0066631, IMG submission 59502) | Groundwater microbial communities from aquifer - Crystal Geyser CG02_land_8/20/14_3.00 | ecosystem: Environmental > Aquatic > Deep subsurface > Groundwater | place: USA: Utah: Grand County... | reverse complement strand
AAATATTGGATTGGTAGCGCTTTAAAACATCGTCCAGCATTTCTGAAAATTTTCTTCCCAAAACTATATTCTTGCTTTTGATACTATCAATTTCGTTATTCAATAACTTCTTCATGAGTTCCAATGCCAGATTTTTGCGATCCATTCCTCTTACTTCGGCCAAAAATTCTTCGGACAAAATAGAAACATCGGGTTTCTTGATTCCGGCCGCGCTGAAAATATCAATGACGCCTTCTGAAGCTAATGCTTTATCCACAATCTGGCGAATCGCCGTTTCAATTTCTTCCGAATCGCGTCCCTTTCCGCCAGCAGATTCAAATTTAACCAGCCGCACTTTCACAGCCTGAAAGAAGGCCAGCGCTTCTTTTATTGCCATTGCTTCCGGCCGTGGCGCTACCAGCGCATAAGATCGCATTAATGTTTCAATGTGTTCAATGAATCGTTTCTTCCCATCAGGCAATTGAAGAACATGCTCTTGCGCCTCAAGCAGGAGTTGCATCTTTCGATTTATATCGGCTGAAAAATAATCTTTATATTTAAAATCAGAAAACATCTCCTCAATAATTTCAAATTTTTCCTGCATAGTCGATGCGGCTTCAGAAAGATTTAGCGTCGGAATTCCTTGCCCGCCACTTTCCGTATAAACAGCCAGAGCTTTTTTCAAATCCCGCGCTATTCCAATATAATCAACAATTAAACCGCCTCTAATATCTTTATAAACTCGATTCACTCTGGCAATCGCTTGCATTAAATTATGTCCGCGCATCAGCTTGTCCACATACATTACTTTCGCGCAAGGCGCGTCAAAACCGGTCAGCCACATATCCCGAACAATCACTAATTTAAGCGAATCACTCGGATCCTTAAATCTGTCCGCTAATTTTCGCCGTTGTTCTTTGGTGGTGCAATGCGCCTGCCAATCCGCCGGGTCAGTCATAGTCGTTGTCATTACCACTTTAATCGTTCCTTTGTCCAATGCGCGATTCTGCCATGTTGGTCTTAATTTTATAATTTCATTACATAAAGCTACGGCAATACGGCGGCTCATCGTCACAATCATCGCTTTCCCTTCAACCGCTTCGCTGCGTTTTTCATAATGTTCCACAATATCATTCGCCACTGCTTTCAAGCGTTCCTGCTGGCCGACAATCGCTTCAATTCTGGCCCATTTCGCTTTTGCCTTGTCCGCTTCTACCGGTTCATCTTTTTCCGTCATCTGATCTACGACTTCATCTAATTCTTTTCTATCTTCTTCTTTGAGATGCACTTTTACCAACCGATTTTCATAATAAATCGGCACGGTCGCTCCATCTTTGACTGCCTGCTGAATATCATAAACATCGATGTAGTCGCCAAACACCGCCGGCGTGGATTTGTCCGTTGTTTCAATTGGCGTTCCGGTAAATCCGATAAAAGAAGCGTTTGGCAAAGCATCGCGCACATATTTGGCAAAACCGTATTTGAGTTGCGCGCCTCCGCCGGCAAATGTAATTTTTCCCTTAAATCCATACTGGCTCCGGTGCGCTTCATCCGCGATCACAATTATATTTTTTCTGTCAGATAATAAATCAAAAGTTTCTCCTCCATCTTCGGGCATAAATTTTTGGATGGTTGAAAAAACAATTCCGCCTCCGGCAACTTTTAATTTTTTCTTGAGATCATTTCTATTTTCAACTTGCACCGGGTCCTGGCGCAAAATTTGTTTGCACGACGCAAAAGTATCAAAAAGCTGATCGTCCAAATCGTTTCGATCCGTAATTATTAAGATGGTCAGATTATTCAGTTTCTGAATAATCTTTCCAGCGTAAAAAACCATCGACAATGATTTGCCGGATCCTTGCGTGTGCCAAACTACTCCGCACCTCCGGTCTCCATTCTCACTCGCCGCTTTTTCCGTTGACTCAACCGCTTTTTGCACCGCGTAAAATTGATGATAAGCCGCGATTTTTTTCACGGTTTCCACAAAAACTTGTCCCGTCTCCGAATCTTTTTTTTTGGCTTTTTCAAAAACGGTAAAATGTTTTATCAAATCAAGCAAAATTTTCGGACGAAGCATCCCTTTTATTAAAGTTTCCAATTGCGGAACGGTTTTTTTATCCTCCTTTTTATTTTCCGAATTTTTCCAAACGGCAAATCTCGACCATCCGGCCGTGAGCGATCCGGCTTTAGCATCCAACCCGTCCGAAGCCGCTAAAATCGCATTGTAATTAAAAAGCGCCAGAATTAAATTTTTGTAATTTTGGAGTTGCATAAAAGCCTTTTTGACCGTCGCATTTTCATCCGCCGGATTTTTGAGTTCAATCACGACCAAAGGCAAACCATTCACAAACAAAACAAGATCGGGTCTTTTCGTCGCTTCTTTTTCCTTAACCGTAAATTGATTGCAAACCACGAAATCATTATTTTCGATATTCTCAAAGTCAATCAGCCAAACTTTATTTCCCCGTATGCCATCCGCTGCTAAAAATTCGGTGTCAATTCCGTCCGTCAGCATCCGATGAAATTCTTCATTGCTTTCAATTAAATTCTGCGAAACCAAATTAAAAACTGCCTTGAAAGCTTGCTCGCGCACAACTTCCGGCTTGTATGGATTAATCCGATTGATCGCATCTTTCAAGCGCTTTTTTAAAACAACCTCACTTAAATTTTCTCTTTCCGTTTCTTGCCCTTCAGGTGAAAGATATTGATAGCCTTGCGCTTCCAAGAATTCAATGGCTATTTCTTCAATATTTGATTCGGTGATTTTTGTCATAAAAAAATATTATGCCTTTAAGCAAAGTTGATAAATATTATCTTCTAACATTTTCCATTCTATATTGCTAGAGTCCATAACAGATAAAATGCTATCTACTCCCGCATAGTTCATGGAAATTCTCGGCCCCGTTTCAGTATTCACTGTTAGAGTTGCTTTAATTCTTTGTCTATAATCAAATAGATCCTCTTCACTTTTACTTTCCAATTCTTTAAAAAAATCATATGTTGCCTTTATGATATCAAAAATAAAATTACTCAAATTTAAATGATACACGTTATTTTCATATCTTCTATGGTTTTCTGGGTTTTTATGCTGAAAAGAATACCCCGTAATCTTCGCCTCATTCATTGAATTGGCATAACCATAAGTGTGAACCAGTCCGCACCTAATTGCATACACTTTTCCACTATCATATTGCGATAAATACTTTTCAATAAAGTTTTTATAACAAATTTTATCACCTGCCATCTCTCCGGGCTTTATTATACGAGCAATTTCTGCTATATACCCCACAAAACAAAAACATTGAACAAATGATCCCATTAGAGAGTTTCCCCTTGTTGCTCTAATAATATCACCTATAGCATATCCAAAGAGTTTCATTTTTGTCTGTTTTATAAATTCTAAATTACTCATATTGTTATTTCCCCGCTCATCAACTTCGGCAACAGCGTGTCGCGCAAGCGAGAGAGGGTTTGGATTTGAAAATTATTATCTTTTATTTTAGAAAACATTGCCACGGTATTTTTATGAAATAACAATAAATGTTCTTCTGCTGGAATTAAAATTTCCAAATTCATAAAAGTTCCGGTATTTACATTTGCCGTTGTTGTGCCACTCGAACCTATAGAATTTAAAAATCCACTGATGGATTTTAAAGAAAAATATAAATATTCAAGTAAATATTCATCATTTGGAACTACCGAGTTGATCTGTTGATTGGTTTGCGAATCTTCAGTTGTTATTGAAACTAATCCAACCGTCGCAATACAACTCACACAGATTGAATTTTTTGGAATAGTTTTTGTTTTTTGAGAATCAGCACCATTTTTTGAAAGTTTATCGATAGTCTTCAAAAGAAACATTTGACCATGCATATCTGGAATTTTTATAAATGGTATTTTTCCGCCAAAATAATCAGTATTTTCTTTTGATGGCGTCTTTCCACAAACAACTTTTCCTGTTTCATAAATTTTTCCAACTTTCCACTCCTCCGGAATGCCATTTTTTAGTTTTAATTTTTTGCCATCAATTTTAAAATTTACGAACCATTCCTTGAAAACACCCTGCGCAATTTTTTCCAGTGTTTCATTCTGCTTTCGCAAAAGCTCAATCTTATCATCCAAACTCGACAGCATCGCTGCAATTTGTTTTTGTTCCTCAATAGATGGTAGATTTATTTCCAAGCTTCTCATTAAAGTCGCTGAAGCTTCACTAAAGGTTGACCCGGAAGAGAGTTTTTCAATATAATCGCTTCTATTTTTTAACCAATAATAAATAAACTTAAAATGTGTTTTCTTTTCATCGCAAATAATATTTTTAAAACCCTGATTTGTAGTTAATTCTCTTTTTGCTATTGCAATATAGCCAATTGGCGCTCGCGATGAAAATAAAACTGTATTTACTGGCAATAATTGTGCCGAAGAATTTTTTAAACCCTTGTCTGTTATATTTCTTTCCCCTCTTTCTATAAAAACATTATCATATCCCGATAAATCTTTCGGCGTAATCCAAGATATATTTCCATCCCAGAAACCAGTGTCTTTTGTTGATGGCGTACTTCCACTTAATATCTTGCAAATTTCTCCTAAAGTTGTTCCTTTCCAATTATTCATAAATTATTGTTCAATTTCAAAATCTATAAACTGCCTATCTTCATCTATTGTTGTAGTTGCTAATATTTCCTTTTTTTGACCATTATCTAAGGTTATTTTCACTAGCGAAATTATTTTATAAAGATCCATTTCCTCTTCCCTGAGCTTGTCAATTTTTTCAAAATCATGACAAATATCTTTAATTTCTACATCTGTTATTTTATAATCCTCAAAATTGCCAGAATTTATTTCATTCAATCGCTGATCTTTCGTGCTTTTTTCCACATAGTCCTTAAAATAATCGTCCTTAATAAATTTAAAAATTGATATATTTTCAATCAAATCAATATACTTTTCTTCAAGCAACGTTTCCAGTTGAGGATAATTCACCACAATTTTAAAATCTTTACCATGTTTTTTAAAAAATTCAGTTCCGCAACCCTCAAAATCATTAGCATTCTCTGTAAAAAAATAAATTGTTTCATATTTTGAAAATATGTCTGAATGTAAAATATTTTCCCATAAAATTGCATCTTTAAAACCTCCATTGCCATTGTTTTTAAAAGGTTTTTTTACCAAAAAAGCCTTCTTCTTTAGATGATCCAAAATATCATCAACTTTTTTCATTTTTAAAATTTTCACATTCCCTTTATCTGCCAAATATTTTTCTATGTTTTTCCGAATATGATTGTCGGGATCAAAGGCCATCCTCCCCTTAGTAAAAATTCCCATTATGGGAGCAAGTCTTGTTTTCATATTTTCCAATGCCTCTAGATCGTTAAAATATGATTTTTTAGATTGCATTTCCAGCTCATCAATAACTATTTCAGGTATTGCCAAATCAATAAATTTCTCTAAATTATTTAATTTTACAAATTTTAAAAGTTCAGGATAATCACCGCCCAAACTAAAATCCGAGTAGTCGGCCTCCCCCTTAGAGGTTTTCCTAATCCTATTTGTATCAAATATTATTAAAACATTAGAGTCCATATCCAATTTTTGAAAGCTGTTTTTTTATTTCATCATTCAACTTTTTCCCTTTTTCCATCTGCCCTTTCAATTCTTCATTCAATTTTCCCATCTTTTTCTCAAAAGGAATTCCGTCATCGATTTCATCCGGAATGCCAACATAACGGCCGGGTGTGAGGACAAAATTATGTTTTTCAATATCTTTTACCGTGGCTGAATTGCAAAATCCTTTGATATTTTTATATTTGCTTTCTTTACTTCTCCATTCGTGATAAGTATCGGCAATTTTTTTGACATCATTATCCGTAAACATTCGGTGTGTTCGGTCTGACAAATATCCCATTTCACTGGCATCAATAAAAAGAATTTCGCCGGTTCGTTTTCGATCGCCGTTGCCCGATCGTTTGCGGGAAAGAAACCAAAGGCACGCCGGGATGCCCGTATTATAGAAAAGCTGTTTGGGAAGCGCGACAATACAATCCACCAAATCGTTTTCAATGATGTTTTTTCTGATTTCTCCTTCATTGGAAGTGTTGGACGAAAGCGAACCATTGGCTAAAACCAAGGCCATAATTCCTTTGGGCGAAAGATGGTGGATCATATGCTGCATCCAGGCAAAATTAGCATTACCGGTCGGCGGCACGCCGTATTTCCAGCGCGCGTCTCCGCGCAATTGGTCACCCGACCAATCACTATCATTAAAAGGAGGGTTGGCGAGAATATAATCCGCTCTCAAATCTTTATGCGCGTCATTTAGAAATGATCCCTCCGTATTCCATGCCACTTGAGAACTATCAATACCGCGAATCGCCAAGTTCATTCTGCAAAGTCTGTATGTAGTTTGATTGGATTCCTGTCCATAAATGGAAATGTCATCGATTCTTCCCTTGTGTTCTTTCACGAATTTTTCACTCATCACGAACATTCCGCCAGACCCGCAAGCCGGATCATAGACTCGACCTTTGTAGGGTTCAATCATTTCAACCATAATTTTCACGATTGATTTCGGCGTATAAAATTGTCCGCCCTTTTTGCCCTCGGCATTAGCAAATTCGCCCAGAAAATACTCATAAACATGACCAAGCAGATCTTTGGATTTTGCCGCCTCATCTCCGAGGGCAATATTTCCAATGAGATCAATCAGCCCGCCCAAAGACGCCTTGTCTAAATTCGGTTTCGCATAGGCTTTTGGCAAAATTCCTTTAAGCGGCGGATTATCTTTTTCAATCGCATCCATCGCTTCATCCAGATCATTTCCAATCGATGGCAGCTTGGCTCGGGAATATAAATATGACCAGCGCGCTTTTAGTGGAACATAAAAAACATGCGCGGCCGCATATTCATCCCTATCTTCCGGATCGGCGCCTTCATACTCGCCCTTGCCCTCTTTTAATTTTAGATAAACTTCCTCAAAAGAATCAGAAATATATTTCAGAAATATCAAGCCCAGAGCCACATGTTTATATTCCGCCGCGTCAATATTTTTCCGCAATTTATCCGCCGCTTTGAAAAGAGTTTTCTCAAAACCCTCCATTTTATTATTGGCCATAATTATAAAAATTATTTATTTTTTCCAATCTTCAATAATAATTTTCTTTCCGAATTTTTTGACAACAAGCTTCTGCCGTTCCCTCCAGCCGAATTCGCGGATGATCTCAATCGGAATTGTGACACAAAGACTTTTTTTACCCAATTTCGTTAATTTTCGAATACTATTTTCATTTTGTGGGCGTTTTGCCATAAATTTTTATTACATACTTAATTACGTAATTCCATCAAAACTTCAAAAATCTTCGTTTTCAGGCGTTTTTATCTATTTCCATATTATCATTAAGCCCGAGTTTATTCAAGAAAAAAACAACCCCCAAAGAGATTGCTTTTATTCGAAGGCGGACCGGACGAGACTCGAACTCGCGACCTTCTCCGTGACAGGGAGACGCTCTAACCAACTGAGCTACCGGTCCAATATATTAATGAAAAATGTAAAAATCAAAAATAAAAATTTTACATTTTGATTTTTTAATTTTTAATTTTTTTCGTACCAGGAGAGAAATTCACCCCAGTAGCAGAATCGGTTCGCTACGGGGTAAAAATTCTCGATCCGCCAGTCGGCGGACTTACTCGCCCCTCCACTAAAATGCCGTACCGGCGAGAGGATTTGAACCTCTGACCTATGGCTTATGAGTCCATCGCTCTAACCAACTGAGCTACGCCGGCATTTTGGTGAGGGGGTGAATCCCGTGCTCCCTGCCTCGCGTCAACGAGCGCCTCCGCGAGTCGAGGCTAGATAACCATCTGAGCTATTTTGGCGTTACAAGTTTTTATAGCACACTTTCTCTAAAATATCTTTTAATTGAATCTTCAATTGACCCCTACCTTTTCCGCCTTTTAAAAACTTTTCCCGACGCTTAGTGTCGGATTGTTTTATATATGCTTCATAATAAATCAATTTCAGCGGTAGTCTAAATTTAGTTGCGCGAACAAATCCTTTGCTATGTTTTTCAAATCTAGCTTTTAAATCATCTGCATAGCCAATATACAATTGTTTATCTTTTTCACTAAACAGTATATAAACATAATACATATTTATTTCTTGGTTGGCCAGCTTAGCTGGCCTAAAATAATCTTAGTTTCTTGGTTGGCCAGCTTAGCTGACCTAAAATAATCCTGGTTTCTTGGTTGGCCAGCTTAGCTGGCCTAAACCAAGCTTAGCTTGGTTGCGGGGGCAGGATTCGAACCTGCAACCTCCTGGTTATGAGCCAGACGAGCTGCCATTACTCTACCCCGCTAAAAAAACAAAAAATCAGCTTTTATTGTACCCCAAATAACCCGAGCCTGTCAATCAAAAACTTCAAATTCATCCAAAAATTTTTCGTAATAGCCTAATGTTTCTTTGGCTAATTCCAGACTGACCGAAAAACGCTCATCGTGAATTATCCGATTTTTTGTTTCATGCGCTTTTTTTACCTGAACAATGTTTTCTATTTGCGTTTCCGGGACATTCTTCAAAATTTCTCCTAAATTTTCCCCTTGATAACCCATCCTTTTTATTAAATCGCCAACCATTTCATCCGCCTCAATAATGGCTATCTTAAATTCTTTTTCTTCCCGGCTTTCCAGGTGTTTTTTTATTTTTTCCCAGCGAACTTTGGTTTTTTTCTTTCTAATCGTCAGTTCCGGAGGAATATTCATGCCGACAGAAAATCCTTCTCTGAAAACATTTCCTACTCCTCTTTGAATTAACAATAAAATCACGTCCGCCAAAAGAACCGCCGCATAAATTCCCAGCATCACCTTAATGACAAAAAAAACAGCCGTACCGGAAAAAGCCGTTGTCATCGCGTAAAATTTTGAAAAGAATAATTCCCCGCTCATAATTTTAATTTATTGAAAAAATTAGCTTGATTTCTCGTAAGCGTAAGCCGCTCGCAAAATTCCTTCCTCGTTAAACCATTTGCCCATCAGTTGAAAACCGACGGGTAATTTCTTGCCCTCCCAGTCAACAGGATCGGCTGGAAGAGAAATAGCCGGAATGCCGATAACATTGGCTGTGACGGTAAAAATATCTTCCAAATACATTTCAATCGGATTGGCATTTTTTTCTCCGATTTTAAAAGCCGGCGTCGGCGTAGTCGGAGCCAGGATTAAATCCACTCCCTTTTGAGAAGAAGCGAAAATTTTCTCAAAATCTCTTTTAATCAGCTCCCTTACTTTCTGCGCTCGCAGATAATAAGCTTCGTAATAACCAGAAGAAAGAGCGTAGGTGCCCAGCATTATTCTTTTTTTCACCTCTTCTCCCAATCCATAACGCCGGGAATCCAGATAGATTTCCCTTAATTTTCTTTCTTCCGGATTTATTTTTTCCAAATCCGAATCTTGCTGATCAAAAATTCTCATTCCGTATTTCATTCCATCAAACCGGGCCAAATTGGAACTGACCTCGCACGGCATAACAATATAGTAAACCGGCAGGGAATACCGAATGTGGGGCAAATTAATTTCTTTGATTTCCGCTCCCAACCGGGCGTATTTCTTTAAAACATTTTCCATGGAATTTTTTACTTTCTTATTCAGATTTTCAAAATGCTCTTTAATAAATCCGATTTTTAGTCCTTGAATCGAACCCTCCAGATATTTTTCATATCTTTTCCCGGCGCTTCTGGCTGATGTGGCATCTCTTTTGTCTTGTCCGGCAATCTCGCTTAAAATAATGGCCGCGTCTTCAATGTTTTTAGCGATTGGTCCGATTTGATCAAAGCTGGAAGCCATAGACAGCAATCCGTAACGGGAAACCCGCCCATAGGTCGGTTTGAGCCCCACCACTCCGCAAAAAGAAGCCGGCTGCCGGATGGAACCCCCCGTATCCGATCCCAGCGCCCAAACAGCTTCATCTCCCGCTACCGCCGCGGCCGATCCTCCGGAAGAGCCGCCGGGCACTCTTTGCAAATCAGCTGGATTTTTGGTGATAGCGTAAGCGCTTTTTTCCGTGGAAGAACCCATGGCGAATTCGTCGCAATTTGTTTTTCCCAAAAACACCGCTCCGCTGGCTTTAAGTTTCTGAATAACCGTAGCGTCATAAGGAGCGATATAATTATCCAGAATTTTTGAAGCCGCCGTAGTTCTGACGCCTTTCATGCAAATGACGTCCTTAACTGCGCCGGGAATTCCTTCCAAAATTCCGATCTCTTCGCCTTTTTTTATTTTTTCATCTGTTTTCTTAGCCTGCGCCATCGCTAAGTCTTCCGTTAGGGTTAAAAAGGCTGATATTTTTTCATCTTTCTTTTTGATTTTAGAAAAATAATTTTGCGTCAGTTTTTCTGAAGTTATTTTCCCCGCCAATAATTTTTCGTGTAATTCTTTGATCATAATTAGAGAATTTAGAATTACGAATTTGGAATTCAGAATAATTTAAGATTTTAAATTTTTTATTTCCGATTTCCATTCAAAATTCAAAATGCTAAATTCAAAATCCTTACTTTAAAAAATACTTTTGACCTTGTCATACCGTTCTTTTTTTTCCGGAAAAAGTTCTATGATTTTTTCCGCTTCCGCGAATTTTTCCACCCGATCCTCTCTTAAGGAATTTTCCCTCCCAAAAATATGGCTTATTTCGGAAATTTTTTCAATATCAACTTTTTTCAATTCTTCCACCCAATCCAAAACGGCTGACAAATCACGCGTAAATTTTTCCACTTCTTTTTCCGAAACTCCGATTCTCGCCAGTTTGGCAATATATTTTACTTCGTCTTTGGTTATCATATTTTAAGAATTGAGAATTGTGAATTTAGAATTTGGAATAATTCAAGATTCTAACTTTTTTATTCCAGATTCCCATTCAAAATTCAAAATACTAAATTTAAAATTCTTATTTTCTATTTTATTAAATCTTTAAACTGATCTTCTTTCATAATCTTAACGCCCAGTTCTTTCGCCTTAGCATACTTTGATCCCGGATTGGCTCCCGCCAAAACATAATCGGTCTTCGCGCTGACTGAACTGGAAACATTCCCCCCTTCTCTCCTAATCATATCTTTGGCTTGGTCTCTTGTAAAGCTTTTCAATTCTCCCGTTAATACAAAGGTTTTTCTTTGAAATTTACCTTGTCTGGCTTCGCCAGATCTGGCATAGCCAGATAATTTGGGAATTAAAACTTCTACGCCCAAAGCCTTCATTTTTTCAAGCATAGCCAGATTTTTTTGGTTATTAAGCCATAAATTCAAGCTTTCCGCCATCTTGTCTCCAATGCCTTTAATTTGCCTCCAGTCTTCTTTTTGAATGCGAGGAAAAATTTTAATAACATCTCCTAAACTTGAAACTTGAAACTTGAAACTTGAAACTTTCGCATTAATATTTTTACCAATTAATACGGCCGTTTCTTCGCCGACATGCCGGATGCCCAGGGCGTATAAAAATTTCTCCAGGCTGATTTTTTTGTTTTTTTCAATCGCTTCAATTATATTTCGCGCCGATTTTTCCGCGAACCTTTCCAGGGGTTCCAGATCGCTCTTTTTTAAATCAAAGATATCCGCCGCCTGTTTGATTAAGCCTTCGCCGATCAACCGCTCGACGATTTTTTCGCCCAAGCCTTCGACATTAAATCCTTTTTTAGAAACAAAATGGATAATCTCTTCCTTTTTTACGGCCAAACAATTTTTATTCAGACAATAATAATTAGCGCTTTCTTTTTTATTTTTCGCATTAATTATTTCTTTTTTGAGCGAACCGCCGCAAATCGGACAAAAATCCGGCATCCGGAATTTTTTTTCTTGGCCGGTTCTTAAGTTTTTCATCACTTCCACCACTTCCGGAATGACATCGCCGGCTTTGCGAATCACCACCGTATCCCCGATTTTTAATCCCAGCCGGATAATTTCATCCTCGTTGTGCAGTGTCGCCCGGCTGACTGTCGAACCGGCCACGCGCACCGGGCGCAATTTGGCTACCGGCGTTAAAGCGCCGGTTCGGCCGACTTGCAACTGAATTCCTTCCACTACCGTAGCAGATTTTTCCGCCGGAAACTTATAGGCTACTCCCCATCGAGGCGCCTTGCCGGTATAGCCCAGGGCTTCTTGAATTGAGCGGGAATTAATCTTGATTACCACTCCGTCAATTCCATACTCTTCCCGGTCTTTTTTTCGCGCCCATTTTTGATAATAATCGTTTATTTCTTCAATATTAAGGCAAAATTTATATTGAGAATTGGTTTTAAAACCCAGTTTTTTTAAAAATTCCAATTCTTCTATTTGATTGATTGGCATTAAATTTTTATCTTCCAAATAATCAATGTCGTAAATAAAACTGTCCAATTTTCTTCCGGCGACAATTTTTGGATCTAATTGGCGGATAGAGCCGGCGGCCGCGTTGCGCGAATTGGCAAATAGCAGTTCGTTATTTTTTTTCCTTTGCCGATTAATCCGGTCTAATTCTTTTTTAGAAAGAAAACACTCTCCCACTACGACGCAAGTTACTGGTTGATTGAGTTTAAGCGGAAGACTCTGAACAGTTTTTAAATTTTCCGTCACATCTTCTCCGATAGTCCCGTCCCCCCGCGTCGCTCCCCGGACAAAAACGCCTTTTTCATAAGCTAAAATTATCTTTAATCCGTCGATTTTCAATTCGCAACAAAAGCCCACCTCCCCCTTCTTCCCCTCCTTATCTAAGGAGGGGAAGCCGGAGGCCGGGGTGGTGTTTTTTTCAATCATCCTTTGAATTTTTTCTTCCCATTTTTTAAGTTCTCCAAAATCAAAAACATCATCAAAGGACCATTGACGGATGATATGCCTGACTTTGACGAATTTATCCAAAGGTTTGCCGCCTATTCTTTGAGTCGGGCTGAAAGATACTTTGAATTGAGGGAATTTTTCTTCCAGTTCCCGCAATTCCTTCGTCAAGGAATCGTAAATTTCATCCGTTATTTCCGGATTATCTAAAACGTGATATTCGTATCGCAGCCGGTCGATCTCCCGGCTTAGTTTTTCAATCCTTATTTTGGCTTCTTGAGGGCTTAAATTATGCATATTTCAATTATAACATAAATAAAAAGCGCTTCCTAAAAAAGAAGCGCCGATATCTTTAGACGACTAATCCGGCCAATATTCAGCGGTCGGATAATCAAAAGGAGAGTCCCACCACCTGGCCACTCCTTTAGAAATTCTTAATTCGTCAATGTAGCCATAAAAAACCTGGCCGCTCGCGTATACGGAAGATCCTACCCGCATTTCATCTGACACTTGTATGTTTTTAGAAGAAATATCCTGATCCGCGCCGACCTGATCGCCATTAACAAAAACTCTTAAGTCATCGTTTTTTCTTACGATGGCAATGTGATACCAGTCTCCGATTGAAGGAGCGAATGAATAAGTGTATCCGGAACCTCCCATGATGTAAACGCCTAACGTGTTCGCGCTATCCTGGCGGATTAACACCGAGTCCGGCCAAGAACCTATTTCCAGGTAAGTGTTATTCGCGGTCAGACTTTCCGGCCTTGCCCACCAATCAAGGGTAAAATTTTTGGTTCCCAAGTCCCAATCATCGCTATCGGGAATAGAAAGATATCCCGTGCCGTCAAATTCGGCGCTGCCTCCGCCAAATCTTAATATGTCAGTTGACACTGACACATCGCCATTAATTTCTATTGGATCATTTTTTTCGTAATAATAAGATGAGTCTTCAAAATCACCGTCGAAATTTTTTCCATTCAGATGCAATAAGAGCTTGCTGGCCGCCAAAAAAACCACTTCTTCGATGACTCG
>Ga0066631_10000387_pt1 | contig 14133 bp, 14 predicted proteins | sample CryGeyCG2014_300_FD_59502 | JGI IMG/M metagenome (GOLD analysis project Ga0066631, IMG submission 59502) | Groundwater microbial communities from aquifer - Crystal Geyser CG02_land_8/20/14_3.00 | ecosystem: Environmental > Aquatic > Deep subsurface > Groundwater | place: USA: Utah: Grand County... | reverse complement strand
GCGATAATAACCTCGTGAAACTTTGATCATTTCTTAGGGCTGTCTTGTCGTAAAAATCTTAATTCACAAACTGCTTAGCATAGTATTTTGCGGTGAGCTTTTCGCCTGTTGCTTTTTCTATCATATCATTCCAGTAATACATTTTTCCGGGCATAAACACTTTTTCTTTCAAAAATTTCCCAACTTCTGCATTGCCATAGAAGCTTTGGTTTTTATAATCTTCCGATTTAATAATATTTTTGGTTATATAATAATACAATTGAGAAGCAAGCAATTCGCCTAAAAGATAATTATGGTAATAGCATGGATAAGCAGCAATATGTATTTTAGTTGCCCAATCGGGTTCGTTTCTATCTGCAGGTTTTTTAATCATTTGATATTTTTCAACCATATCCCACCATAGTTTATTTAAATCTTGGTCGGGATTGGTGTACATTTCTTTTTCAAAATGATACATTACTTGAGCCCAGCGGCTAAAAACTAATTGTTCTAAACGTAATACCTTAAAACTTTCTTCTGCAATCTTTTGTTTTTCTTGATCAGAAATTCCTACAACATCTTTTAACCATTGTGGGTTTGAAGAAAAACGACCAAACATCATTGCAATTGCTTCAGTAGTAAAAGTATGTGCTGGTTCCCTTAAGACATAAGGTAAATTAATATCAATATATTTATCATAACAAGCATGACCAAATTCGTGTAAGGAAGTACCCATCCAATTGGCATTGGGTTTAATATTACATAACACTCTTACATCTCCATTATTATCAATGTCAGTGCAAAAAGCATGTTGATTTTTCCCTGGTTTTTCATAAAGGTCGCTACTTTTAAGCATATCTATAATATCCAAACCAATACTGCTGTAATAATTTTGAGTTAGTGCAGCAATATCTTTGCTTTTATAATATTGGTCTAAATCAACTTTGTAAATTTTAGGTGCGGTCTGAAAATACCTATCCTGATAATGCCAAGGCATAATGTCTTCTTTCTTAATTTTAAGGCGTTTTGCTAAATAAGAATCTATTTCGTCTTTTAAGGAAGCATAAGTGTTTCTAGTCAAGCTATCTAATTCATTGAAAATTTTATCAATATCTTGTGGATTCTGATCGCTAAGCGTAAGGCTCATTTCGTGATAGTTTTTAAAACCAAGTTCTTTGGCAACTTCATTGCGCAATTTTACAATTTTAATAACATCAGCTGAAACAACTGGTCCAATCTTTTTACAAGCCATCCAAGTATTTTTTAATTGTTCCGAATTGGTTGATGTGCTAAGAATTTCTTCTACCTTATTATCGGTAAGTGTATCTTTGCCAATTACGGTACGAAAAGTGTTAAACTTTTTTTCAATTTCATTTTCCAAGTTCACAATGTCTTCCATTTTTTTAGGGTCGGCTTGTTTTTCAAGGTAAATATTATAAATAACATCTAATTCACGTTTTTGAGTAGAATCTGTTATTGAATTAGATGCCTTAATTTTTTTAAGCAAGGCAAAATCATCTTTGTTGGCTAAGACCTTATTACGTTGAATTTCTATATCTGCATTTTTTTGAAAGTCTTCACTTTTGCCAGTTATAGAAGCATTCCAATAAGCAAGATTAGCATCTTTATCCATTTGAGCAATGGTGTCTTCATACCTTTTAACAAAAGCCTCAAATTCTTTTTTCATATCTTTATTTTTGTTAGAATTACCGCATCCGGTAAATAAAATAATCGCTATAATAACTGATAGCGAAACTAAATAATTATTGATTTTCATACACTCTATATTTTAGTTAATAAACTTCAAAATTAAACAGAAAGATTGAGAATTTGATTAAAAAAATAAAAATCAGAGAATTCTTAAATTCGTTCACTTTTTGCATAGGCTCCATGATGCATAGAACTTAATAAAAATGAATACACAGCCTATATTTTTAGGCTGTGTCATATAAAATTGTTACCCTAACCAATAAAACTGCTGTATTTATTATAATTTAATTTTTATAACTATTAAAAAAAAATTAAACTTACTCAAATTAATAATTTTATTTAATTTTGAAGCATCTATGAAAACACTTTTTTTAGCACGGCATGCCAAGTCTTCTTGGGAACTTCCAGAAATAGACGATTTGGATCGACCTCTTATGGAAAAAGGACTTATTAGAAGTCAAAAAACCATCGCTTTTCTGCTTAAAAACAATGTTAATATCGACTTGATAATTTCTAGTCATGCCAAACGAGCGATTGAAACGGCAAAATTATATGCCCATGCATTAAAATACCCTATTCAGAAAATAGAAATCAATACTTCTATTTACGCTTCTGATACCGAACAGCTCTTTAGCATTATTTATGGATTAGCCGATGAAACTCAGTCGATAATGTTAGTTGGTCATAATCCCACAATGACCCAATTTTCTAATTGCTTTGTTGATAAACCTTTTGAATATATGCCCACCTCAGCCATAGTCTCAGTGGAATTTGACACCAACAAGTGGACAGAAATAGAACTTAGCAAATGTAAAACCAATTTTATTTTTTTCCCACAAAAAATATAGATATATTTAACATTAACTTAACATTAATATCAGGAAAAATATAGATATTGCAAGCAATTTATAACTAATGGCTAAAGAACAAAAGAAATTTATCAATCGCGAAATCAGCTGGCTCTATTTTAACGAAAGAGTATTGCAGGAAGCATCCGATTTGAATAATCCTTTGAATGAACGTATTAAGTTTCTTGGTATATTTTCTAACAACTTAGATGAATTTTTTAGGGTACGTGTTGCTACTTTGAACAGAATGATTGATTTGAAAGACAAAGAAGCTATTTACGATGAGTTTTCGCCAAAAAAAGTGTTAAAAGAAATAACAAACATCGTTTCTGAACAACAAAAGAAGTTTAATGTCATTTATAAAGACATCCTTAAAAACCTTGAAAGCAGAAATATATACATTATCAATGAAAAACAGCTTAACGAAACTCAAGGTGATTACGTAAAAAAATACTTTCGCGAAAAAATACGCCCCAATCTTTTCCCAATTATGATGAGCAATCTAAACAATACAGATTCGCTCAAAGATACTGCCATTTACCTTGCTGTTCATATGAAAAAAAAGGATGGAAGCATCAAAGATAATTATGCATTGATGAAAGTGCCTTCTTCCAGCGTTTCGCGATTTCTTGTGCTTCCTAGAATTTTAGAAAATAAATATATTATACTGATAGATGATGTGATTAGGTATTGTTTAGAGGATATTTTTCTGATGTTTGATTACGACACCTATTCTGCCTATACCATCAAATTTACCCGCGATGCTGAACTCGACCTTGACAATGATGTTTCTAAAAGCTACATTGAACTAATTTCTGAAGGATTGAAACAACGAAAACTAGGACGACCTGTGCGTTTTATCTACGACAAAGATATACCTATTGATTTATTAAAGATATTATCAAAAAAATTTAATATATCCTCTAAAGATATTCCGATTGCAGGAGATAGGTATCATAATTTCAAGGATTTTATGAGCTTTCCAAATCTTGGTTCCAAAGAACTTGAGTTTTCCGCTACTCCACCCCTACCCCATAAATCACTTGTCAATGCAAAAAGTATTTTCGCTGCTATTAGGCAAAAAGACATTATGTTGCATTACCCTTATCATTCATTTCAATATATTATTGATTTGCTTCGCGAGGCTTCTATTGACCCGTATGTTAAATCAATTAAAATGACCTTTTATCGTTTGGCACGTAACTCAAATGTCATCAATTCGCTCATCAATGCTGCACGAAATGGAAAATTAGTTACTGTTTATCTTGAGTTACAAGCACGTTTTGATGAAAAAGCAAACTTATTTTGGTCAGAAAAACTACAGGAAGAAGGAGTAAATATCATTCAAGGCATTCCAAAGCTCAAAGTTCATTGCAAATTATTACTAATTAAACGCAAAGAAGGCAATAAAATAAGTTATTACACAAACATTGCAACAGGAAACTTCAATGAAGACACTGCAAAAATATATGCAGACGACTCTTTGCTTACTGCAAATGAAAAAATAGGTGTTGAAGCAGAAAAAGTATTTGAAATGTTTGAAACAAAATACAAACCGGTTCGCTTCAACACACTTATTGTATCTCCATTTTCGCAACGCAACTTCTTTATTAGAATGATAAATAATGAAATGGTCAATGCTAAAGCAGGCAAAAAAGCAAGAATTATTATCAAACTTAACAATTTAGTTGACCAAGCAATTATAAAAAAACTATATCAAGCAAGTAATGCAGGTGTTAAAATTCGATTAATCATCAGAGGGATATGTGTACTTAAGCCACATGTTAAAGGATTAAGCGAGAACATAAGAGTAATAAGCATTGTGGACAAATTTCTGGAACACTCAAGACTGTTTTATTTTTACAATAATGGTAAAGAAAATATGTATATATCCTCTGCCGATTGGATGTCGCGCAACTTTGATTACCGGATAGAAGTTGGTTGCCCCATCAACGACGTAGATATAAAAAAGGAATTACTTAAAATGCTCGAAATTCAATTGAACGACAACACCAAAGCAAGAATAATTACGGCAGATAACCATAATGAATATAAAAAAACGGATTCATCAATAGTAGTCCGTTCTCAAATAGACATTTACAATTATTTTAAAGAATTAACCACTTAAAAATGTTATTTGCTGCCATAGACATAGGTTCCAACGCTGGGAGATTATATTTTGCGAATGTTTATGAACACGAAGGTGCTGTTATTGCTGAAAAAGCTTCGTTGGTACGTATTCCTCTCCGCCTTGGTGAAGATGCTTTTAAAATTGGAAAAATTTCTGAAGAAAGAATTAGCAATTTACTAAAAACGTTAAAAGCTTTTAAACTCCTCATTGAAGTTTACCAGCCATTAAGCTATATTGCATGCGCCACTGCTGCCATGCGTGAAGCCAAAAATAGTTCCGAAATTATTGAAAGAGTCAAAACCGAGGCAGGAATTGAATTAGAAGTAATTAGCGGACTTGAAGAAGCTAGAATTGTTAGTGCAACCAATAATATTTTAATTGATAACAACTACAACATTTCAATGTATATTGATGTGGGTGGCGGAAGTACCGAAATCTCTATAGTTTCAAAACAGCACCATATCATTGCTTCAAATTCATTCAAGATTGGAACTTTACGAATGCTTAATCACAATACCAATATAGTGGAATGGGATAACTTAAAAAAATGGTTAAAAGATTTCAAAACCGACTTTGGCAAAATTTATTGCATTGGTTCAGGTGGTAATATCAATAAAATTAATAAGTTATATGGCACAAAACCTAATGATATTGTTACTTTCAAAGATTTGCAAAATGGATATGATCAAATACGAAAGCTTACTATTGCAAAACGAATTGAAGACTTAGGTATGCGCCCCGATAGAGCAGATGTAATTGTTCCAGCTGCTCAAATATTCCTTTCTATAATGAAATGGACTAAAATTGATTTTGTTTATGTTCCCAAAATAGGATTATCAGATGGTTTGATACATTTATTGTATAATAATTATATTATTAACAAGCAAAATCCACAAAAAGTAAGAGTTAAAGAGTTAAATTTAATTGCGTAGCGCAATCATTTTTTTAAATTTTGATTAAAGCCAGTTTCTATATAGTCTTTAAGCGTTTGAGTTCTCATATAGTCTTTTACTTCATCAGTTACTTTATGAAAAATATTGCCCATCAAACATTTTCCAAATGGGCATATCTGTTTGTCTAAGGGACAACCTTCATTTTCGATACTACCTTCTATACATTCAAATATTTCGAGCAAACTGATTTTATCGGCTGTTTTTTTAAGCACAAAACCACCTGAAGGACCACGTGTAGATTTTAAAAAATTTCGTTTTACTAATATTTGCGTGATTTTGGCTAGATGATTTTTAGATGTACCCATCATTTCAGCAATTTCGTTCAAATTAATCATTCGTTTTGAACGAGCTACAATAATCATGCTGTGTAATGCTATAGAGGCGGCTTCGGAAAGATTAACTATTCTTGACATAAGATTTGTTTAAGCAAATAAATATTCAAATGTATAAATAATGATTCACCAAATCAAAAAAACTTTTAAATATTTTATTTTCAGCTAAAAAGACGATTATTCCTCATTTACTTTTTTCCCTTTTCGTCGGTTATATTTTCTTTTTTTATTAGGGACCACTTTTTCGGCAAAGCGACCATCGTAGCCGCCTTGTTCTTTATAGTCTTTTCGAACTTTACCTTTAATTAGCTTATGTAATGCCTTCTTTTTCATTTTAATTTAAACACTTTTCTAATGCTTTGTTAAAAAACGAATTAATTGGATGCATTGCTTTAAAAATGTTAATGGTTTCTTCAAAAAGATTTGTCGAAAGCACTTGTATATTTGATAGTTTGTGAATAATTGTATAACTTTTGTACTTTAGTATATCAATGTCAGCAAAATCTTTTGGAAAATCTTTTGGTGCATGAACTAGTTTTTCGCCCTCCACACTTCCAAATTGTTTTAGAAAAAGCTTATCATTAATAATTTTCTTATACGCTACCATATTATAATAAATTTCGCTTCTAACAAGTTTTAAAACATCTGGAGGAGGTAAATAAATGCCACCAGCCAACATAGAACCCGCTGGTTCTATATGAAAATAATATCCAGCACTTCTACTATTCTTACCATTGGCGGCAATGTATGCACCAAAATTATTTTTATAAGGAGTTTTATCTTTAGAGAAACGAACATCTCGATAAATACGAAACAAGCAATCTTTGGCTGAAATATGTTTAATGTTATTATCAAACTCAGCAATGGCAGGTATTAATTTATTAATAAAATCAATAAATTCTTGCCTTAGCTTTTCATAAGTTGCTTTGTTTTCTTGAAACCACTCTTTATTATTATTTTGAGTTAGTTGTTCTAAAAAAGAGAGTATTGCTTTGCTATTCATCAGTTTTTTATATTTGACTCAATAAAAAACGAGGCAAGAAAAGCAAGCCTCGTTATATTTAAAAGTTCGTTTCGCTATTTTTGAATTGGTTTTGTCCAATCACATATAGTTGTTTTTTGCACCTCTGAGAGCTTTGCTTGGGGATTTTTATTAATATAACCCGATGGTGGCATTTTGTCAGCTGTAATTTTATTGCAAATTTTGGTTTTATATTTTTCTTGGTCTTTTTCTTTGTAAGTATCCCATTTGTCAAAATTTAAGGCTGATTTAGCAAAACCATTTGATGCAATATTGGAATGACAAGCAAAACAAGAGTTTTCAAGTATTGTCTTCACGCTATCAGGGAAAATTGTGGTTTTACTAGAATAACTACTGTTCTTTTCTGAACTAAATCCATTAGTAGCAAACGCAACAATAACTAACAGCATTACTGTTGTAAAAAGAATAATTTTAAATGTTTTCATAATGTAATGTTTTAAGTGAATATTTAAGTTATTTAACTGAATTATCAATGGGTTTAAAAATATTAATCACCACTACTTGGTCATCTTCAAGCACAAATTCTATGCCTTTACTCCAATAAATAAAATCAATTTCATTATCTTTTAATTCAACGGTTTTTTCTGGTTCTCCAAATGCTTTAATAACTTTGCTTTTAGCACTTAAAAAGCCAATATGATTTTTGGTTTTATACTTAGCAATTGCTTTGTCACTATTAAAACCATAGCTTGTTAGCACAATGCAATTAAGCGAATCTTGTTTAAAATATGCTTTATAAACCTGATAAATAGGAAAATCGTCAAAAACAATAACTTTATCAAAGCCTAAAATAAAAGCAGGAAGATATGTTAAATCTGCATTTACAAAACTTTCTTTCTCTTCTTTAAATGTTTTTTCAGTATATTTTGAATTAATAATGTATAAAACACTGTCTTTGCATTTGCCAATACTAATATTACCAATGCCTTTGCCTGGAATAATTTCGTATTTATTTTGTGCTGCAATATTAATATGAGAAACAAAAAAATACAATATAGCAATTAAAACTATTTTTCTGTATCTAAACATTTTAATAAATAATTATTATAAAGTGCAATTGTTGATACAATCGATTATTTTGCTCAAAGCAACCATTTTAATGGAATAAATGGTGTTTTTGCCATCTCTTTTAGAATTTAAAAGACCTTTGTTTTTTAATATGTTCAAATGATGCGATGCTGCTGCTTGTTCTATATTTAATCTTTCATAAATTTCAGTAACATTCATTTTTTCATTGGTATCCAATAATTCAATAATAGCAATTCTCATTGGATGTGCGATTGCCCTCATTCTACTTGCTGCTGCTTCTAATTTTGCAATGTCAATTTCTGTCTTTATCATATAAATTTTAATTTTCGGCAAAGATATAAATATTATGATATATATTGCAAATAAATATGTAATTGATTTAAAAAGAATTTAAAGTAGTAAATTCAAACTTAGTGCCATCAAACAAACCTTTATCACTCAATTTTAATGCGGGTATTACCAATAGAGCCATAAAAGACAAGGTCATATAGGGCGATTTTAAAGTAGAACCAGTCAACTTAACTTTGTTATTAATCAATTCGTATTTTTGGGCAACTTGATATCCATCTTCATTCGACATAAGCCCTGCAACAGGAAGAGGCAACAAGCGCTCATCTTCACCATTTACCAATGAAATGCCACCTTTTGTTTTAATAAGTAGATTAACAGCTCTTACAATGTCTTTGTCTGAAGCACCAACCGCAATTATATTATGACTATCGTGGGCAACCGTTGAAGCAATGGCTCCGCTTTTCATTTGAAAGTTTTGAATAAATCCAATGGCTGGTTTTGCTTTATGGTATCGGTTCAAAACAATTATCTTTAAAATATCTCTTTCAGTATCACTCACAACGAAACCATTTTCAATTTTCGGCTCCAATATTTCAGCTTCAGTGATTAATTGTCCTTCTATGGCTTTGATAACTTTAATCTTTGAAGCAGAAGCATCAACTTTTATATCTTTTTCAGTAATTTCTGTTGCATTAAATAAATTAAGTGAAGATTCAGCAACTGATTTTATAAGGGTAGCACCATTTTCAGCAACCAGAGTGCCTTTTATATATGTTTTTAGCACCTCTAAATCTTTTAGATTATTGACAATTATAAAATCAGCATCGTCATTTATTTGTAATAAACCAACACTGAGCTTGTAATGCATTACTGGATTATAAGTAACCGTTCTTATAACTTTGAGTGGGTCAAATCCTTTATTTATAGCACGTTTTACTAATAAATTTATATGTCCTTTTTGCAAATCGTCAGGATGCTTGTCGTCAGAGCAAAACATAATGCTATCAGCATATTTATCAAGCAAATTAACAAGTACCTCAAAATTTTTAGCCGCACTTCCTTCTCTAATTTGAACTTTCATTCCATTATTAATTTTTTCTATGGCTTCTTCCATTGAGAAGCATTCGTGGTCAGTAGAAACTCCAGCATTAGCATATTTAACAAGGTCTTTACCTTTTAAACCAGGAGCATGACCATCAATGGGCTTATTGTTATATTTTGCAGCTTTAATTTTGCTTAAAACTTCGACATCATCAAAAATAACACCTGGAAAATTCATCATTTCTGCGAGGTAATAGATGTCATCTGACTTTAAAAGCTTTTCTATTGCAATTGAATCAAGAGCAGCACCCGATGTTTCAAACGGTGTTGCAGGCACACAAGAAGGAGCACCAAAATAAAATTTGAAAGGCACTTTCTTTCCATTGTCAATCATAAATTGAACGCCATCAACCCCAAGTACATTGGCAATCTCATGAGGGTCAGAAACAGTAGCAACTGTACCATGGGTAACGGCAATTCTTGCGAATTCAGATGGAATAAGCATCGAACTTTCTATATGAACATGCGCATCAATAAATCCAGGAAGAATAAAATGAGTATCCTCTACTTTTTCTTCCTTTAAGGTAGAAATTTTACCGTTTTCAACTTTCACAGTACCTTGAAATATTTTTTGGTTCACCACATCAACAATATTGCCTGATACAGAAAATGATTTTTTTGTTTCCATTGTTAATTAATTAGTTTGATATTATTTTTTCTTGCGAGTTGCCCACAAGCAGCCGCTATGTCTTTACCTTTACTTTTTCTTAAATTAATAATCATATTTTTACTTTCAATAAAAGCTATAAAAGCCTTTACTTTTTCAGCATTTGAATTCTTATAAATGCCATCATCAATCGCATTGTATTCAATAATATTTATTTTACAAGGAAAATTCTTACAAAACATTGCTAAATCGCGGGCATCGTCAATCGAATCATTAAAACCGTCTAAAAGCAAATACTCCAGTGTGATTCTAGTTTTTGTTTTGCTATAAAAGTATTGTAATGCATCAATAAGATTGCTTAATGAATTATGTTCGTTGATAGGCATTATCAAGCTTCTCTTTTTATCAGTAGCCGCATGAAGCAAAATTGCTAAATTAAATTTCACCTTATCATCTGCCAATTGTTTAATCATTTTAACAATTCCCACAGTAGAAAGGGTAATTCTGCTGGGAGAAAAATTTAATATATTTGGAGACGTAAGCATTTCTATTGCTTTTAAAACATGATTGTAGTTTAACAATGGCTCTCCCATACCCATAAACACAATATTAGAAAGTGGTATTCCTAATGTTTCAAGAGATTGTTGATTAATAAACATCACTTGGTCAAATATTTCTGGATATTCTAAATTTCTTGCCCAACCTAATTTGCCCGTTGCACAAAATTTGCATGCCAATGCACATCCAACTTGAGAAGAAATACAGGCAGTCGCTCGGTCTTCAGAAGGAATTAAAACACCTTCTATAATGTTATCGTCGAATAATCGAAATGCGGTTTTTATAGTTTTATCAATGCTTTTTTGAGTAGTTTGAATGGAAATAGCTTTAATATCAAAATTATCATTTAGAAAGTTTTTTGTTCCAAGAGATATATTAGACATTTGCTCAAAAGACAATGCATGTTTTTTCCAAAGCCAATCAAAAACTTGATTTGCTCTATAAGCTGCTTCGCCTTTATTAGCAAATAGTTCTTTAATTTCTTCTAATGAAAGTAAACGAATATCTTTTTTAATTGTTTCCACCTTTGCAAAGATAATCATTGAAGAGGAATTTAAGAATTGCTTTTTTGAAGAAATTCTAAAATTTTAGTATCAAAATCCATGATATTTTTATAAAGGTCATCCTTGTGAAACTCAATTTCTATAGGCACATAATATACAGGAAGGTCTGCAAATACATCAAATACTTGTTTACTAAAAAGTCGCATTCTGTCTTTTTCGGTAGTAACAATGATTTTATTATTAGAAAAAATGGATTCAAATTTTTTTCTAATTTTCTTTAAATTTTCATTGGTAAATTGGTGATGGTCTTTAAATTTAATTGATACTAACTCATTGCATTGCCTTTTCAAGTATTCTTCAAAAGGAGAAGGATTTGCAATTCCAGTAAATAACAATATTTTTGAAGGAGCATTTACTTTTAATAAGTTCGTTTTTTCTAATAATGGTAAAAAATTTCCATATTTAATATAGGAGAAAAAAACAGACTGATGTGGCAAAGGATTTATTTTATTTATTATAAGCCGTCTATCTAAAGGAGAAAAGACTTTAGGAGTTTTAGTAACAACAATTATATCGGCTCTTTTAGCTCCTTTTCTGCTTTCTCGTAAATTACCAGTTGGTAATAAATAGTCGGAAGTATATAAAGCAAAATAGTCTGTAAGCAAAATTGACAATCCTGGTTTTACATGACGATGTTGATATGCATCATCCATTAAAACAACATTTGTTTCTGGCTGAGCTTCTAATATTTTTTTTATTCCTCTCACTCGATTACCATCTACTGCTACATTTATTGAAGGATGTTTTTTTGCATACATTAAAGGTTCATCTCCAATTTCTTTATCAATAGAATTGACATTTGCCAAAATAAACCCTGATGTTTTTCGTCCATAGCCTCTACTAAGTGTTGCTATTTGATATTTTCCCTTTAATAAACGAATTAAATAATCAACATGAGGGGTCTTTCCAGTGCCGCCAACGGATAAATTACCAACAGAAATAATAGGAATAGAAAATTTTTTAGAAGAAAGTATTTTCCAATCAAATAGTTTATTACGAATCTTAGTGATAAGACCATAAATAATAGAAAATGGGAATAATAGAATTCTAAAAAATTTCATCTTTTAAAAATACTTTTAATATTTTATAAAAACAATGACTTTTAGTAAATTTTAATAATTTTTTTTTAAATAAACGATAAACATAATGCTTTCAGTATATTATAATAATTTGTTTACCCAGTTAATTATGATTAATTTTGAATTTTATAAATATAACTTATGAAAATTAAGGAAATACTAAACCGTTTAGAAGAAACTTTTTCTTTGAGTTTGCAAGAAAACTACGATAATTCTGGCTTAATTATTGGAAATGCGAATAATGAAATCTCAAAGGCACTAATATGCTTTGATTGTACCGAAGAAATTATTGAAGAAGCTATAAATAAAGACTGTAATTTAATAATTTCGCATCATCCATTAATATTCGATGGTTTAAAAAAAATTAATGGCAACACACACATAGAAAGAAGCATAATTAAAGCCATTAAAAATGATATTTCACTGTATGCCATACATACAAACATAGATAATCATATTGAAGGACTGAATAACATACTTGCTAAGAAATTAGGTTTAATAAACTGTTTAATATTAAGGCAAATGAATGGTATTTTACGAAAAATTGTTGTATTTTGCCCTATTGAACAAGCCGAAAAAGTGAGAAACGCAATTTTGAATGCAGGTGCTGGACATATTGGCAATTATAACAGCTGTAGTTACAACATTATAGGCGAAGGAACCTTTAAACCCATAGAAAATGCAAATCCTTTTGTTGGAGAAATAGGTAAACTCCATTTTGAAAAAGAAATTAGAATAGAAACCATTTTTCCAATATATAAACAAAAAGAAGTTTTAGAAGCATTATTCAAGAACCATCCCTACGAAGAGGTTGCTTATGATATTTATCCAATAGACAATGAATATAAATTTGCTGGAGCAGGAATGATTGGAGAACTCCCGCAGGAAATAGATGCAGAGGTATATCTTCATAAGATAAAAGAAATCACTAAAGTTGGAGGGTTACGATATTCTAAAATAAAAAAACAAAAAATTAAAAAAGTGGCAATTTGTGGCGGCTCTGGTAGCTTTCTGATTAAAGATGCAATTGATGCAAAAGCAGATATGCTTATTACTTCTGATATTAAATATCATTCTTTTTTGGATATCCCCGAAGAACTTATAATTGTTGATGCAGGGCACTATGAAACCGAACAATTTATAAAAGAATTACTATATGATATTTTAAAGAAAAATTTTCCTAAATTTGCATTTTTAATTTCAGAAATAAATTCTAATCCCGTTAATTATTTATAACTCATAATATATAAGTTAGGTATGGCAAAGATTACAGCTAAAAGCAAGCAAAAAAAAGTAGAAATAAAAAAAGAAAATGATTCTACCCCTATCGAATCTCCTACTATCATTAATACGGAGAGCAATGAGGACAACATAGAGGCTTCCATTGAAAAAAAATTAAGAGCACTCTACACCCTTCAATTAATTGATACGCAAATTGATAAAATTAGAATTGTAAGAGGTGAGTTACCACTTGAAGTAGGCGATTTAGAAGATGAAATAGAAGGCTTAGAAACAAGAATTAAAAATTTATCTGCAGAAATTATTGCATTAGACGCTGAATTGGCTGAAAAAAATGAAGCTATAAAGGGAAGCTTGGCAGGAATAAAAAAATATACTGCCCAACAAATGAATGTTAGAAATAACCGCGAGTACGACTCTTTAACCAAAGAAATTGAATATCAAAATTTAGAAATACAACTCGCAGAAAAACGTATAAGAGAATTTACGGCTAATTTGGATGAAAAAAAGATTCTCTTAGAACAATCGAACGCTGTTTTGGCTGAAAGAAAAGCAGACCTTGATACCAAGAAGTCTGAGTTAGATGACATCATTACCGAAACAGAAAAAGATGAAAAAGAATTAATAGGAAAATCACTTCAAAACCAAACCATTGTTGAAGAAAGATTTTT
>Ga0066631_10000376_pt1 | contig 14247 bp, 7 predicted proteins | sample CryGeyCG2014_300_FD_59502 | JGI IMG/M metagenome (GOLD analysis project Ga0066631, IMG submission 59502) | Groundwater microbial communities from aquifer - Crystal Geyser CG02_land_8/20/14_3.00 | ecosystem: Environmental > Aquatic > Deep subsurface > Groundwater | place: USA: Utah: Grand County... | reverse complement strand
AGCCATTGAAGCCTTCAAAGAGGCAGTTGCTGGTCAAGGCAGACCGTCTGGTGTGAAGTGGACCGACGCGCTTTCCATCAGTGTGCGGCCTGTTATCACCTATCTTTTCATGGCGCTGTACTGCACAGCCAAGGCGACGGCCTTCTTTGCTGCATTGAATGCCGGGGCTGGCTGGGGCGCGGCAACGCTGGCCGCTTGGACTGATGCCGATCAGGCTTTGTGGGCTGGGGTACTGAATTTTTGGTACGTCGGCAGAGTATGGGAGCGTCGTGATGCACGCAACTGAACGCCATCATGCTCATTCGCTGGCTGATCGCTTTTGGAAAAAGGTTGAGGTCCGGGGTCAAGATGAATGTTGGACGTGGCTGGCATCGACCAAACAAGGTGGATACGGGAAAATCATGGGTGACGACGGCCGTTTTTACCTCGCCCATCGAGTGGCTTATGAACTGTTGATCGCCATCATCCCAGTTGGAATGCTTCTCTGCCATCGCTGTGATAACCCAGCCTGCGTCAATCCATCGCATATGTTTGTCGGCTCTCAATCCGATAATCTGAAAGACATGCGTGCCAAGGGACGCGGCAATCCACCTCGCGGCACGCGTCATCCACGAGCACGATTAACAGAACAACTGGTTTCCGAAATTCGAACTGATCACCGCAGTCATCGACAGCTCGCAAAAGAGCTCGGCATATCAAAGTCAGCAATTGGAATGGCAAAGGCGGGGGTGACATGGAAGCACGTCTGATCCAAGTGCCACCACAAGCAATCGCGCTTGCCAAGCGCTTCGAAGGCTTCCATCGAGTGCCGAAAAATGATCCTATGCGCCGAGCTCATCCCTATATTTGCCCAGCCGGGTATCACACCATCGGGTTTGGACATTTGTGCAGGCCAGACCACCCGCCGATCACTGGGACTGAGGCTGAGGCATACCTGGCCCAAGACCTGATGACAGCGCTCACCGCCACACTTCGATATTGCCCAGTGCTAGCCATGGAGTCTGAATTGCGGCTGGCAGCCATTGTCGACTTCACGTTCAATCTTGGTGCGGGACGGCTACAGACATCGACGTTACGGCAACGGGTGAATCAACGAGATTGGGTTGCTGCCGGGCAGGAACTGCGCCGGTGGGTGTATGGAGGTGGGAAGGTTCTGCCGGGACTTACTGCCCGAAGAGAGGATGAATGCTTGTTGTTATCCAGAGGAGTTTAAAAACATGTCGCCCAGCCGTACCCCGTTCGAAGATAGCCGTGTAAACTGTGACTTATATAGCAAAACGACGCACATTACAAGAACCAAAACCGTGGCACTCGCATACAGCAAAGAAAATGCACTAAACGCAATTTGCCCCTATTTCACGATGTTTCCGCTTGAGTATCCATCAAAGGTGCTCAAGAAACACAAAATGGACAAGCCAGTTGTTCTCGATCCATTTTGTGGTCGAGGTACCACGCTGTTTGCTGCAAGAACTTTTGGCTTGAGTGCTTGGGGAATCGATTCCTCTCCAGTTGCGGTCGCTATTGCAAAAGCTAAGCTCGCGACCTGTGACATTGAGGCTCCTCTTGAGCTTGCCGCAAAGTTGATCTTAGATATCAACCCGGCGGAATTGCCAGATACACCGTTTTTCCGTTCGGCCTATCACAAATCGACGCTCAGTGATATTTGCGCCCTGCGCGAGGGATTGCTCGGGCTCGATGATGAAACAGATGCATCGTCTATTTTGCGCGCTGCGGCACTTGGATGTTTGCATGGCCCAATTTCCAAACATGTCGAGAATGCGGGCTACTTTTCAAACCAAATGCCGAGGACTTACGCGTCAAAGCCTGACTACGCTGTGAGATTCTGGAAGGAGCGCGATCTTATAGCGCCAAAGATTGATGTGCTCCGCGTGCTTCGTCGCAAGATCGAACGCTTGGCGGGACTTGAACAAGCATCTCCTTGTCCTATTTCTCATGTCTTGCATGGCGATGCTCAATCGGAAGAGTTATTCCAATCGATCAGCACCGTGCCCTCTATTGTGATCACGTCTCCGCCTTATTACGGGATGCGGACGTATGTTCAGGATCAATGGCTAAGAAACTGGTTCCTGGGTGGACCTGATTCCATTGACTATTCAGCTGGCCCGCAACTTGATCACGGCGGGCAGAAGGCCTTTGCAGCTTCGCTTGGAAGAGTTTGGAAGAATATTGCCAACAGCGCAGCATCGTCCGAATCGCTTCACCTGTACGTCCGATTCGGAATAATTCCGTCCGCGCTGGTTGATGCAAAGAAACTCTTCAGAGACTCGCTGGATGAATCCGGAGTTGATTGGCGCTTGGTGTCTACCCGCTCTGCAAAGTCAGCAGATGTAGGCAAGCGGCAAGCAAATCAGATGAAAACTGATTCTGCTGCTGCAGTGGAGTTTGACTTTCACGTCGAGCGCGTCTAATCCTTTCAAGGCTATTGGTGATAACGTAGCTTTGCCTGTTTCGAAGTCGTGCCAAAAGTGATTTGATTCGTAACTTCTTGATTGCAAAACTCATCGACGTAGTCTTTGATTGCATGCGCTGTTTCGAGAGCTTTCTTATCTTGGGGGACGTGTCCAGCAAGCGTCATCGGCATGATCACCAAGCATTTCGCCATTGCGCGTGAGATGGCCACGTTGGTGCGTTCAAGCTGCATGAGGAATGCTTCCTCACCCATGATCACATCGGCGTCACCAACACCGAAGGTGACGATGATTGTGTGCCGCTGGCCACCTTGGAATTTTTCAACGGTATCGACCGCTGCCTCGATTAACTCTGGCGGATCGGACGGAAAGAGCGCTCGCAATTCACGAACTACCAGTGCGCGTTGGGCACGGTGGGGGGTCACAATCCCAATACAACTTTTCCAGAATTGATCGGGAGATGGTGCTACATGAATTACTGCGCCTCGTCCATCTAATTCCGCACTCACCGTTTGCCTCATGCACCAAGTCAAACCCGCGACAATTTTGGCCTCGAACGAATTGCTCTGAGACGACAGGTCGTCGTCATGGAGTAGCGTCAAAACCTTATTATTTGCATCAAGGACTTGAGACCACAAAGGTGACCAAGGCAACCCCAAAGGAAATCCAGTAGATGGAGTTGGTACGGCAGCCAAAAAATGAAGCGCTGTGGCAGCGTTTGATGCGTGCAACGTCGCTCGGTAGCCAATTGTTCTGGCATAGGCAACGATGTCCTCGGCTGAGCGGTAGTTTTCTTCAAGCGGACATTGATTGATGGTGCTGCCAAACGGGCGGTCGATTAGGTACTTCTGAATGCTGCCCACCAAATATTCGCAGCCCTTGGGAGGTTCCAGTGCCATGATCGGTGGCATCTGGAGATGGTCACCGGCAATGATTAAACGGGCATCCTGCTTGAGGGTGGCCAATGGTGAAATTGCGGTGGTTACTTGGACCTGAGAGCTTTCGTCAATGATGACGACATCGAAAATGGGCGCAACGCAATTGCCCGTTATCCATTCTGCGAGTTTATAAGCCTGCATCGTCGCCGTGGCCACAATAGTGACGGTGTTGGTATTACCCAGACTTGCGAGACAGTCTTGAGTTTCTTGATTGGCTTGGTTTAGGTTGAAAGATTTAGCAAGTACATGCGGGTTCACAGCCAACACCGATTTAGGAATCTGCGAAGACGAATACCCAACGAATATCTCCGCGGGACAGGTTGCATCGCTATCCAGTGCCTCTACAACACGGCCAATAATCTCCTCGACGGCTTTGTATGTTGGTCCCACGACCAGTAATTTCATCGGCTGATGCCTACTCACCGCATCGTGAACAAGACCATGTATGCATCCTGCAAGTGTCTGTGTTTTTCCAGTGCCCGGTGGTCCCCAAATGATTGTCAGTCCCTTTTCTGCCGCGTGAGCGACTGCGTCAAACTGACTATTGTTGAGGTTATGCTTGGCCTTAGCATAGGTTGCTACCGATACAGCTTGGGTTGCGGAAACGACCGAAGTAGCGTGGACAGAATCAGCTTCCCATAAGATGCGGGCAAGTGGCGACAAAGGGTCGGTGCCTGGTGTAACTGGCCTGGCGCCCATTGCAGTGGCTGCATTGATATCTGCCAGGGCAATCGCGGGATTGCCTACGGCAACGAGGATTTTCTTGACGGTCTCGTACCATTTGAACGCGCCTTGGCCTTTAGTAACGAAAATATCGTTCAACAAATCAACATTCGAATTGGCCAACAAGTACGGAGCGTAAGCTGCCTCACGCCAATTCGTCAGTCTTAAGACTGCTTTTCGCGTGCCTCGGTCGAACGACACTAATGTCACTGAGAGTGCTGACCACAAGGGCGTGAGAAGGGTATCGTTTTGCCCTGAGTAGGGAGGCGCGGTGGTCGAAATCAAGTCTTTGCCGCGTTGTAAAGGTAGTCCTGCCTGGCCCTCTTTGCCTAAAGCAAGGAACCCATTATTGTCGTCAAGCTTAGCTTCAGTTGATCCGGGCAGGACATCAAAGATGTACTCGTTCGGTACCCCGTTTGGTTGCCCATTTGTGAGCCGAACGGCTTCATAGCTTGCCTCCAATGCCTCGGCATCGAGTGCGAGTCGTTGGTGGGATTCCAGCTTCCCAGTCTGAAACTGCAACTCCTCCCACCAAATCCATAATTTACTGTCAAAAGCAACGTTACGACTGCCTTGAGGGATCGACAGAGTCAGCTTAGGTGCATTTGCTTTGAGCTGCCCCCTGAAATCAGTGCGTAACCGCTCAACGATACTGTTTAGTGCACGGCATTGCTTTTCTAGTGCATTGCCGAATTCCTGAATAACAGTATTTCGAGGGACCGTTACTGAGCCGCGCTTAATTGTGGTGACGTTGCTCCAGATCTCGTAAATGCGCTCTCTCGGGATACCGTTGGTCAGAAATTCACGATAAAAAGCATCTCCCAAACGGACAGGGTTCGGCCCGGAATAGTAAGTTTCGGCTGTGTCGAATAGGGTAATGACGTGAGGAGTCGGTGCAAAAACAACACGTCGGACAACCTCGTCAACGAAAACAACACATGGACTGACTGCGCCATCTGGCTTTGCAATTAGCTCATCAGCAGGGAATAGCCATGCTAATGCTTTGGTCTTACGGTTAGTCAGACTCAGTACCCTGGGCAAGTGTCGCCCCATTGCTGCGCATAGTTCTTCAAACTGACGCTTTTCCCAGAATGCGATCTGTGCAGTGAGTGGCGTTTTTCCTGCGGCGCGAACAAATGCCTCGGCCTGATCCACCATGTCAGACAAAGTGGACAGAAGTCCCTCTAGTGCGACCCATTCGTCCGATAGGTTCTTCTGATCCACAACAAAGCATTTTGTCGCGAACTGTCGTGGAGGTTGACCGCTGATATAGGCTGTCGCTCGACCAAATATTGATAAGCCAGTAAGCAGACCGGCACTGGGGTCGAAGTTGATGGTTATGGCCACATGGAGTTGCGGCGCAGGTGCCAAGCTTGCCAGCACAGCAGAGTTGTCTATGGTGGTTGTTGAGGAAATCAGCGCGTTGGCTCTTGCTGGAATGCGGCTGCGCTCCTTCTTAAGGTGACTGTGTTGCTGAAAAGCGGGATGTGCGGAAGGTGCGGCGGCTGCACCAGCTGTGTTGTGGATTGCATTGAGCTGGAGCGTTTTTCTTGCACCACGAGTCATGCCAGAAATTTGACTCAAGTGCCCGATCAGCTTTGCTGCGGGATAGCAGTAATGAGTTGGCAATGCCGCAATGCGTGCCTTGTCATTCGAATTCGCCCACTTCTCATGGCCAAGCCAGTCGCACGCGCTACAACGGCCGTCGACGTGCCATTCGAGACTTGCCCATCCATTGGATGAAGCATCGCCTATTAAAATGACTCGAAGCAGATCTTCGCGGAAAAAATGTAAAACCGTAGGCAGGTAGAAACGAAGGTTCGCATCCTCGCTGTCAGAAGTCAGTGCATCCAGATACTGATTAGGGGTTGACGGCGCTGTGTTGGAAATCAATGCTTCGAACGCAGATTGGCCTTGCTTGAAGCGGGTCCATAAATAGCTGCGGACGGTTACGAAGTAGTCATTCTGTAACCCTTGATCGAGTATCCAGTTGGCGAGAAAAATTGCGTAAAGCGCAACTTCTGCGGAATAGCTTGGGTTGGCTTCGCTCGTGTGCTTTACATCAATGATGCTTAAGGCGCGGCGATGCTCGGTGGCTGAATTTATTGGTCTCCTGCATCCATCCGGGCCCACTTCTTCGTCGTCGATTGCCGACCGCCGAACAATGATGATGTCCGGTATTAGCCCAGCGATTGGTGGAACCTGGGAAATTTGTCCAGGCTGAAGCCCGATATTTGCCATCATGGCATTTTGAAAAGCTGATGGATCAAATTTTCCTTGCAGGATGATCGATGGCAAAGTCGTGACCTTACCTAGCAAAGATACTAGGGGTGCTTTCACCGGCTTGTTTGTGCCCGCCTTGTCGGGCTGAAAGATTACAAGACTGCCAAACGCCTGGATCAGTTGGTCATTCCGCTCATCCTCAAAATCTCGTCCCGCTGTTTGAAGAACTCCGATTCCAGGACGTGCCTGCAGAGGAACCGGCATAGCGTGTGCTGCAAGCTCCGAGTCTTCATGCAGCGACAAGTAAAGCTCTCGGTCGCACTTTGTGCGCAAGAACATTGACAAAGTGCTTTTGGATATTCTTTTTTTTGCCATTAAATCTTCTCCCACACCAAAATTGGTGATACGTTTTTTTCTTCGGACACGTTGCTATTACATCAGCACACGGTAGTGACGCTTATCGGCGTCAGTCGATTTGAGGATGCGGTACTCCATTCCGCTGGCTACCGCGATTTGCTGGGCGAAGTCCTTCTTGGCCTGCACCACGGCATCCTCGATCTGGTTGTCGGCTTTCACCTCCACGATCACGTACTTCAGACTGCCATCTGGCTCCTCCCGCTGAAAGATGAAATCCGGGTAGTAGCTGCGAACGGTGCGTGAATCCGGATCGATGTACTGAATGAAGAAGTCGGACTGGCCGTGGGTCAGCATCCCGGTGAAGTAGACCTTTTTCACGCGTTGCTCTCGCAGCAGATCCCAGAATAACCAGCTTTCAGAGCCGGAGTCGAAGCAGTAGGTGTCCAGGTGGAAGCTCTTGGCGCGCTCCGCATCATTGATCTGCATGTCGTTCATGCGGACGATCTTGTCCTTGGCCGCAGTTACCTCGTAATAGCCGTTCGGCGGGAGCTTGATGAGATCAACCTCGTGCTCCTCTGTTTGCTGCGACTCGTCAAGGTCGTAGAGCTGACGGAACAGGCGCGGGATGATCTCGTCGTAGAGCAGCTCGTTGAACTCATTGGTCATTGCTACCAGCTCACCAGTGCCCTCTTTTGTGGCATCCAAAAGTTCATCGATGCCAAGTGGGCTGAGGTTGAGGTAGCGGGACACTTCCGCAACTAGCGTCATCGGCGAGAACATTCGCTTTTCGCGGCGAGCCGTCAGATCGAATGTGCGGCTACCAGACGCGCGTGCCGCATCGGCGGCGGTCAGCCCTTCCTGTTGCGTCTCAATCAGCCGATATTTTTCGATGAGCGTGTTCCATGCTTCACGGTCGGCACGCTCAGGCACCAGTTCCTGACCCGGTACGGGTTGCTTCTCGCGCATCTGGTACTGCTTTCGCACTCGCACCAGCTTGATCTTGACTGGCGGCTCGACCACGCGTACTTCCACGCGCTCCTTGTCGCTGCCCGTCTTCTGCAAATCGTCAACACTGATACGGAAGTTCTGCTGCAGTTCGTCGTTAAGGGTGTTGAGGTTGTCGTCCGAGAGGAAGACGTGGCCAGTGTGCTGGGCCTCGCCGATGGCGCGCAGGCAGCGCATCGTGGCTTGAAGTACGAACACCTTTGACTTCGGCTCGCGGAACAGACCCACGCCAAATAGCGAGCGACAGTTCCATCCCTCGCGCCCCTTGTTGACCAGCAAGATGAACTGCTTCTCCGATCCTTCTGTATCTAAGCGGTTGAACTCTCGGATGTCGTCGTTGGTTGTTAGCTTTTCGTCGCCGACGTTGACCAGAATGCGCGATGTTGGGATGCCGTGCTTGAGCAGCGCGCGCTCGACTGCTGGTCGCAGCTCGCCAGTCAACTCGTCGATGGTGGCGGCAAAGAAGGCCAGCTTTGGCAATAGGCCCTCCGGACGGAGCGCACCAGATTCCTTCAGAAAAGCCTCGATGGCGATGTCCACGAACTCGTCAGTGCGGGTGTTTCCGTAGCCGTGCAGAACCACTTTTTTGAGGTAGGCCTTCTCAATGGCCTCCTTCAGGCCGTAGGCATAAACCACCTCGGGCAGCACCTCGCGCCCGACGTAGGGCGTGCCAGTGTAGTTGTAGCAGGCCACTACTCGGGTGCCCGCTGCGTTGAGGGTGGCTGCGAGGATGTCGATGGTGGTGCGCAAACTGGTGTCTGCTTCCTTCGCGCCAACTCCCATATCCTTGGCCAGCGCCTTGCCGAACGCGTGGTGTGCCTCGTCTACAAAGATGCCCAACTGCTCCAGGCGGCGCAGCTTCTCGAAGCGCTGGTTGGTGGTAAGTTCACCTTCCTCTTCTGGCTGATCGAAGTTGTAAAGGTCAGCAGCGTCGGCATAGACGCCAGTGGCAGTGAGCGTTTCGCCAGTCGTACCGAACAGTTTGTCGACGGAGGTTTTTTCCTTGCGCTGGCGCTTGAGAATGATCTTCTGCGTGTTGGAGACGATGATGTTGAAGCGCGAGCGATCCAGCGTATCCAGCGACGTACCTGCCTCTTCAAGGTAGTGAAAACGCAGGTGCGTGGTCAGGAAGTTGACGTACTCCGGCGGCACCACTCGGGTGAGGTCGAATGACTCAATCTCCTTCAGTGAGTGCAGCACAGTCTTGTCCGGCGCGAATACCAGCGCGTTGTGGCAGTAGCGTGCGTCCTTCTCAAACTTGTTGCCCAGCAGGAACTCGTAAAAAATACAAGTCGCCATGAGGATGGTTTTGCCAGTGCCCATAGTCAGCGCGAAGATGTAGTTCGGGTAGACGCGCGAGTTCTTACGCATCTTGTCGAACAAAACCTTGTACGAGTTCAGTTCCAACTCATCGCTTTCGCCGAACTCGAACATCTCCTGCCCGGCGGTGCCGAGGAACGACCCAAACTTGCGGCCCTCGAACTTACCGCTGCGCTCGTACCACGCTTTGAAAATCTCTTCGACCTTCGCGTTGCCGAGAAACTCTTTTAGGAAGACGTAGGTTTCCAGCGCCTCGAACTGTGGCTGGCGAAGGAACGCTTTTGGGTTCTTCTCAGGGTTGTTGAAGTCAAGAAACTTACGGGTCAGCTCTTTGTAGTTCTGTCGGATTGCACCCCGGTTGTCCTGGTAAAACCTCCACAGAAAGCGGAAGAAGGCGAAGTTGAGCGACACGCCCGACGTGCTGACGGCGTTGGCACTGGTCTTGGTTGCCGAGCGTTTAGTCGCCATTGCCAACGCTCCCTTCCCATGATTCTGAGAGCAGGTCGGTAATCTTCACGCGGATGGTGCCCGCGTCGTCCGGCACCTTATACGTACCCTTGACCAGTTCGTCCTTAGCCGGAATGTCCACCACTGCGGGTTGCAACACCGCACCGTCGTAGTTCCAATCGATCAGCACGCTCTCGACCAACTCCTTCCAGTCTCCGACAGACTCCTTCTGGATCGACAGCTTCTGGAGCAGGTTCATCGGGTAGAACTTGGCAATGACAAGTTCACTCTTTTTGATAGTAACCTTCGCCTCAGAGTCACGCTTGAACTCAAGATCGGCCTTGTCGCGCAGGATGTCCACCACTTCGACGTCGATCTTGAAAGGTTTCGCAGCAAGTTCCAATTGGGCAGCCAGGTCTGGTTCATGGCCCATACAGACGAGGGATATCTTCTCGACCGGACGGTTCGGATTTTCGTTTTGCTTACGCTCCCAAGCCTTGTAGTCGAAGCCCGCGATCAGCTCATTCATGTCGGAACGAGTGGCGATGCGATTAACGGGCATGATCTTGACCATGCGCCCGTCCTTCTCACCGTCGAAAACCGTGCTGAACTCCAGCTTCTGAACTTCCAGCGCCTCGATGAGCAGTTCCTTGGCTTCGACGGGATTACGGAAAATATCGTAATGGTTGACGTTGTAGATTTCGAACCCACAACCATCACTACCTGACGCATCTTCCTCGTCTTCAAAATCCGGCTGTGTAGGATTCTTTGCGTTCAAAAGTCGTTTTGTTGTCGTTTGAATGGCTGCAAGATTAATGTCTGCCCCGACGAAGCGTCTCCCGAGTTTTTGTGCGGCGAGAAGTGTGGTGCCGGACCCTGCGAAGACATCCATTACGATATCACCAGGATTGGAAGATACGGTGATAATCCGCTCCAATAGGGCCAGTGGCTTCTGGGTCGGGTAGCCGGACTTCTCTTTATTCCTGGGGCCGGTGGGGACCTTGATGTCGGTCCACCAGTCGGTGATAGGGGTTCCTCTGTCAACATCCACCATTACCCCTTTGTGAATCGAGCGCATCCGTTGTGCTGTCAGTTCGTTGTAGGGGCGATAGACCGTATTAAAAGTCCACGACGATCCCTTCGAATATCTGAAGATCGTGTCATGCTTGCGAGGGAAATCGGTGTCAGGCACTGCGCCGCCGCTGTACGTCCAAACAACTTCGTTCCGAAACCTCGACTGGCTGAAAATGTCATCAAGTAGAATTTTGATGTAGTGCCCGCGTGTTGGGTCGCAGTGCAAGTAGAAAGTGCCGTCTTCCGCCAATAGTTCTTTTAATAGGACGAGCCTCTCGTACATGAACTGAAGATACTCATCGTTCGTCCATAGATCGGTATATTGCTTCTCCTCAAGAAAGGCACTGTCTCCGTTGACCATCTGGCCTCTCAAACTGATCCGCATCTTGTAGTCAGCGCCTGAGTCGAACGGAGGGTCGATGTAGATGAGCTTTACTTTTCCTCGGTATGTTTTCAGTAGGTGACTCATCACTTGAAGGTTGTCGCCCCAGAAAAGCTTGTTTCGCCACCCGTCGACCTCATCGCCGTGGACTTCCTTCAATTGCGCAGGGAAATATTGCGTCGAGGTGAACGGACGCTTGCCGCGCCAGTTCAGCATTGGGTAGCCCTTGATCGGCTCGAACTCGTACTTCTCGACGTTGGTCGTGCCGCCGTTGGTCGTGCCGCCGTTGGGCGTGGCCAGTTGCAGGCTTTCTTGCGCAGGTGTTGTGGTTCTCTTCATTTGTCGTTTTTCCTGAATTTCCAATTTTTATTGTCACAGTAGGCACGCATATCACAGCTCTGGCACAGCTTGGCCGGGCGTGCTGCGATTTGGTAATCCTGCCGCTCGATGCGCGCCACAATGTCATCGAACTGCGCGATTGTCTTGCCGATGGCGCGGTCGTCCTTGGTGAATGAGACGTAGGGGTTCCCGCCATCCTCACCTGTGTAGTACAGGTGCATCCGGCTGACCTTGTGGCCTGTGCGCTCCTCTACCAGATGGGCATACACCTCCAACTGGTGCTGGTACTGTTGGATTCGGCTGCGATCCTTCTCCATGTCGGGCTTTTTCTCCGACTTGAAGTCGATGATCTCCACCGTGTCGTGTTCGCCGCGAATGAGGTCAACGCTGCCCTTGAGGATGTACTGGTCCTTGACAAGCGAAATCTCGACCTCGGCCTCCTTGATACGGTCCCAATGGCCATTCTCACGCTCGTAATAGCGCATCACGTGCAGCAGCGCCGCCTGCTGTGAGCTGGGCGCGAGGTACACGCGCTCCTTCTTGGACAGCAATGCGTAGTTGGCAGAGAACCAGGCCTTGATGGCATCTAAGCTGATGCTGCCTTCCTCGCCGCGCAGGACAGTCTTGTGAATGTCCTCGATGGTTTGATGCACCAGCGTACCGAACAGCATCGGGCTTTCGCGGATCGCGGCGAACTCCAGATCCTTAAAGAAACGGTACTGCTCGGCGCAATTCTCGAACACGGTGATATGCGACGTGAACGAGTACTCACGTTTCAGGTTGATCTGTTTGACGGCCTCGTAGCGTGTGGCTGCGAGGTCAATGTTGCGCCAGCTTGGCAGTTCGTAGAACAGTCGCTGGAAGTATTTTGAGGGTGACCTGCCGCGACCTTGCTTTTCCTGCGCTGCGAGCACTAATAGGTTCTGCGCGCGAGAAAAAGCGGTATAGAACAGCCGCCAAAAGTCAAAGCTCTTTATGCGGTCAAGTGGCTCAAAGCGCTCCTTGGAGAGGTACCCTCCGTCCTCCAGCATCACATCCAGTGCGCTGTATTGAGTACGCGGTACCGCCTCCAGCGAACCGCAGACGACGACCGGGTATTCCAGTCCCTTCGACTGGTGGATGGTCAGGAAAGAAACACAGCCCTTAGGTGCGTACTCGGCCTCGTCTTCGTATTCGCCGATTCCGCCGTCCACCAGGAAGCGCATGAACTGGTTGAACAGGTCACGGATGTTCTTTTCCAGGTATTCGGGGTTCAGCACACTGACGAAATGCAGGTACTCGAACTTGGTAAGTAGTTTGGAGAAGGTGCCCAGATTGCGTGCCGCGCGGCCTTTATCAACGCCATGCACCGCATCTTCGGAGAGGAAGCGCGCGAACAGTGGAAACTGGAGCAGCTGGTAGAACAGCCCGGAGAACGAGTAGTCCGTGTTCTGGGTCAGCACTGCGTGTCGTTTAGCTAGCGGGCGCGCCCAATCCAGCAGGGGCTTGTTCTCTGGCTTACGCAGTTCCGTCGTGAAGGCCGCAAAGCAAAGCTGGTCGTAGTAATCCCAGATCGGCAGCGTAACGCCATCGGCCCACGCTCTCACCTTGGGGAACTGCGGGAACAGAAAGATCAGCGCTCCGATCATCAAGCGGATCTCCTCACGCTCGAAGAACATGTTCGAGCGCGGCGAGAACACCGGCACACCCTGGGCCTCGAGAAAGCGCGCCAGCGCAACCACCTTGTCGTTCTTGACCGAGCGAAACAGGAAGGCGACCTGATTCCAGTCCGACAGCTTTCCGGACGACTTCAGGCCGTTGAGGAAGGCCAGAACCTCAGCGTGCCAGTTGGTGGTTTCGTCCTTGTTGTCGGTTGCCGCCAGCCGCACCGCCGTCGGCACGTCGGGGAAGACGTCATCACGGGGGACAATCTGCTTGGCGAAGCGGAAAATGCGCTTGCCGTCGTCCCACGTTTGCTCGCGCATCCACTCGTTGTAGAAGCGGATGATGTCCGGGTGTGAGCGGTAATTGACCGTGAGGGTGACGCGCTTGCACTGGCCCTCGTCGAACAGCGCTGGGAACTCCAGGATGTTGCGGATGGTGGCCCCACGAAAGCGGTACAAGCCTTGGTCGTCGTCACCCACGACGCACAGATTGCGCTTCTCGCCTGCGAGCAGTAGCAGGATGCGCTCCTGAATGGTGTTGGTGTCCTGGTACTCGTCGACCATCAGGTAGGTCAGCTTTTCGCGCAGTTGCGCCAGAACCTCCGGTTGCTTTTCCAGCAATTGCAACGCCTCGTACTGGATGCCGGAGAAGTCGAGCGAGTTGTTCTCGTGCAGCATCTCCTGATACTTTGCGAAGCACGCTGACAGCGCTCGGATTTCCACCTCGGAGGCGGTTGCCAGCGTGGCAACGTCGAGGGCTTCCTCGCTGACCTTGTTGAGCCACTTGAGCAGGTGTTCAGATTGCGCCCAACGTCCCGTTTGGTCGTCACCCATGACGAGTTGGGCATCGAGTAGTTCGCGGAAGTGTTTTATTCGCTGGTAAAGGAAGTATTGCTGGTCGAATTGGTCAAATAGCGTAAAGCTGCGTTTCAGCCGGGTGTACTCGCGGAAGTCCTCCAATACGCGCAAGCAAATCGAGTGAAAAGTGCCGAGGTACATCTCGTTCAGGTTGAATTTGATGCCCAGCTCACTTAGCCGGTTTGAGATGCGGGTGGTCAACTCGCGCGCGGCCTTGTCCGTGAAAGTAACGACGAACAGCGACTCCGGCGCAACGCCCTTATGTGTAATGAGGTAGACGATGCGCTCGACCAGTGTGAACGTCTTGCCCGATCCTGGACCGGCGATGATGAGCACAGGGCCATCTGTGGCCAGAATGGCTTCAAGCTGCTGCGGGTTTGCCTTGGACTTGAGGTCGGTGGAGCTGGCTGTCATTCCGTCTCCTCGTTGTCATCCACCATCGTTTTACCAATGCGGCTGGCAATCCATTGATCCAGCTCGCCGCGACGGAAACGCCAAGTGCCGCCGAG
>Ga0066631_10000371_pt1 | contig 14320 bp, 11 predicted proteins | sample CryGeyCG2014_300_FD_59502 | JGI IMG/M metagenome (GOLD analysis project Ga0066631, IMG submission 59502) | Groundwater microbial communities from aquifer - Crystal Geyser CG02_land_8/20/14_3.00 | ecosystem: Environmental > Aquatic > Deep subsurface > Groundwater | place: USA: Utah: Grand County... | reverse complement strand
AGCAGCATTATTATAATCTCCATAAAAGAAGCCAGGTACCCAAACATCAGAATAAGCAATATTCGCCGCATAACTTGCAGCTCCAGTTGTTCTAAAAAAACCAGCAGTTCTCCCAGGGTCATCGACTATACCATAAACTGCAGAACCAAATATGCTACCAAAACCAGCAGTTGGCGCAGTCCAAGTACCATTATAACCCAAATATCCATAAGTTTGATTACCAACAACATCCGAGAATCCCACTACTGCACTTGTTGGAGACGTAGCAGAAGAAGTTCTTGAATACATACCGTATTGATTGGTTGCACCATCATAATATATACCATAAACTTGACCAGGATCATAAATATGAATATTAGAGTTTAATTGTGGATAAATATAATTTCCTGCAGTTAGCCTCAACCACCACTCAACAACATTACCAGCAGCAGGGCTCGGAGGAAAAGAAGTCCAACTACCCACAGGATCACTATTGTGTCTGTATTCCATAATTCCCGCATTTGAACGAATACCGAATCCGTTAACACCAAAAGCGTTACCAAAATTCATATAACCTAAAACTCCTGCTCCCGTTCCAAAATTAAGAGCAAAATTTCCATCATTATTAATTGAAAACCTTTCTACTAAATTACTTCTTGTACCATTGGCGCCCGTAAAGAATCCCATTCTTGCATCTGTAGCATTAAGTCCAATTGTTTTAATAGAACCTGTCCAAGAAGTATTGGTTCTAAAACTCATTTCAGAAACAACATTTAGTCCTAAGGCAGTTCTATTTATAATATCTAAGCCTAGAGCAGAGTTTCTGTTAATTTGAAAAAGACCATCTGAAGCTGTAGAACCAGTAATTACAGCAGCATCATCGGCAACTAATATATTTGTTTGAGCACCAACCCGCACTACTAATCCCAGTAATAAGATTAAGATTAGAAATAATTTTGTTAAAAAGTAAAGTTTTGTTTTCATAAGTATTTATATTTAAGGCTTTAATAAAATAAATTAATATTTACTAATTATAACTTTCTGTGATAAGGTATTGGTTTGGTTGTGCAATACTACCATATAACAACCTATTGTTAAATCTGTAATATCTAATTTTGTTTGGTTGTAGCCAATGTTGGTTGGGGTATATTTGGTAGAAATCATTTTACGTCCTGTTATATCAAATAAATCGATGTTATAGGGCAAACCATCAGAATTACTGCAATTAAATACTAATCTGTTTTGTTGTTGATAAATATTAATAATAGAAAATTCGTTAGAATTGTCATTGCATTTCACTGAAATAATATCAGAATAAGTATATTTGCCATCATAATCGGTTTGCTTTAAACGATAATAATCAGCAACACCAATGGAAGGAGAATAATCATAAGTTGTATAATTTATTAGTGCGTTACTATTTCCTGCACCATTAATGGTTGTTAAAGCATTCCAATTTTTTGTATCAATGCTTTTTTCTATGGTAAAATAATCGTTATTTGTTTCGGTAGCGGTAGTCCAATAGAGCATTGTTTCGTTGCCATTACATTTACCATCAAAACCAATAAGTTCTATGGGTAGAGGAGTTTCGCTGTTAGAACCAACCCAAATATTACAATCTATTGAATTGTCAGTGGAAATACCACTAATGGGATTGGTTCCAAGGCTACCAACAGGAGGATTAGCCCAATAACCATTGGTTGCATCCACCCTAACCCACCTTTGTGCCTGTATTAGAAGAGGATCTATTCCATTCAAATCATTTGTAGGGTCATAATAAAAAGTTAAGGTAGCAGTTGGCTTGGTAGTGTAATTTAAAACATTAACAATGTGAAATCTATCAATAGCATTTTCAGAATTATCAGCAACAAAATAACCAGCCATGTGCAAAACAGGATTGGTACCATCTGTTGGATAAGGATAGTTTAAATTATTAGTATGATAGGTGGAAACAGATACATTACCTGCTGTTCCAGTACCAGCACCACCAGTATTATTATATATAAAAGCCACACTTGTTCCTGAAGCAGTAGCAAATGGAAATATATAACTACCATTAGCTTCGCCAATATTCCATTGTATGATGCTGGTACAGGTATTATATGGAGTAGCAGAAACAATTCCAGAACCATTATTGTAAGTTTCGCTAACAACATAACTATTAGAAGTATAAACAAGTGCGGTAGTAGCAGAATTGTTAATAATAACTCTATTAGAGCTTAAAGATAAGATACCTTGAGTAAGACTCAATACACCTTGAGTGCCATTGCCAACGGTTATAGTATTGTTTAATTGTACTATATTGGAAGCAAGGGTTTTATTAATAGTTAAATTTTCGAAATTAGTTGTGTTTGCTCCTCCAATTTGAGTGTTACCCCCATTTACTATTACTTCTCCTTGGTTATTTAAATTAATAAAAACTTTATTAATTGCTAAAGTGGCATTGTTAAGCCAATTTCCAGCAAGCGAAATGGTTCCATCGTTTTCTATTGCTCCGTGGGCTGTATTGGCTATGTTGGATTCGTTGGTATAGCCACCGCCATTAATATTTAGAAGAGCTCCTGTAGAAATTTTTATAACGCCACCAGTATTTTTAATACCTTGCGTATATGATAACATCGGAAATAAAAGAATAATAAAAAATAAATATTTCTTCATAAGCTATAACTTTAAAATGCAAAAATATTTCTAAAAAATTTATTGATTATTTATTTAATCTGCAAATTTAGAAATTTTCATGCGATTAAAAAAATAAAATTAGGTTTTTTTACCTATAATTTTAGCGTAGTTGTTTTATAATTAGTAAAATTGGGCTTTTCATTGATTTAAAGGGTTGCTTTAAAATTAATAATTTGTTAAAATAAAACTTGTAAATTTGCAAATAAAAACTTGCACCAATGCTTACATATATTACTTGGAATGTAAACCCCGAAATCTTCAACATATTAGGATTTCCCTTAAGATGGTACGGCTTGCTTTTTGCATCAGCCTTCATTTTTGCATACCTCATACTTGCCAATCTCTTTAAAAAAGAAAAAATTCCCATCGAGCTTCTCGATAAACTAACGCTTTACGTTGGTTTGGGCACCATTATTGGAGCGCGTTTGGGACATTGTTTGCTTTACGAACCGGCATTTTTTCTTACCCATCCACTTCAAATTCTTAAAATTTGGGAAGGTGGTCTTGCTAGTCATGGAGCTGCTATTGGTATCTTATTTTCCATCTATCTTTTTTGCAAAAAGACTGGTAAAAAATACTTATGGGTGTTAGATAAATTGGTTATTGTGATTGCCTCTGCAGGCTTTTTTATCAGAATGGGCAATTTAATGAACTCCGAAATATACGGATATCCAACAAACCTGCCTTGGGCTTTTATTTTTGTGAGAGAGAATTCGCTACCCTCCCACCCTACTCAAATCTACGAAGGACTTTCTTACTTACTTTTATTTTTCTTCTTATATAAATTATACCAGAAAACCAAAGACAAATACGAATCGGGCTTTGTGTTTGGTGCATTTTTAGTGCTATTGTTCACCATTCGATTTTTATTAGAATTTCTTAAAGAACCCCAGGTTGATAGCGAAAAATCTATGCTCTTAAACCTTGGACAACTTTATAGTATTCCTTTTATTTTGGTTGGGATATACTTTATGGTGTTGAGAAAAAAAAAACAGGTAGTTTGATCATTAAAAATTTGTTCCTTTTCTTAATAAATCATAATTAACGATGTTCTATATTTAAAATGCTTACTAATAATTAACAATCTATACACAAAGTAATGATAGAGACATTGAAACAATGGGATACTACCTTGTTTTTGTTTTTAAATAGCAAACACAATGCTTTTTTTGATGTAGCCATGTATTGGATGACCAAAGGATATTTATGGATTCCTGTATATTTATTGCTATTATATTTTATTATTAAGCACTACAAATACCAAACCTTCTACATCATACTTGCTTATGCATTGTTGGTAACTATTTCGGATCAAACCTCAGTTCATTTGTTTAAAAACTTCTTTCATCGTTTCCGACCTTCGCACGAACCCTCCTTAGAAGGGTTGGTGCATTTAGTAAACGGCTATCGTGGAGGAGACTATGGTTTTGTTTCCTCGCATGCCACTAATTTTTTCGGAATCACCACGCTTACCATCTTGTTTCTTAGAAAAAAAGTGAAATATTTACCTATTCTATTAATCTTTTGGGCAACTTTGCTATGCTATACCAGAATTTATTTAGGAGTTCATTATCCAGCTGACATACTTTGCGGAGCAATAGTGGGAATAGTTATTGCAATAGGTGTTTATAAGCTATATGCTTCCCTTTCTGCAAAATACTTGGTGAAAACTTAAAATAGTTGCAGCACATTTTTACTCATTTGACTAATTTTAAAATCAAAAAAATAAATCAATAAAACTTACGATAAATAATAAATGAATTAAAATAAAATTATACTTTTGTAAGTAAAATTTTAAAAAACACAATTATGAAAAAGAAACTTACCCCATTTTCAAAACTATTAATTGTCGCTGTTATCATAGGCGGCTTGGTATTTGCAGTTTACAAACTTGGACTCATTGATAAAATAGCACCAGGTGGCGATAAAAACAATTCCGACTTACCCGAAGACCTAAAAGGAGAAAAAGTAATTCGCATTGGCGTTAATACTTGGGGCGGTTTTGCAGGTGGTCAATTCTTTAACGAAGGGTTTAAACCATCTAAAAATTCAAGATTTTATAAAGATTATGGTTTCTTGGTTGACTTTAAATTATTAGACGATTTTAACCAATGCCGCGAAGCTTGGAAATCAGGAAATATAGATGTTGTTTATGCAACTGTTGATTCATATACCACTGAAGTAAATTCATTAAAAGAATTTAATCCACAAATAATCTTTCAATGCGACTGGTCGAGAGGTGGAGATGCCATTGTAGTAAGAAAAGGAATAAACAATGTTGCCGATTTAAAAGAAAAAAAGATAGCTTTTGCAGAAATGACTGCAAGCAACACTTTCCTCCTTTGGTTGCTGGAAGCCAACAATATGCAATACTCCGACATAGAAGCAGTGAAAGTTGCCAGTGGTTTAGAAGCCGCCGATTTATTTAAAAAAGGAACGGTAGATGCAGCAGTGGTTTGGAGCCCAGACGATGCCGATTGTGTGGCTAAAATTTCTGGTTCCAAAGTGCTACAAAACACTAAACAAGCTTCGTTTATCATCGCCGATGTTTTCTTTGCTAAAAAAGAATATATTGATAAAAACAAAAAAATGCTCGAACAATTGTTCGAAGGTTGGATGAAAGGCTCTGCAGAACTTAACGCCTCTAATGATGCCAAAAATAAAGCTGCAAAAATCTTAGCCGATGGCATGCAACAACCCGAAGACTTTTGTTTGCAAGCAATTAACAATGTAAGATTGTGTACTTATGGCGACAATATTAATTTCTTTAACATTAATGGCAATTACAATGGCGTAAAAGGAGAAGATATTTACAACAAAATGTCGCTTAAATATCAAAAAATAGGTTTAATCACTGGTGAAGTTCCAAGTTGGCGTTTTGTATCTAATTCATCAATCGTTTCAAACGTTAAATTAAGTGGTTCAGGATATGAAGCCGAAGAAAACACCAAATTTACCCAACTAACAGACAAAACTAAAAAAATAGATGCTATTTCTACCAAAAGGGTAAGTATTGTATTCCCTTCTGGTTCCTATATGCTTGATGACAATTCAAAATATGTAATTGACAACGAATTTGTTGATATTGCCAAATCATTTTCTAATGCACGTATTCGAATTGAAGGAAATACCGATAATATTGGAAGTGATGCTGCAAACAAAAAATTATCATACAACAGAGCAAAAACAGTGGTTGATTATTTAGTTAAAGAATACAAATTTGACCCCAATCGTTTTATAATCGTTGGTAATGGCTCAAGTAAACCTGTAGCTCCGAACACAACAACCGAAGGAAAAGCAAAAAACAGAAGAACTGATTTTGAATTGTTAGCAGAATAATACTGGTTGTTAAAAATATTTTGCTTTCATGAAATAAATAAACAAAAATAAATTAAGCAAATATGCAATTTTTCAAAATAAATCATCAATTACCAAATAAAACATCAGCCCTGATTGAAATATCAGGGTTTGTTTTAATTTTACTGATATGGTATCTTATAACAGCAAATATAGGAAAACCAACGGTAGATTATACCAATTCAAGTAAATATTATTTAACAGATAGCATTTATAATTCTATTAAAAGACCAGACATAGATACAAAAAACCAAACCGATACTTTGATTTGTAGATACAAAGCAAATCATTATCAATGGTTTGTTGATGGAAATGCAATTGACGGAGAAACAAGAAGCGAATGCAAAATAAGAAAAAATGGAAACTATTTTATTGAAACAATAGATTTTTCTGGTAAGAAAATCAATTCGGATACCTTAAAAGTAACACTTCGAAAGAAAAGTTTAGTTCAAAGAGGAGTTCTTCCATCTCCTTATAGTGTTATAGCTTCGTTTAAAGAATTGCATTTTCAAGATTTACTGGTTCGCAACACTTTGTATTCTATCAAACTCAACCTTTTGGGTTATCTCGAAGCAATCATTATATCCATTCTATTTGGATTTATAATTGGGTTGATTCCGTTTTTCAAAAGTATGCTGAATAGATACATAGAAGCCATTCGATTTTTGCCGCTAACCGCTGTAACAGGTTTATTTATTGCTTGGTTTGGTATAGAAACCAATATGAAGGTGCAATTTCTTGCTTTTGGTATTATTGTTTATTTATTACCAGTCGTTGTTTTTCGAATCAGTCAAATAGATACCATCTATTTGCAAACAGCATACACGATGGGGGCAAGCAATTGGCAATTGGTTCGTAGGGTTTATTGGCCCTTTGTTACCTCAAGAATTTTTGATGACATTCGCGTTTTAACCGCCATATCTTGGACCTATATTATTGTTGCTGAGTTGGTTAATAAAACAGGCGGTGTAGGAGCTTTGATATATACTGCTGCCCGACAAAGTCGCTTAGATAAAGTTTTTGCAATTCTACTGGTTATTATTATAATAGGCGTTCTTCAAGATAGACTTTTTGTTTGGTTAGATAAAGTTTTATTTCCTTATAAACACAAGTAAAAAAAAGAAATATGGCATTTATATTTGATAACTCTCCACTTCCCGATATAATTGAATTACGTAATGTAAATCAAACTTATGATAATGGGAAAACAATGATAATTAAAAATCTTAACTTGCTAATCGAAGACAAACCCAATCAAGGACAGTTTGTGATTATTTTAGGAGCTTCAGGTTGCGGGAAATCTACCATTTTAAGATATATTGCGGGCTTACAACAACCCTCTAATGGAGAGGTGCTTCTTAAGGCAAAACCTCGAGAGGAAACGGATAGAATTGGAATGGTTTTTCAACAATATTCATCATTTCCTTGGATGACTGTTTTAGAAAATGTTGCTCTTGGTTTAGAATTTAAAGGAACACCAGCCAAAGAAAGACAAGAAAAAGCAATGGAAATGCTTAAAATTGTTGGTTTAGAAGGGCAGGAAAAAAAATATGCGAAATACCCTACGCTATCTGGCGGACAATTGCAACGAGTAGCTATTGCTAGAAGCTTATTGGTGAATCAGGAAATACTATTAATGGATGAACCTTTTGGAGCATTAGATGTTTATACTCGTTTGAAAATGCAAGACTTTATGCTCGACTTATGGCAAAAAGTCCATCCTACGATTATACTTGTTACGCACGATATTTCAGAAGCAGTTTATTTGGGTGATGATATTTATATTATGTCGGCTAACCCTGGAGAAATAGTGGACCACATTACAACGGACTTACCAAACAATAGAACAAAAGAAATTAAACGTACCAACGCTTTTGTTGAAAAGCTTTATTATGTAGAAGATAAGATGATACAATTGCAAGATGCCGCTCTAAAAAACAAAAAACAATGAAAATGATTAGCAACAAAGAAGAAATAATACAGCAACTCGAAAAAATTATTGAAAAATCTACGATAATAAACCAATATAGAGAACATATTCCTCAAATTGAAATAGATTTAATTCTTTCTGATATTCGCGATTTATACGAAATGTATTCCCATTTAAACCAAAAAGCAGAAGAAAAAGAAGCTTTGAATAATGCGTATCGAAGAAAAGAAAATGAAGTTCTGCGTGAAGAAATCAAAACAAGCGAAAAACATATTGTTACAGAACCTCTAAAAATATTAAAAAAAGAAGAACCTATTTTAATAAAAGAAGAACCCCAAAAGGCTAAAGAAATTAATACGAGGACTCCCAAATTAGCTTTTAATACGAATCAAATTGTAGCAGAAAAATTTAAAGATGACACCAATTCAATAAACGACAAAATTGGATTAACAAAAACCGAAACTAGTATTGCCTCAAAAATAAATGAACATCAATTAACCGATATTAGAAAGGGAATTGGCATTAATGATAAGTTTCTTTTTATTAAAGAATTGTTTAAGAATAATCCTGAACATTATGAAACCTTTATCAATAAGACAAATTCTCTAGCAACCCCGTCCGAAACAAAAGAATGGATTGCTTCCCAAAAAAACATATTTCAATGGGATGAAAAATCAGAAGCTTATATTGCTCTTAATAAGTTGATAGAAAGAAAGTTTATATAGTATTTTAAGCACTAAATTTTTAAATCCTATTTTGATAATTCCCAAAAAACCATCATCTTTGCAAAAAAAATAACACTATAAATTAATATTTTAAATTACATTTTTATGAAAACTTCAGAAGTTATGACCTCAAAATTAGCTATGGAATTAGAAGATAAGTATGGTGCTCACAATTATCATCCCTTACCTGTGGTGCTTTCAAAAGGCGAAGGCGTTTATGTATGGGATGTTGATGGAAAAAAATATTTTGATTTTCTTTCAGCATACTCCGCAGTAAATCAAGGACATTGTCACCCCGATATTGTCAATGCATTGATAGACCAGTCAAGAAAATTAACATTAACTTCAAGGGCTTTTTACAACGATTGTCTTGGAAGTTATGAAAAATATGTTACCGAATTTTTTGGATTCGATAAAGTGTTACCAATGAACTCTGGTGCAGAAGCCGTTGAAACAGCATTGAAACTCTGTCGTAGATGGGGTTATGATAAAAAAGGAATTCCCGAAAATCAAGCTAAAATTATCGTTTGCGAAGGCAATTTCCACGGCAGAACCATAACAATTGTATCTTTCTCTACAGACCCTGATTCTTATGGTGGTTTTGGTCCGAAAACACCCGGATTTATTACTATTCCATATAATGATACCAATGCTTTAGAAAAAGCATTGGAAGACAGCAATGTTGCTGGATTCCTTGTTGAGCCAATACAAGGCGAAGCTGGTGTTTTTGTTCCTGACGATGGTTATCTGGCTAAAGCATACAAATTATGCAAAGCCAAAAATGTATTATTTATTGCTGACGAAGTACAAACAGGCATAGCTCGTACTGGAAAATTGCTTGCTTGCGACCACGAAAACGTAAAACCAGATATGTTAATTCTGGGAAAAGCACTTTCTGGTGGTACTATTCCAATTTCTGCAGTACTTGCAAATAATGACATTATGCTTTGCATAAAACCTGGCGAACATGGTTCTACATTTGGAGGCAATCCTTTGGCTGCAAAAGTTGCTATTGCAGCTTTAGAAGTAATTAAAAATGAAAAACTTGCCGAAAGAGCCGAAAAAATGGGTCAACTCTTAAGAGAAGAACTATCAAAAATTAAATCAGATATGCTTGTTCTTATTAGAGGAAAAGGTTTGTTAAATGCAATCATTATCAAACCTAAAAATGGCGTTGAAGCTTGGGATGTTTGTTTAAAAATGAAAGAAAATGGTTTATTGGCGAAACCTACACACCAACATATTATCCGTTTTGCACCTCCATTAGTTATAAGTGAAGGACAAATTCGCGAAGCTGCCGAAATTATTAAGAAATCTATATTGTCATTTGAATAATTAGTCATCTGACTTTTTTTATAAAGGGTTAAATTCTTATTAGAGAATTTAACCCTTTATTGTTAATAAATAGTTATAATTTGCATTTATATAAAAAATAGCTTACTTTAGCTAATTGTAAATAACCTATAAAATGCTCAATTATCAAAACAAAACTAAAAAAGAACTGATTGATGAATTGATTGCCCTGAAATCAAAGTATTCAGAAATTAATTCTAATGAGCATTCTATTATTGAACCCGAAAAAAAATTTGAAAATCTTACAGAAACCTTTCCTTTTGCAATTATTATATACTCACCCCAAAACAATTCCATTTTATTTGCAAACAAAGAAGCAGAGAAATTAACGGGTTATTCGCAAGATAAACTATTACTGATGAGCTTTTGGGATATCATTCATCCTGAAAACTTTCAGCATATCAAAGATCGTGGATTATCCAAACTCATCACTGAAGTTACTCCTTCTAGACTCGAATTGCAAATTTTAAAAAACCAAGGAGAAGAGAAATGGGTGAATTTTGCTTTTTCAACAATTGAATATGGCGAAAAATCGGCTATTATGGCTACTGCCTTTGATATTACCGAGAAAAAGGAAGCAGAAATTATAATTCGCAAAAATGAAATCCGTTTCCGAGCACTTTACGAACATGCGCCATTACCTTACCTTTCGTTAAATAAAAAAGGCATCGTTACTAATATTAACAACGCTTTTACTTTAGAGTTGGGCTATAACATTAAAGAAATTGAAAACCATAGAATTGATGAGTTTGTTTCGCAAAACGATAAAAAAAAACTCCTCCCCATTTTTAAAACAATTTTAAAAAATGGACAAATATCTAATTTTGAAATAAGTTTAATAACAAAAACCAAAGAACTGATTACCTATTCTATTGTTGGCAATATTCTTTTTGATATGTTGGAGAAATACTCTCGCATTCATTTTGTGCTTTACAACATTACCGAACAAAAAAAGGCTAAAAAAGCACTAATTTTTAGTGAAGAAAAATACAAACAACTTGTTTCTAAACTTCCCGACCTTGTTATTATTCATATTAAAGGGAAAATTGTCTTTGCCAATGACACTACCTCGAATACTATAGGTTTTACGCCACAAGATATTATTGGAACTTCTGTTTTTGATTACCTTGATGAAGAAAATAAAAAAATTGTTATTGAAAATTTGGGAAAAAGAAAAAATATTGGCGAAAATTTTTCAAAATATGAAATATTAATTAGAACAAAATATAACACTTATAGAAATGCTGAAATTCGTGCTGCCCTTATCGATTATGAAGGAGAACCTGCAAATTTAATCGTTTTAACGGATATTACAGACCGAAAAAGAATGGAAGAATCTTTGTATGAATCGCAACGTCTTATCTTCACTTTGATGAGCAATCTGCCAGGTATGGCTTATCGTTGTTTGAACGATTCATATTGGACCATGGAATTTATTAGCGATGGTTGCAAAGATTTAATTGAATACGACCCTTTTGACCTCATCAACAATAACAAATTAAGCTTTAGCCAGGTGGTGCATCCAGACGATGTGAACAAAGACAAAAAAACCATTCAGCAAGCCTTACAAAATAAAAAACCTTTTCAAACAATCTACAGAATTATAACTGCTTCAGGAAAAATAAAGTGGGTGCTAGAAAAAGGAGTGGGCGTCTATTCTGATAAAGAATTGCTTTTTATTGAAGGAATTATCACCGATATTACACAACTCAAAGAAATAGAATTTGATTTGAAAAGAAGCAAAGACAATTTTTCGATAATGGCCGAAAACGTTCAAGATGGTTTGACAATAATTTCTGAAAACAAAGTAATTTTCATGAATCGGAGAGCCGAAGAAATTTTCGGACTTTCCACAAAAGAACTTTTACTATTAAATGAAAAAAATAACTTATCAATAGCAGAAAAAAATAGAATTATTAAAATTAAAGAAGACCTAAATTTTGAAGGAAAAGGTCCAGAGTTTTTGGAATATTGGATAACTAGCAACGGCCAACGTAAATATATAAGAAATTGTTATTCTTCCGATAACAATAGCAGCAATAAAACCTTATACTATATTATTACTTCTGATTTAACGGAAAGAAAAATTAAAGAAGACGAACTAAAAAATAGTGAAGAAAAACTACGCTCTTTAATTAACGATGCACCATTGGGAATTATTTACGCCGACTTATCTGGGAATATCGAATATGTTAATCCTACAATGATATCATTGCTTGATTCCCCATCTATTGAAGCCACTCGAGAAATTAATCTACTCACTTTCCCTTTACTTGTTAAATATGGAGTTTCAAAAAAAATATCGGAATGTATAAATACAGGCAAAAGAATTAGTTCTGAAACATATTATCAATCAAAATGGGGAAAAGAAGTGTATATATCCCTAAAACTTACTCCCATCAAAAACTATAAGAATATACAAACAGGCATTATGCTGATTGCCGATGATATTACCGAACAAAAAAATGCAGAAATACTTTTAAAAAGAAGTGAACAGAAAAACAGAGCCATTCTTGATGCTATTCCTGACATTATTTTTAGGTTAAGTAGCGATGGTATTTTTATTGATTATAAAGCCAACGATTCTAGCTCACTCCTTCTTCCGCCCGAAGAATTTATTGGAAAAAGTGTGTTTCATGTTTTACCAAGGCAACTTGCTAAAGCAACCATGCAAAACATTAAAATGTCAATTCAAACAGGAAATGTTCAAAATTATGACTATACTTTAACTGTAAATAACAATTTGTTTTTTTACGATGTCCGAATGATTAAAAGTAGTGAAGAAGAAGTGATGGCAATTATCAGAGATGTTACTGAAAAAAGAATAGCTGAAAAAGAAATAGAACAATTAAACATCGAATTGATTGATAAAAACAAAGAACAAGAACAAATTATTTATGTGGCATCACACGATTTACGTTCGCCTTTAGTAAACATTCAGGGATTTAGTACCGAATTATACAAAACATTTGAAACAGCCAAATCTGTTGTTTATTCCGAAGAAAACACAATTGAAATTCGCAAACGCTTGACCAATATATTTGAAATAGAAATACCAGATTCATTTAATTATATTTTTAGTAGCACCCATAAAATGGATTTGCTTATTGCAGGATTACTTAAAATATCAAGACTTGGAAGAGTGCCTTTGAACAAACAAATTATTGATATGAATCAATTGATGAAACTCGTATTAAACATTTTCGAATTTCAAATAAAAGAAAAAAATATTTCTATTACTGTTAAGGAATTACCCAATTGTTATGGTGATGAAATGATGATTAACCAGATTTTTTCTAATTTGATTGACAATTCTATTAAATATCTTTCACCTATTCGTTCAGGAATAATCAGCATTAGTGGGCGTATTAACAATAATGACTCCATTTATTGCATTGAAGACAATGGAATTGGAATACAAAATAATTATTTTAATAAAATATTTGAGTTATTTCATCGTTTAGACAACAATCAAAAGGGAGAAGGACTCGGACTGGCAATCGCTAAAAAAATAATTGAAAAGCACAATGGTAAAATCTGGTTAGAATCTGAACAAAATATTGGAACAAAATTTTTTATATCTTTACCTAATAATATCAAAGAATAAATTTTATTTTTGAAAATAAATTTGATTTTTAATGCGATTATTTGTATATTGCATCATTATAATAGAACCAATAAACTATGCAATTGACAATTTAACTGACAAAAAAGACTCATTATGGAAAAAGAAGTAATAATTATAATAGCGGATGATGATCAGGGTCATGCGACTTTAATAGAAAAAAATCTTAAAAGAGCAGGTATTATGAACGCTATTGTTCATTTTGAAAATGGCGAAGATGTACTCAATTTTCTTTTTAAAACAGGGGAAGGTGAATTTCGCAAATTAGGCGTGAGTTATTTACTCCTATTAGACATTCGTATGCCGCGAATTGATGGAATGGATGTTTTACGCATTATCAAACAAGACCAAGAATTAGTTAAAATGCCTGTTATTATAATAACTACCACCGATGAGCCAAGAGAAATTGAAATGTGCCACAAGTTAGGATGCAACAGCTATATTACAAAACCTATTGATTATGACAAATTTGTTGAAGTAATTAAGCAATTAGGGCTATATCTAAAAATTATACAATGCCCCAATTTAAACGGAGTGTATAGCAACGATTGATACTTCTTTAAAATAAATATTTTTTTTATCTACATATATTTTATTATTTTTGTTTTTAAATCAAATTAATATTCATTAAAAAATTAAATTAGTATGAAAAAATTAATTTTCTCTTTATTA
>Ga0066631_10000317_pt1 | contig 15545 bp, 16 predicted proteins | sample CryGeyCG2014_300_FD_59502 | JGI IMG/M metagenome (GOLD analysis project Ga0066631, IMG submission 59502) | Groundwater microbial communities from aquifer - Crystal Geyser CG02_land_8/20/14_3.00 | ecosystem: Environmental > Aquatic > Deep subsurface > Groundwater | place: USA: Utah: Grand County... | reverse complement strand
TTTAACCAATAATCCACCAAGATCCCATTTCTTTTTTTCTAATTTCAATTCTGGGATAGCGTCCGGTAACTTTTTATCTCTAAACTGTTCGTTGAACTCCTGCTCTGCCTGATCAGCATCTTTCGCTAAATAGAAAATCTTGATTACTTCTTTGGCCAAGTCAGCTTTTAAATCTCTGGGGTTGGCCTGTTGAATCTGGACATCCTTTTTTAATTTTTTTATTCGATCAAGCGGAATGTCGGTAACTAATTTATAATATTTCCAAATCAGACCATCTGGTAAGGACATAACTTTACCGAATATTTCCTTGGCCGAATCATTAAAAGCGATATAATTCTTGTAACTCTTGCTCATTTTTCTCACGCCGTCAGTCCCCTCTAAAAGAGGTACGGTGATAATATCCTGTTGGGGCTGATTATATCTCTTTTGAACCTTCCTGCCAGTCAGTAGATTGAATTTTTGATCGGTTCCTCCTATCTCTACATCCGCTTTTAACTCAACCGAATCGTATCCTTGTAACAAGGGATAAAATAGTTCCAGCATACTGACATCAACGTCATTTTTTATTCTTTTCTTAAAATCATCTCTTTCCACCAAGCGAGCGTAGGTAAACTTTGAGCTGATTTCCATAATAAAATTTGCCTTCTTCTTATTGTACCATTCACTATTATGCCTTATTTCAACTTTTTTGATATTTAAAACCTTGCCGGCCTGACTAATGTAGTTTTTTTCATTTTCCTTCAGCTCATCAATGGTGAGCATGGGGCGGACTTCCGAACGGCCGGAAGGATCTCCGATCATACCGGTATAATCCCCGATTAGAAAAATTACTTGGTGTCCCAGATCCTGAAACTGTTTTAATTTTTTTAGAACCACCCAGTGACCCAAATGCAAATCAGGGGCGGTAGGATCAATACCCAGTTTTACCCTTAGTTTTTTCCCAGAAGTAAGCTTTCTCTTAAGGCTATCAATTTCAATTATTTCTTCTACCCCTCTTTCCAAGAGTGTTTTTATTTTTTCTTTAGTTTCTTTCACCCCGTAAGAAATTTTATATACTTAATTAATATGATTAATAATAGCTTGAGTTGATATAAATCCCATTAGAAGCCCAAGCTTTAGGTAGCTTTAATCAATCATAAGAGTTAATGCTCTCTAGAAACGATTCTGATGGGATAAACCCGGTTAGAATAATTATATTTAATTTCTAACGGGGTTCATGTTTAAATTATACCGCAAAATTGTTATAATAGAAAGTGAATTTATCGCTTTATGAAACAGAAAGCATACATCGGCATTGACATGGGCGGCACCGCCATTAAAGGCGGGCTTGTTTCGCCTAACGGAAAGTTAATAAGGTGCCATTGGATTCCGGTTTCGGCTCCCCGTTCCAAAAAAAAGACGGTTCAGGAGGTTATTGCTTTTATTAATGTTCTAGCTAGGTCCACTCCTAAACCAGGTGCGATCGGACTGGGCTGGCCCGCAACCGTGAATATCGCCTTATCGGGAAAAGAAATTGTCACGATAATAAAAAGAAAGTTCGGTCTACCAGTATTTTTAGAAAACGATGCTAGTTGTTTTACTCTATCAGAAGCATTAATTGGCTCCGGAAAAGATTTTCCCGTTGTGCTGGGAATCACTTTGGGCACCGGGGTAGGATCGGGGTTAGTGATTAATAAACAGATTTACCAGGGACGGAAAAGTGCTCCTGAATTCGGACATACCACCATAGACCACCAAGGACCTAGGTGTAGTTGTGGTAACCGAGGCTGCTTAGAGGCTTATTTAGGAAAAACAGGAATGGCGAAGATGGCCAGGAGATTTCATTTAAAGCCTGCTGATGGATTGACTCTTTATCAAGCCGCCAGAAAAGGTAATCGAAGGGCGCTTAAGCTCTGGAATGAATTTGGCAAGTTATTGGGAATAGGATTAGTCAATGCCCTCAACTGCTTTGAGCCTAATGTAATAGTAATCGGAGGAGGGGTCAGTAAAGCCTGGCCATTTTTTAGTGCTTCGATGAGAAAAGAGATGGATCGTAGATCATTTCATAATTCCTGCCCGATAAAATTGTCCCGGTTAGAAAATAGTGGAATTATCGGGGCCACTTTAATGGCTCGGCAAAATTTTGACAAATTTAGAGAATAACTCTTTAATATAGGAATAAACCAACCTTAATTTTTAGTTTTTCACTTTTATCTTCTGCTATGCCTATTCCTCAACTGTCAAAAAGATACCAGCAAACTTGGAAAAAACACGCTATTGGCACAACTCCTTCTGGAAAAAAGAAGAGGCCGCAAAAAACCATTGTGCTGCTACTTAAAATTGTAGTTGCGCTTTTTATTATCGGCGGGATATTAGGAGTGTCCGCTTTTGCCTGGTTTTCTAAGGACTTACCGGATCCTAATCGAATTTTAGAAAGAAATATTGCTCAGAGCACAAAAATATATGATCGTTCTGGCAATACCCTGCTGTATGAAATCCACGGGGAACAAAAAAGAACTTTGGTTACCCTAGATCAGATTCCGGACTATCTGCAAAAAGCCACTGTTGTGATTGAGGATAAAGATTTTTATAAACACGGGGGGATAAGCCTTTGGGCTATTTTTCGTACCGCTATCACTAATGTATTTTTGGGCCGTAAAGCGGGTGGCTCAACCCTTACCCAACAATTAGTAAAGAATGCCATCCTTACCCCGGAAAAAACCTATACCAGAAAAATTAAAGAGGCAATTTTATCTTACAATCTGGAAAAAAAATTCACCAAAGATGAAATTCTTCAAATGTACCTTAACGAGATACCGTACGGATCCAATGCTTATGGTGTTGAATCAGCCGCTAATACCTATTTCGGGAAAAACGTTCAAGATCTCACTTTAGCCGAAAGCACTATCTTGGCCGCCCTACCCCAAGCCCCCTCTTATTATTCACCTTACGGCAGCTATCTTGATGATCTAATCGGCCGGCAACAGTATATTCTGGATCTAATGGCCGAAAACGGATATATCACCGAACAGCAAGCCTCTGAAGCTAGAGACGAAAAATTAGATTTTAAGCAACGAATTGAGAATATTAATGCCCCCCACTTTGTTTTTTATATCAAAGAGCTACTGACTGAAAAATACGGAGAAAGGATGGTAGAACAAGGAGGTTTAAAAGTCTACACTACGCTCGACAGCTATAAACAAGGGGTGGCCGAAGAAGTGGTTAGTGAATGGGCAACCAAAAATGAGCGCTATAACGCTAGCAACGCTGCTCTTGTTTCCATTGACACCAAGTCAGGAGAAATTTTGGCCATGGTCGGCTCCCGAGACTTCTTTAATGAAGAAATCGATGGTCAAGTTAACGTGGCTATTCGCGATCGGCAACCCGGATCTTCCTTTAAGCCGGTTGTTTACGCTACCGCTTTTGAAAAAGGATACACGCCCGAAACTATGCTTTTTGATTTAAAGACCGATTTTGGTAATTATTCTCCTTCTAATTACGATCTCACTGAACACGGCCCAGTATCAATGAAGCAGGCTTTAGCCGGCTCCTTAAATATTCCGGCGGTTAAAACTCTTTATCTGGCCGGCGTGGACAATGTTTTAAACACCGCCCACGCCATGGGATATTCCACTTTAAACGACCGTGAGCGTTATGGCCTTTCCTTAGTCTTAGGAGGAGGAGAGGTAAAACTTTTGGAGCACACCGCGGCTTTCGCTGTTTTTGCCCGAGAGGGAATTCGTTATCCTACTACCGCTATTCTTAAGGTAGAAGACAATGATGGTAAGATTCTGGAAGAATATAAAGAATCGAAGGGCCAAGAAGTGTTGGATCAAAAAATTGCTCAGCAAATCAACAGTGTTCTTACTGATAATAATGCCCGGGCCTTCGTTTTTGGCTCCCAGAATTATTTAACTCTCTCCGATCGTCCCGTAGCCGCCAAAACCGGAACCACTGATGATTTCCGGGACGCCTGGACTTTGGGGTACACTCCTTCTATTGCTACCGGGGTCTGGGTGGGAAATAATGACAATTCCGAGATGTCTCGAGGTGCAGCTGGCGCAGTGGTTGCCGCTCCGATCTGGCACGAGTATATGCGGCGAGTTCTTACCGGAACTCCGGTAGAATTGTTTCATTCTCCTCCTTCGGAAGACATTGAAAAACCAATTCTCCAAGGACGAATTGATACCACCGTTACTAAAAAAGTAGATCTCTATTCCGAAAAAGTAATCCCTAATTCCTGTCTTGATTCTTATCCGGAAAAATATATTAAAGACAAGGAGTTTAAAGAAACACACAACATCCTTTATTTTATTGACCACAATGACCCCCGCGGTCCGGCACCAACTAACCCTGAAAAAGATCCTCAATACCAAAAGTGGGAAGCGCCAGTCAGGCGCTGGGCCGAAGCTCATGGCTATACCTATAATTTTGAATATGAAAGTTGTGACAAGCGTACTCTTGGATCCCAGCCCGAGGTAAGCATCACAAATCCAAAACAAAATTCTACCTTAAACGAAAACGATTTTAATATTGCCACCACTGTTTCCGCGGGCCAAGCACATTATTTAACAAAAGTGGAATATTATATTGACACCACCTTAATTGAATCAGTGACCAGTAGCCCTTTTCAGACCACTTACCAACCAACTAATCTTACCAATGGAGATCATAAATTAACGGTCCGGGCCTACGACGAGATCTCTAATTTTTCCGAGGACAGTGTCAATTTCAACTATCAGTCAAAGCAAGGCTCTACAATTTATTTTACTAACCCCGGTCAATCTAGTTCCGTCAGTGTAGATGAGTTTCCGATTAACTTAAAAGCATACGCCTACGACCCCGCGGGAATTGACCGAATTGATTTCTACTTCTTTGATGCTAATCTCTCTTCCCCTCCCTCCATTCTTATTAATTCCGTTGAATCACCCACCTCCAATTTAATAAACTCTTTTTGGACGGAAGCTCCGGCGACTGGAGAATACAAATTATATGTTACGGTAACTAATCGTAACCAAAAAGAGACGGGAAGTGATCGTCTCTCTCTGACTGTCAATTAATCGCTTATCTTATTTGGAACCGCAAGCTTTTTATTGCGGCTTTATTGTATTTACTATTGATTATTTTTACAATTTTCTTCTCTTTCAATTTCAGCTCGGCGGCATAAACCGAATCCTTAACCTGAATAGTTAATACTCCTCCCCTTAAATAACGAGGTTTGACTCGTTCCAAAACTTGCCTTCCCCATGTTTCTACAGCAATGTTTTTGAAATCTTGTATTATTTGAGCCGCGGTTAGTTTTTGTTGAATCCCCGCTCTTTTTATTGCCCCTTCTAAAAGATTGCCTATCTTTTGGATAGTCATTTTCTCGCTACTGTTTTATCGGCATAATAATGTAAAGGTAGTCTACTTTTTCTTCTGGTCTAATTACTCCTGGATTAGTATTATTTATTATCTCAAGCACCACCTTTTCTGAAGTTATGTTCTGGAGACCATCTAGAAGATAGCGGTAATTGAAAACAATTTCATTTTCTTCCCCTTCGGTAACAGCTTCCAGTCGAGAAACGTTTTCTCCTAATTGGGCATTAACTGCCGAGACTACCATCTCCTTTTGATTAGGCCGAATTTTTATATTTATATCATTTACCCCGCTTCGAGCAAAAAGGCTGGTTGTTTTTATTGTTTTAATTAAATCTTCTTTATTGGCAATTATTCTCGTTTTATATTCCTTGGGGATAATCTGTTGATAATCAGGATAGCTTCCTTCGATTGCTCTTGAGATTATTTCGATTTCATCAAGACAAAACAAGGCTTGGTTCTCTGCAAGATAAACCTCCAAGTTTTCAACAGTGCTAATACTTAATATCCTAATCAACTCCTGTAGTGTTTTGGTGGGTAGAATGGTTTCCGTTTCCAGATCCTGTTTTTTTTCGATTTTTATAACTTTTTCGGCCAGTCGGTAACTGTCGGTAGCAACTAATCTTATCTCTTTTTCTCTAATCTTCATTAATACCCCGCTTATCTCCGGTCTGGTTTCGTCATAGGCTGCGGCAAAAATAGTTTCTCTAATTGCTTCTTTCAGCTCCTCTACGTTTAGCTGAATTTTATTTTTCTTTTCTAATGAGGGGAGTAAGGGATAATCTTCCGCGCTCATGCCCTGAATGGTTGTTTCCTGATCGGTGCACTTGATGTAGATTTTCTTGTCAGACTCCTCTATGCTTATTTTTTCGTTTGGTAAAAGGCTCACGTAGTCTGCAAATAGTTTCGCTGGAACAGTTATTTTTCCGGGTTTTTCTATTTTCCCCCTAATTTGACAACTAATTCCCATTTCGAGGTTCGTCGAAGACAATTCAATTGTTCCGCCCTCTGTTTTAACAAGAACGTTGTCTAAAATCGGAAGGGTTGTACTTTTGCTTGCTAAGTGGCTTACGATGTTAAGCCCTTGGTTTAGGTTTTCCTGAGTACAAAATATTTTCATATTATTATAATAAATATAATTTATATTTAATTAGTAGTAGTAGTAGGCGGGTTGATAAGTGGAAAAGGTTTTAAAGTTTGTTTTTTGTTAAGAAAAAAGGAGTTTGTTTTTTAATAGGGCTAGGGATAAGATTCTGGAAAAGATGGGGATATTGGTTTTGAAAAGATAAAAAGAAAACAAATTTTGTTTTATTCACAGTTCCCTCACAATTTAATACCCAAGCCACTCCCTGGTTAGTAGGGGTTTTACCCCACCTGGTTGTAAATTCTCTGTTTAATAAGATCAATTTCTTGTTTAATTTTTTCGTTTTCTTCAATCTCTTTAGCAATTTTTAGATAAGCGTGCATAGCGGTGGTGTGATCCCTTCCGCCAATCTCTTGCCCAATATTAGGATAAGAACTTTTTATCTCTTCCCGCATTAAATACATGGTAATCTGGCGGGGAACCACCAACTCTCTTTTTCTGCATTCACCCGTTAGTTCCTTGATACTAATGTCATAAAATTCAGCGACGGTGTGGATAAGGTTTTTGGAGGTTATTGCCCCCTTGCGAGAAGTTTTAGATAGAGTGGATAAGACATTCTTAACGGTATCGAGATCGAGGGGAGAGCGATTTAATTCATGGTAGGCGATAAGACGGTTTAAGGCCCCTTCGAGCTCTCTAACGTTGCTTTGAACCGAGGAGGCAATATAGGCCAGTAGCTCCCGATCAAGAACATCATACCCTCTTTCCCGGCACTTGCTTTCTAGAATGGCAATTCGAGTTTCTAAATCCGGGCTGGAGATATCCGCAATCATCCCCCATTCAAAGCGAGAAACTAAGCGATGCTCTAACGCCGGGATCGCTTTGGGAGGACGATCAGAGCTAATTACAATTTGCTTATTAGATTGATGAAGGGCGTTAAAAGTATGAAAAAATTCTTCCTGAGTTCTTTCCTTGGTGGCCAAGAATTGAATGTCGTCGATTAGCAGAAGATCGGCGGAACGGTAGAATTCTTTAAACTGTTCCGTGATCCCCTTGCTTACCGCTTGAATGAATTCATTGGTGAATTTTTCGCAAGTGACATAAACTACCTTTTTATTTTTAAATATTCCTAAAGATTTATGTCCGATCGCTTGCAAAAGATGGGTTTTCCCCAACCCCACCCCACCGTAGATGAAAAGGGGGTTATATACTATCCCTGGCTTTTCGGCTACCGCCCCGCAAGCCGCCTTGGCCAAATCATTTCCTTTCCCTACCACAAAATTTTCAAAGGTATAGCGGGGGTTTAATCCGTTGACAGGAGTACTTGACTCCCCCTTTTTAGTTGCCGCATCCAGCTGTTTCTTCTGTTTTTCAACATCGTCCGCAGCAGCAGAAGTAAGTTTTGCGTTTCTCATGCTTTCTACCCGGTAGACGATCTCTTTTAATTTATTATCGGTAAGATTGTGAAAGGCCTGACTGATTGCTTTGTGGTATTTATTTTCAAACCAGGTTTTAGTAAAGGTGTTGGGTACCGCGATTACCACCTTGCTTTCACTAAGTTCAGAAATAAAGGTATTCTTAAACCAGGTGGTAAAGTTGGCTTTACTAAGCGACAGCTCTAATTCTCCTAAGATCGCTTGCCAGAGTTGTTCTTTATTCATTTTAGACCCAAGGTAGCCTGAATAATTAGCTACTCCTGAATATACCACAGATCAAAAAAAACAAAAATAATCCACAATCCGATTTTTTGTTTATAACCTGTGGAAAGAATGAGGATAAATACCATTTCGTTGACCACAAACACTGGGTCTGCTAGACTGAAATTATCTCTAAATCTTATTTTATATTTAATAACGGAAGCGGATGACCAAACGGACTTATCAGCCCAAAAAAAGAAAACGACAAAAGAGCCACGGATTCAGAAAAAGAATGAAGAAACCAGCCGGAAGAAGAGTGCTTAAGAGAAGAAGAGCTAGGAAGAGAAAGAGAATCAGTATCTAATAAATTTTATGCTGGCTAAACAGTATCGACTGGTCAAAAACAAAGAATTTGCCGAAGTCTATCGAAAAGGAAGGTCGGCGGCACTTCCCACGCTGGTCTTAAGGCTTAAAAAACAAGGTCAAGAAATTAAGGGGAGGGCGGTGAATTCCCGTTTCGGTTTCGTGGTATCCGGTAAAATTTTTAAGAAAATAGTTTTACGAAATAAATTAAAAAGGCAGCTCAGAAGCATAATTCAGGGCCGGCTGAATAGAATACCGGCGGGGTTTGACTGCGTGATTATCGCTCGCTCCCGGATTAATACCCGGAATTATCGGCAGATAGAAGAGGATGTTGACCAATTACTCCAAAAATCCAATCTTTTAAAGCCAAACAAATGAAATTCAAAATTTTTTTAATTTTTCGAAAAGCAGCCCTGTTTTTAATTAAGCTTTATCAAAGAACAGTTTCGCCAGACCACGGTTTTTGGTCGTATAAGCACCCCCACGGCTATTGCAAATTCAGCCCGACCTGTTCTCAATACGCTTACCAAGCCATTGAAAATTGGGGGATTATTGTCGGCGGAGGCAAAGCCATTAAGCGAATTATTCGATGTAATCCTTTTAGTCGAGGAGGATACGATCCAATCAAATTAGAAGAAAATGACACTTAAGTTGGAATTAAAGAGAGTATGATCGCCTTATTTAACACTATCCTTTACGAACCGCTTTTTAATGGGTTGATTTATCTTTATCACGTAATCCCCGGAAAAGATATCGGAATTGCTATAATTTTGCTAACCTTAGCCATAAAAATAGTATTATTCTTCCCCTCTCTTTCTGCGATTAAGTCACAAAAAGCGCTGCAGGAAACCCAGCCCAAATTAGAGGCTCTTAAGAAAAAATATAAAGATAACAAGGAGGAACTGGGAAAACAGCTGATGAAATTCTATAAGGACAACAAGGTTAGCCCCTTTTCTTCCTGCCTTCCCCTGCTGATTCAGTTGCCGATTCTTATCGCCCTCTATCGGGTATTTTTAAATGGCTTAATTACTGATCCTGCCACCGGATTACTAACTTCCGGCCAATTAGATCATCTTTACGGTTATTTGAGAGACGTATATTCTAACACCCCCATTCATTCTATGTTTTTGGGATTTATTGATATGGCTAAAAATAAGAACATCATTCTAGCGGTGATCGCTGGAGCATTGCAGTTTTGGCAGGGAAAAATGATGGTAACTAGGAAACCGGAAATAAAGACCGCGGGCAGTAAAGACGAAAACCGGGCCGCATCCCTTAATCGCCAGATGATTTATTTTATGCCAATCATCACCGTGGTTTTTGGATACCAGTTCCCAGCCGGGCTGACTCTTTATTGGGTAGTATCGACCCTGTTCACCATTGTCCAGCAACATTACTTTTTTAGAAAGAAAAATTCCCAGCCAAAGCAACTATTAGCTTCTCCATCAAACAGCAATGAAAATAAGCAATAAAAAAATAATCCATTTGCCGGTATTCACCAAATCAGGGAAAGAACTGGGCAAAGTCGCAGGTTTTGAAATTGACGTTGATGCGCAAACCATAACCCGTTATTATGTTAAGAGTAGTAACCTGATTGCGGAACTTTTTGCCAAAGAGTTAATTATCGCCGCTGCTCAAGTCATCTCCATAACGGAAGAAAAAATGACTGTAGAAGATTTAGATTTAAAAGAAAAGGAAGGGGTTCTAGACAAAAATCAATTAATGAAAGATAAAGTAGCACCGCCTGTTTCGTTTAGCAAATCTAGATAAAGAAACAAGGCCAGCAAAGTTAAAGAGCAGGGGGAAAAGATCAGCCCCCTGTTTTTAAATTGAAATTAGCATGAAATAGAAAAAATGAATCCAGCAGCTACAATAAGAATTTATAAAGAATTCGGTGAATAATGTCATTCCGGACTTGATCCGGAATCCAGTAAATACCACGAGTAGTCCATTTTAATTGTATATTCTGGATTCCCGCTTTCGCGGGAATGACGACTAGAGACATTATTCACCGAACTACATAAAAGCAGATTACCCTTTAAATAATAATATGTCATAATACAGTACAGTAACTGGCCATTTTATATGTATTTGAAGTTTAGAAGTAAAAGAGCTAATTTTAGCCAAAACAGCAAGCCAAAACAGCGATTTGCCTCCTTTTTTGGATTTCTTAAAAAAAGAAAAAGTACAAAGCAGATTGCCACGGGGGTTTTTCTTTCGTTGGGATTTAATAATACTTTTTTTGAAGAACCGGCACTGTTCCCCGCTCCCATCGAAAGAAAATTTCCACCAGTCGCTCGGCGAATAGTCTGGGCGCTAATTTTTGTCGTGCTATTGGTAGGAATAATAGAAATAACCTTGCCGAATTTACCTAAAATTATTCCTTTGACAAAAAACATCCCGGAAATTTCTTTTTATTCGGAAAAGGATATTTTTCTAAGTTCTGAAACACCGAATTTTTCAATCTCCCTCCCTTTATAGAGGCTTTTTAAATAAAAAATATGGAAACAAAATTAAGAAAGACCAAAGAACAAATTATTTCTCTGATTATCATTTTAGTCATGTTTACCATGGTTTTTGGTAAACTAATGATTAGTAATATCCAAGATGTGTGGGCAGATGATCAAGCTAATATCACTCTTGAGGAGATAATTACTGGGTCTGATCTTGGCACCTCTGCTCCGACTCAAGTTAACTTCGCCGGTTTCACCATTAATGGTTTTGTCACTAATGTAGCTGCTACTTTAAACGATGCGAACGCGTGGGATTTGCGAGGCACGGGTGTTGGTTGGAGTTTTACAGCAATAACTAATAATATGATTGGTTCTGGTTTATTAGCACCGGGAAACATGATTGCCAATACGGCTATCAATATTAGTACGGCAGGAGGGATCACAGGGTTGGGTGGTTCTAGTACTACTGGCATAGCTTTAGGTGGTTCAATAGGAAACTTCTCTGATGGACCAATGACCATTGCCAATGCCTCTACTAATAATGGTATGGGTAACTATGTCGTTAACAGCACTATTCTTCAAACTACTATTGCTGCAAACAATAAAGCCGGAACCTATCAAAGTACGCTGACAATCAGCATACAATAAAATATTTTAAATAAAAATAACTACGACAGTATTAGCAAGTCGTGGTTTTTTGTTTTAACAAGCGGGAAGCTGAATAGGAAACGTATTAGAAGCCAAGCGTAAGCTAAAATTCAGAGTAGTTTTTATTTAGGGATTCATGTTTGGAAAATTTTAATCCAAACTAAAACTTGCTTATAGTAATCCGGGAGAAGTTTATTTTAAAAAATAAGATTGCATCGGATTGTTCTTTGGAAAAAAATTGGGATTGTCCGAAGAGCAATTATTTTGATATTATTTCTATTGCTATTTTGGCTAATATTAGCAAAAAACAGCGGGTAATTAAAGAAAAAGAAAAGGAATAAAAAATGAAACAAGTCCTACGAAAAGAGATAAAAAAATCCATAGATGAAGCAAAAGAGCAAAATAAATCTAAAAATAATCAATAATAACCTAGGGCTTATTAGTAAAAAGTTAAAAAAATATGAAGCGGAGATCTACATCTATTTATTCTAAATCATACTGATCAGATTATGTTAACTGAATGATTAAAATTAAAAACAGGGAGAGTGAAGAAAAAAATATTCCACTCCCCTGCTTTTAAATTAGCACTATTTACATCAACCACTAGAGTAGTAAGCGTAGCGAGCGCCGGGCACAATTAGATTCTTGTGAGCCATTACTTCTAGTTCAGCTAGTCTCTCTCCTAGTGTCAAAATTCCATAAAACATTTCACTTCTCTAGGGTTTTTTAATTTTAATACTATTTTAAATAGATTATCCGTTTTGGGATTATTTCAATTAATCGTGGGGATTAATTAATGCTTTTTCAAAAGAGAGAGTTTTATTTAATTGAAGCATAATAAATCTAACATATTGCTAAATCCAAAACGGCTGTTTTAAAAAACAGGACGACTATTGCCGTCCTGGGTTTAATAAAGAACGTTGTTTTTAGGCTCCCACTATTCTCAGCCACTCCACTGGAATGTGCCGCCCGGTATCCTGTCCTCCTTCGAAAACGTGAACCTGCGAAGCAGTCTTTTCTGCAGGACCAAGGTCGAAGAGCCGACCATCCCGAAGGCGAGCAATGTGGGTTGAGCTGCCCGGACATTCATCACCACCGTCGTAGATCCCTGGTTTACACAAGTGAGTGTAGTCCTCTCCTGGTAAGGGAATCCCAATAACTTTAACTGTACCCTGATTTTTCATGCTAAACTCCTTTTTGTTCAAATCAGTATTTACCCATTTTAAATAAGCTTAGCAGAAGAAGGCAAAAAATGTAAATCCTATATCATGCCATAATATCCCAATATCGTCAACAATCCTTGTATTTTTAGCCATTTTTTATTATGATAGAATAACTAAGCTAGATTAAATCAATGGAAGAAAAACAAGAAAAGTCAGAATATTCTTTGAAAAAAGACCTAATCACGGTTATAATCCTTACTTTAATTTTTTGCGTTGTCTTGGTTGGGTTAAAGATTATTGATAATCAAAGCGGATCAATATCGGAATTGGCTAGTAAAATCATGTCTTATATTGTTAGATAGATTTTACGACCCTCATATTCTTCTAGAATAAGCCCTTTTAGGCTTATATTGTTATTATTAGACAATAATCTGGATTCTCATAATACTATGATTTGGTCGCTTCTAATAGAGGGTGATTGGTGCCATTAATGCACGATACCTGTCCCCTATACTGGACGCTCGTATTTTACCTGCGTCCCTGTAGTTCTCAGTCATTCAACAGGGCAGGCAACGGATACCACCCGCCCGCCCTGCCTGAATCCCTCGTAGTTCAACGGACCCGCCTTCCTTCGCCTGATAGCGAATCCATTGGCGGGCCAGGTAGAACAAAGGATTTTTACGCTTTATATAATGATTTATCCTGAACCAATATTCCCCTTGTAGTTCAACGGATAGAACAAGGGACTCCTAAGCCCTAGATCTAGGTTCAATTCCTGGCAAGGGGACCAATGGTGCGGGGTGAAATTCCTTCCGAAAACACCAATAAACGCAGGTAATAATCTCTTTTTATAGAAATTAGGGAGGAAATTGTATATGTTCCACGTGGAACAATTTAGGGCCCGTAGCTCATCTGGTAGAGCGCTACATTCGCATTGTAGAGGTAAGGGGTTCGAGTCCCCTCGGGTCCACCAAGCAGAAGGAGATTGGTTAGTTATATGTGATCGTGATATTCAAGGATTACTAAGTTAATGTGTAATAGGGACTTTGGTTAATTTGGCTATAATTGCTACAATAGTATTATAGGTTTAAGCTAATGAATTGTTCCACGTGGAACAATTATTCAAAACAGTTAAAATCAATAGGATTTTAAGTAGCCTAAACGAAAGGAGGTGAATATGTATACCATGCAATCTTGGGGCGACACAATTGCTTCCTCTTTTCAGGATCTATGGACCAGATTCATCAATTTTCTACCCAGTCTGCTGGGAGCTTTATTAGTAGTTGTTATTGGCTGGTTAATTGCAGCTGGTATAGGAAAACTGATTACTGAAGTTCTGAAGAAATTATGGCTTGATAAGGCAATCAAAAAAACCAGGATTAATGAATTGTTTGAAAAAGCCGGCGTTCCCTTTAATGTATCGAATGCGATTGGATTCCTGGTAAAGTGGTTTTTGATTCTCGTATCAATTTTAGCCGCTGCTGATATCCTCAACCTAGATCAAGTCACCGCTTTTCTTAACAGAGTGCTACTCTATATTCCAAACGTTGTAATAGCTGTGATTATTCTTTTGTTTGGGGCACTATTTGCCAGTTTCATTGCCCAAATTATAGAAGGGGCAGTAAAAGCAGCAAGGCTAACTACTGGTCATTTTCTGGCCGCGATTGCTAGATGGTCCATAATCATTTTCTCTATTTTGGCTGCCTTGGTTCAGTTGGGGATTGCCGCTTCTTTACTAGAGATCCTTTTTACCGGGCTGGTAGCAATGATTGCTATTGCGGGCGGACTGGCTTTTGGCCTTGGCGGAAGAGGACAGGCAGAAAAGATACTGGGTCAGATCGAAAAGGATTTGAAACACAAAGATCCGTCTTCTTCGGAAAATTAGACGGGGGTAATAAAGTAATTTATACTTCAATTTACTCTAGATTTTGATACCCTTAAGATATATACGTAAAGGGCAGATAAAATATATTATCTGCTTTTTACATACAAAGGATACATATTTAGACTCCTGTACTTAAGTATGTTCTGTGGTACAATAGGGATATGACAAAGTCACTATTGAGGATAGAATTAAGGAATAGAGTAAGGGAATTAAGAAAGCTTGGGAAAACATATTCTGAGATTAAGCTAAAGATTGGTGAATCAATGCCTAAAAGTACCATTTCAAATTGGTGTAAAGGAATAAAACCACCAGCCTTTTATACAAAGAAGATTGAGAGTATCAACCAAGAAAATCTAAAAAAAGCTCGAGAAATCGCGGTTCAAGTCAATAGAATTAGACGTGAGAAATATCTGGCTAATTTGAGGACTAAGAACCTTTATCTTATTAATAAGATAACCAAAGATGTTTCTAAAATAGCGCTTGCAGTGTTGTTTTTGGGAGAAGGATCAAAAAGTGTAAAAGGAACGGTTATCTTTGGAAATTCGGATCCTGCCATTATTCAGCTATTTTTGGGCCTATTAAGGAAATGCTACAAAATCGACGAAAGCAAATTTAGATGCACCGTACAATGTAGAGCTGATCAAGATACAGTAAAACTCGAACAATACTGGTCTAAAATTACTAGAATTTCCCTTAATCAGTTCTACAAAGCAAGAATTGATCCTCGTACCGTCAATCGACCAACGCTTAAACTGGATTACAAAGGGGTATGCCGGATTGATTACTTCTCTGCTGATGTTTATAATGAACTCAAAGTTATTTATCAACTCATCTGTCAGCAGTATGAGGGCCCATAGTAAAGTGGTATTATGCATCCATGGCATGGATGAGTCCGGGGTTCGACTCCCCGTGGGTCCACCAAAGTTTATTTGTAGAGGAATTTGCCTCGCTCGGGGCTTCGCCCCTCGCTTCGGC
>Ga0066631_10000307_pt1 | contig 15814 bp, 11 predicted proteins | sample CryGeyCG2014_300_FD_59502 | JGI IMG/M metagenome (GOLD analysis project Ga0066631, IMG submission 59502) | Groundwater microbial communities from aquifer - Crystal Geyser CG02_land_8/20/14_3.00 | ecosystem: Environmental > Aquatic > Deep subsurface > Groundwater | place: USA: Utah: Grand County... | reverse complement strand
CTGCTTGAATGATAAAGCAAAACAAAATGATTAACCAAACCCAATAAGCACCTCCAAAACTGGTGGCATAAAAAAGTGGAAAGGCGGCAAACATTGCTCCACCAAAGGTTACCAAGGTTGTAAATGTAAACTCCCATTTATGCCCAATAGAATTGACTAATAATTTCTTTTCTTCAAGAGTTTGAGGCAATGTATATAGAAAAGTTTGCCCCCCTTGTACAAACATCAGAAATACCAACAAAGCTCCTAATATGGATACAAGTATCCACCAATATTGCTGCAAATGTAATAATGACATTGTTTCAAACATGGCTGCCTCCTTTCGGTCCTGATTTTATTTGTGATATCATAATTTTTATTTCTGCGATTAATAATACTGTAAATAACACGGCAAACAAAGCAAATGTTAACATTACTGCAGAAGCATCTATATTGGAGGTTGCCACTATAGTTGGCAATAAATCCTGTATTGCCCATGGTTGTCTGCCAACTTCCGCAACTATCCATCCTGCCATTGAAGCCACAAATGCCAAGGGGAATGAAAGAATTCCTAGGCGTAGAATTAGTTTTTTATTTTCAAATTTCTGCTTTATAGCAAGGTATAAAACCAACATAAAGAAAAAGATAAAGTAAAACCCCAATGCCACCATTATGTGAAAACTATAAAAGGTCATTGGCACATTGGGAATGATGCTTTTGGGGTCGTTCAAATAACCATAACCAATATATTTATAGTTTTCTTCAAAAACTTTTTGCAACGAATCTTGTGCTTGCTGATTATTCAGCTTTTTAGCTTCTTTGTATTTAGCAAGTGCATCAATAGCTATTTTCCCTTGATTGATTTTTTCTGTGGCAGAAACAATTTGATGTTCTTTATTACCATTTACCAAATCATTGATACCAGGAACAAAAGCATCGGCATTGCGATATCCTAAAATAGAAAGCATTTTGGGTATTTCTATTTTCATAGTAATATCATCTTCGTCTCTGTCGTTGTCATTATTATTTAAAATACCAAATACAATCAAGCCTGCTCCATTTTTACCATTGTACAAGCCTTCCATTGCAGCCAATTTTGCAGGTTGTATTTGTGCAACTTGATAGGCAGAGCCATCTCCTGTATAGGCAGTAAACAAAGAAGCAATCAATCCAAAGGTAGTAGCAATTACAATGCTTCTCATGGACAAAAGTTTTTCTCTGTGTTTCAATAAATACCATCCACTCACTGCAATAACAAACATAGAGGCAACCATATAAGAAGAAAAGATGGTATGCAAAAACTTATTTGCAGCTACCGGAGAGAGTAAAACCTGCCAAAAGTCAAGCATTTCGCTTCGGGCAGTATCAGGATTAAAATGCATGCCGGCGGGGTATTGCATCCACGAATTGGCTACCAATATCCATAAAGCAGACAAACTAGCCCCAAATGCAACCAACCACGATGAAAGCAGATGAAACTTCTTGCTTACTCGATTCCATCCAAAAAACATAACGGCGATGAAGGTAGATTCTAAAAAGAATGCCATAATGCCTTCTATGGCTAAGGGAGCTCCAAAAATATCGCCCACATACCACGAATAATTCGACCAATTGGTGCCAAATTCAAATTCTAAAATAATTCCGGTAGCTACCCCAATGGCAAAATTAATTCCAAAGAGCTTCATCCAAAATTTTGTAATGTGCTTCCACTCTTCATCGCCTGTTCTAACGTATATCGTTTCCATTATGGCAATAATGAAGGTAAGTCCTAAAGTGAGTGGTACAAAGAGCCAATGATACATTGCCGTTAAGGCAAACTGAGCTCTCGACCAATCCACTAATGAAATGTCAATGTTTTCTATCATTTTTTATTTGTTTTAGTTAATTGTTCTAACACATAATTGCTGCGTTCTGCATCTGTTGCAAATTTCGATTTCAAAAAATTAGGAAAAAAGAAGATTTTTAATATCGCAAACATTATAAATAGTTTGATAAATACAATAAGCAATAATTTCTTACCTATCTTTGTATTTCTAAAACCATCTATATAAAACCTAATGATGCGATTTAATAAACTTTTCATTTATTGTTTTTGCAATTAAATACAAATATTGAAAAAATTATTGAAGTAAACAAATGATATATATCAACCTTTTGTATAAATTTTAACATAAGAATACTGCTTGCTTAACAAATTTATACAAAAAAAATTAAACCCATCAATTTAATTCTAATAATTTTTAGCAATTTCTTGAAAACTTTTGTAAATTTGAAATATAATTTTTTTAATCTTTTCTTTTTATAAACCCTAAAATCAACAACATGATGAAATGTAAAATTCTTATTGCAGGAATAGTAGTGATAACTTTTGTTTCCTGCGGAAACAACACAAAATCAACTGATAACAAAGAAACCAAAGATTCTATTAAAACCGAAACCACTCAAAATGATGGAAAAATTGACCCATTTAAAGATTTCCCTAAAGACCCAATTATTGCAAATGTGGGTGATTATGTGCTAACGCCATCAGAAAATTGGCAACAAGATGCAACGGACAAAGGTGCTGATAAAGTTACATTCATTTTCTACGACCAAAAAATTGCTGCTACTGGGAATGAATACAGCAAGATTGATTTTATGAGTAAAAAAGGAGTTGAAATCCCTAACTATATGATTATTCCTATTAAAGCAGGACAAACTGCCAAAAAAGGAGATATCATCCTCACATGGTGGCAATCAGGTAGTGGTATGAAAAGAGCTATTGTTACAGACGCTTCTAATCCTAACGAACCTATTGTTAATTATATTGATATCGATTGGAACAATCCTGCAAAAAACAGTGCCGGTATTGGTATTGGACAACAATCTGAAAAAATTAAACCAAACACCTTTCAGGTTATAAACAACATGTGGGAAGCTGGTACCAGCGTTGCTGCAAAAGATGGAAGTAGCTATAAACTTGCCACCATCGTTAAAGTGAGCGGCGACAAAGTACTAACGATTGGGTTCGCTGGCAAAATGAAAGTATATGCCAAATCCGATTGTTCTCCCATTGCTATTAAACCAAATGTTAAAGCAGGCGATATGGTTCAAGTTCCTTGGGTAGGCACTTTCAAAAACTCTAAAGTCCAAAAAGTGGATGCAAAAAACGGCAGGGTTTTTTGCGATAACCCTTTCTCTAAAGAACCTCTTATTATCCCATTTGGAAATGTTACTTCTGGTTTAGATGTTAAATAATTTCAATTCAACAATACACTATTATCGCAATTTTATGAAAAACAAAAACCCCATCCTTTTAGATGGGGCTTTTTTATATAAACACCACTTGTTCCTCTGTCAATAAGGGTTTATTTTGATATCGCAAGAGCAATTGAGCCACTGTCAGTACATCTTTTTGACAATACTTAGCAATACGCTCCAAATCATTATCCTTCCAATAAACGCCTGCAACCTCTGCACCATTGATGTCGTCTTTGGGCGATGCAATATTGAAAACTGCTGCCAACAAATCCAAAGAAGTATAATTCTTATAATCCCCAAATTTCCACAATTCCATGGTATCCAAATGTGGTATTTCCCAAGGTTTTTTGGCAGCAAAATCAAATACACTCGGCAAATCAATCCCATTTATCAACATCCTTCTGGCAATATATGGAAAATCAAACTCTTTGCCATTGTGGGCACACAACAAGCTCTCTTTTTTATTGAAATACTTAAGCACTAAATCGTGAAACTCCTGCAATAATTGTTTTTCATCATCTCTATAATAAGATTTTATCCTGATTACCTCACTTTTATCAATCGTTTTTATAAAGCCTACCGAAATGCAAACAATTTTCCCAAACTCCGCATAGATGCCCGCCCTATCGAAAATAGATTCAGGAGTGTCGCCTTCATTTTTTTTAATAATTTCAGCCTTCCTATTCCAAAACTTTTTTATGTTTTCTGGCATCGCTTCATAGTTCGCAGCTATTGGCACCGTTTCAATATCTAGAAACAGTATATTTTGTATGTTTATGTTTTTTAGCATATTGTTTGTTTTTTATTTTTCTCCATCATTTACCCTTCAAAGTTTATCAAAATATTTATCTCTTCCAAACTTTTTTAAAATAAAAATTCAAATTAACCAATTAGCATATTAACACATTCCCAAACCTTTTTCTATCCAGCCATGAACAAATTATTCCTAATTCAGGTCGCCGCTATGCGACTTTATATTTCTGATATAATTGGTTTTCTAAAAATAGTTCGCCGCTAATGCGGCTAAATACGCTTAAAATGAAATAACTTTGAGAAATAGCTTTGCAATGAACAATGAACAATGTGCAATTAACAAATGATTGTCCAACTGTTTACTTGTCTACCTGTTTACTCGTTTAATTGTTTACCTTTTTCAAATTACTGTCCATTTGTTTACTCGTTTACCTTTTAAAAAATCTGCGTTCCCCTTTTTCTTGGTGTCCCTTTGTGCAAAACCTTGGTGCAACTTTGTGGAATAGCATTTTCAAATTAATAAATTATCGAATTTTCAAATTAACCCATTAGCACATTAACCCATTTTCAAATTAGCAAATTACCAATCCTAACTCGCCCAATTATCCCTATCCAAACTCCTATAATTAATCGCTTCCGCCAAATGCTGTGCCTCTATATGCTCCGCTCCTTCCATATCTGCTATCGTTCGCGATACTTTCAAAATCCTATCATAAGCCCTTGCCGACAACCCTAGTTTCTCCATCGCCGTCTTCAACATCATTTGCCCCGCTTCATCAATACTACATATATTGCGCAACTGTTTCGAATTCATTTGGGCATTGCAATAAATTCCTTTATCAGTTACAAACCTTTCTTCCTGTATTTTCCTTGCTTTAATCACTCTTTCTCTGATTACTTCACTCTTTTCCGAGCTTCTTTTACTAGATAGCTCTTTAAAAGGAACTGGCGTAACTTCCACGTGTATATCAATTCTATCTAATAATGGTCCCGATATTCTATTCAAATACTTTTGAACTACACCAGGTGCACAAACACAATTTTTCTCTGGATGATTGTAATACCCACAAGGACAAGGATTCATTGACGCTATCAACATAAAACTCGCAGGATATTCAATACTAAATTTTGCCCTCGATATAGTTACCACCCTATCTTCCAATGGTTGACGTAGCACTTCTAATACCGTTCTTTTAAATTCGGGCAATTCATCCAAAAACAAAACCCCATTATGAGCCAGCGAAATTTCGCCTGGTTGTGGAAACGAACCTCCTCCTACAAGAGCCACATCGCTAATGGTATGATGTGGCGATCGAAAAGGTCTCACAGAGATTAAAGAAGTATTCTTGCTCATTTTCCCTGCAACCGAATGTATCTTTGTGGTCTCAAGGGCTTCATGCAGATTTAATGGTGGCAATATCGATGGCAATCGTTTGGCAAGCATTGTTTTCCCTGCTCCCGGTGGTCCTATCAAAATTACATTATGTCCTCCCGCTGCCGCAATTTCCAAAGCCCTTTTAATGTTTTCTTGCCCCTTGACATCAGCAAAATCAAATTCATAATCATTCAATCTTGTATAAAACTCATCCCTCGTATCAATAACAGTGGATTGCAAACTTATTTCATCGTTAAAAAAATCAATTACTTGTTTTATATTATTCACGCCCAATATTTCCAGATTGTTTACCACTGCCGCTTCTCTGGCATTTTGTTCGGGCAATATAAATCCCTTAAAACCCTCTTTACGAGCTTCAATGGCAATAGGAAGGGCACCTTTAATAGGTTGCATCCCTCCATCCAAAGAAAGTTCGCCCATTATAATATAATCTCCTATTTTGTCAGGCTTAATTTGTTCAGAGGCAGCAAGTATTCCAGTTGCAATAGTTAAATCATAAGCAGAACCTTCCTTTCGAATATCGGCAGGTGCCATATTCACTACAATTTTCTTGCCTGGAATTTTATATCCATTATTTTTAAAGGCTGCTTCAATACGTTGATGACTTTCCTTAACCGCACTATCAGGCAATCCTACTAAAAAAAACTGAATTCCTTGTCCAATATTTACTTCTACCGTAATGGTGGTTGCATTAACACCATACACCGCACTACCAAAAGTTTTTACTAACATAATTTTATTTTCAAATTAATCCATACAAAACTATAAAAATCGTCAAACATATTTTAATTATCGTTAATTTTGTTTTATTAAAAAAAAAATTTATAAGCATTTTGAACAGTTTTTTTAAAGAATATTTCACTTTTACAAAATCTGAAAGAAACGGAGTATTTGTATTATTGCTCATCCTCCTTGCTTTAATAATTACTCCTCGATTTTTATTTTTATTTTCTAATAAAAGCAAACCAGATTTTTCTAAATTCGATAAAGAAATTTCTTCTTTTATTAAAAACAGCAAGGAAATTAACGATAAAAATAAATACCAACCCAAAGAAAACATTAATTTTAATCAAATTGACGAATCCATAGTAAAAAACAAAATAAACCCTTTTTATTTCAATCCCAATGAGCTCCCTATCGAAAAATGGCGTGAATTAGGATTGACAGATAAGCAAATTAAAACAATAAAAAACTACGAATCCAAAGGAGGTAAGTTCTATAAACCCGAAGACCTTAAAAAAATTTATGGCATTAGCGAAGCTGAATATAACCTTTTGGCTCCTTTTATTGTTATACCTTCAACAAATTCAGAAAACAAATTCAATGTAATTGAAAACAAGACTTATATTCAGAAAGATGACAATATCATCATTGATATCAACATTGCCGATACTACCGAATTTATGAAATTAAGAGGTATAGGTGCTTCTTTTGCTAAAAATATTATTAAATATAGAGAGAAGTTAGGTGGTTTTATTAAAATCGAGCAAATAAAGGAAGTTTGGGGAATCGACAGCCTTAAATATATTGCTATTGCTAAAAATTTAATTATTAAGCAATATACTATTCATAAAATAAATATTAATGACGCCAGTGTAGCTGATTTTAAAAAACATCCCTATTTCGATTATTATGTGGCTCAATCGTTAGTATCGTATAGAGAAAAACACGGTAAATACTCAAAAGTAGAAGATATTAAAAAGTCTGCACTTGTCTATGAAGCTTTATATAATAAGATTGCGCCATATTTAACTGTTAAATAAGGCATTTATGCTATTTTTACATTACAATATTAGAGAATGAACAATAAAAATAAAATATTATCCATTTCATCGAAGAAATTATTATTCATTATAGTTCTTCCCTTCCTATTTCTATTGAAGCTTCCCTCCTATTCTCAGAATACCATATCACCACTTGAATATAAACTTGCTATTGCTGAAAATTTAGATAATAAAATTGAAATTCTTTTAAAATTATCAGAAGAAACAAGAAATACTGACCCTAAAAAGGCACTTTATTATGCAGAAGAAGCATTGCGATATGCTGAAAACAATGGAAACGAAAAACAACAAACGAGGGCTTTAAAAGACATTGGGATAGTTTATTATTTTATTGGTAATCTTGACAATGCGGAGACATATTATAACAAAGCCTTACTTTTAGCTTATAAAATCAACGATAGCACTAACATTTCTGCTCTTTACAATAACTTAGGAATCATTTACCAAATTAAAAGTGAATATTATAAAGCTTTAGACGTTTACAACCAATCATTAAGCATTGATAAAGAGCAAAATAATTTAGAAGGAGTGGCAAGTTCTTTCGTTAATATTGGCGTTGTATATGATTATCTTGGAAAATATGAATATTCGCTGAAGTACTATAGAGAAGCACTTGCAATTTATACGAAAAAAGACTTACAAAATGAAACTTCGGAATGTTATATTAACATTGGTGCCATTTATGGCAATCAAGGTTTTGTAAAAGAAGCAATAGCAAATTACGAAAAAGCACTTACATTGGCAAGCTCTATTAATAATGACTATTTAAAAGCAAAATCCCTCAACAACATCGGCACAGAGCTATACAAAATTTCCGATTTCAAAAATGCACTTTCCTATTACCAGCAAGCCCTCCTCCTTCGCGAGCAATTATACGATAAAGAAGGTATTGCTTCCACCCTTTCCAACATTGCCATCATCTATACCGATAAAAAAGATTACAACAATGCCAACGCATACTTCTTTCAATCACTCAAACTCTCCGAAGAACTCGAAGACCAAAGAGCAATTGCCAAAACAATCAATTATATTGGGCAAAATCTTGCATTACAGCATAACTACACCGCTGCCCTCCAATATTTCAATCAAAGCCTCACTATTGCTAAAAGCATACAAGCTAAAGAACAAATAGCAACCAACTATCAAAACCTAAGCGATACTTATTCCCATTTAAAAGACTATGAAAAAGCCTATCAATATTTAAACCTTTATAACAATCTAAAAGATTCATTAACCATCACCTCTCCCCTCATAGCCATAAATCAAGAAAATACTACTGCCGATTCCATCCTCTATTCAAACCTAAAACCAATACAAACACCACAAAACATCAACAACCAGTTAACAAACAAAACTTACATCACCATCATCACATTACTAACTCTATGTTGTTTATTCCTCTCCTACTTGCTATTCCTCAAAAAAAAAAGAACCACCGCAAACAACAGTGGTTCTTAAATCAACATTAGTTTATTAAAATAATTGAAATAAATAGCAAGAAAAAAAATATTTTCATTGAGTTTATTTTTAGCTGTCAACCAATCCCTACCAGTCGAAACGGGCAACAAAGTTCCAAATATGTTACCAAACCCGCCATTGGTGATAGCATTTATTACCGACAGGTTTTCTTTCCGTCAGGCAAGTTTAACGGTCTGATTGAGCAATTCAACGTTAAAATTCACTTTCGCGTTTAAAGCTTTGAATACTTTGATTATTGTTTCAAACCTTGCATCGGTTAAGCTGTTTTCTAATTTAGATATTTGAGCTTTTTTAACACCAACCAGTCGTCCAAGTTCTTCTTGAGTTAAATGACGTTCTTTTCTTGCTTGCTTGATTGCTTCTCCGAGCAAATCAAGTCGCAATTCGTTTTCAAAAGCTTCACGCTTCGAAGTTCCCAGTTTGCCGATATATTTATCAGTAACTTCGTCCAGGCTAATTGTTTTTAATGGTTTATCTTTCATTGTTTTTCCTTTCAAAATAAAGTTTTCTATTTCTCTCTGCTTTCTCTAATTCTCCACTGGGAGTTTTGTCTGTCTTTTTTATTAGTCCGTGAGTTGAGATTACAATAGTTTCTGTTTGACCTGTCTTGTCCCAAAAGGCAAAAAGCCGATAATAGGTTCTGTTAAACAAAGTCCTGAATTCCCAGATTTCATTTTTTAGTTTTTTGAAGAGTTCCTTGTCATTAGAAAGTCTTGCTTTTTGAATGTTGTAGATGACTTTACCTCTCGCCTTTTCATCAAGCTTGTCTAAAAATTCAACTGCTTCTTCTAAAAACTGAACTTGAAATTTTTCAGTCATTTTGTAAAGTTTTATGCAAAGATAAATGTTTCTTCATTAGGAAACAAATAAAATTATATGTGCGGTCAAATAAACTAAGCGGTAGCTACAATGTACCAACTACACAGTACTAATAAGAAAACACATCCGAAAGATTTAAATATTCTATTTTACCATAACTTTCAAGCGTTTTAATATCCAAATCCTTTTTATTACCAAGAATTAAGATAGTAAAATTCTTATTCTTAATATACTGTTCCTGAAAAGTCTTCAAATTATTAAATGTTAAGCCCGGTACCAAAGCATACAAATCCTTGCGTATATCATAATCAAGTTTTAGCTTCATCGCAGCTTCGTAGTTAAACAATACATCCGATTTAGTAACCCTATCAGTTCTTATCCTTTGAATAATAGCGTCTTTTGCCGCATTAAAACTCATTTCCGATTCAGGCATATTGTTAAACAAGCCCATCATCCCTTTCATAGCCTCAGGCAATTTATCATTCTGTGTGCCAATGTATGAAAACAAATAATTGCTTTTATCCAAACGACGAGCAGTATTGTAACCAGCATAAGCACTATAAGCCAAAGCCTTAGATTCTCTCAGTTCTTGAAATACAATAGAAGCCATGCTACCACCAAAATATTCGTTAAACAAGTTAATAATAGGATAGTTGGTTTTGTTATATTTATCCGATTTAGAAATCATTACAATCTCCACTTGTTTCATATCATAATCAACCACATACACTTTGTTTTCAGTATTATCCAATTCCACAAACTTAGTCTCAGTGGGCACTGGTTTCAATTTAACAGGTACTCTATGGTATTTATCAAGCAAATTGGTAATACTTGCTTGGTCTTGTGGCCCATAAAATAAGATATGGTGCTCATAAGAGTTAAGCTCTTTAATCCTATTAATTAATTCGCTTGCTTTAGTAGCTTTTAATTCTGTTTCGCTTAATATATTGGTAAACGGAGATTTGTTTCCATAAACGCCATAACTATACATTGCCTTCCAAAGAATAGTATTCTTAGAGAGCTTATCGTCCTGTCTTTGTTTCAAAATGTCGTTAAACAAATTGCCCAATGCATCTTCATTCGGTTGAGCATCAGCAAGCAAATCCTCAAAAAGTTGAGTACCTTTTTCCATATTTTCAGCCAAGCCAGTCAAACTAACCCATAACTGTTCGCTACCTGCATAAACATTAAAAGAACATCCCGCTTTATAAAACTCTTCTTTCAATTGCATCGGTGTATATTTCGAGGTGCCAAGATATGCTAAATAATCAATGGCAAGCTTAATGGTTTTATCATTATTGGTACCCATATCAAAAACATAATACAACGAAAAGGTCTTATTTTCATCATTTTGTTTATAATAAATAGGAATATTGCTTTTAATAGAAAATTTCTTTATGTCTTTATTATAATCAATAAACACAGGCTCAATATTGGGTGGAGTTTTTGCTATTATTTGTTTGTAGAAATCCGATTGATTTTCACGATTCAATTGTACAGGAGTAATGGTTGGTTTCGAAACTTTAGTAGTGTTTTTATCAACTCCTATTCGTTTATAAACAACAACGTAGTTATTATGGTAGTTTTTATTGGCAAAATCAACAATATCTTTCTTCGTAATTTTAGAAAGTCTATTAATTTCATTTACTTTATTTTCCCAAGGAGTTTCATTAATAAATGCATCCACAAAAGACATGGCTCTCGAACCATTGTTTTCCTGTTTTTTAATATCGCTAAGTTTTATATCGTTAATAATAGCAGGTAGCAACCAATCAGGGAACTCTCCTTTCTTTACCAATTCTATTTGCGATAGAATCAAGTCCTTCACTTCTTCTAATTTTTGTCCTTCTTTGGGCACACCATAAAAAGTATGTATCGAATAATCCTTAAGAATGGTAGGATAAGAGCCTGCTTCAATCACTTTCTGAGCTTGATTTAAATTTAAATCCATTAACCCAGCCGTATAATTGGTTAAAATCATGCTAAGCAATTTGAGCATATCTGCATCTTTGGTATTTGCTCCACCCAAACGAAACCCTAATGTTACACTTTCAGCTTCGGGACCAAATACCTCTTTAACAATAGGACTATTGATAGGAGCTTCTACTGGCGAAACAAAAGGAATTAAAGGTTTCGACTGCCAAATACCAAACTTTTCGTCAATCAATTTAATGACATCATCAGGATTAAAATCACCCGACAAGCAAATAGCAATATTATTAGGTACATAGCGCGAATGAAAATAGTTTTTCAACGATACCAATGAGGGGTTTTTTAGATGTTCCACTGTGCCTATGGTAGTTTGAGTTCCATAAGTATGTTTTTGAAAAAGACCTACAAATAATGAGTCATACAATTTGTCATTATCATTATCTAAACTCATGTTTTTTTCTTCATAAACCGCTTCTAACTCCGTATGAAATATGCGAAAAGCAGGGTCAGCAAAACGATCAGACTCCACGGTAAGCCAAGAATCTATTTGATTAGAAGGAATTTCGTTTACATATACTGTTTGCTCAAACCAAGTAAAAGCATTGGTGCCACTTGCGCCAATAGCTGACATCAATTTATCATATTCATTAGCAATGGCATATTTTGCAGCTATTCCCGAAATACTATCTATCAAATGATAATTATAAGCTCGTTTGGTGCTATCTTTTAAACTCCGATACACTTCAAACAAACTGTCTATCTTATTAAGATATGGTTTTTCTGTTACCCAATTCATAGTACCAAAGTGCGAAGTCCCTTTAAACATCATGTGTTCCAAGTAATGCGATAAACCAGTATTGTCTGTAGGGTCGTTTTTACTACCAGTTCTCACTGCTATCGCTGTTTGTATTCTGGGAGCATCTTTATAAACGGTCATATACACCGTTAATCCATTTGCCAAAGTATATATTCTGCTTTTTAGTGGGTCATTTGCAACAGTTTTATATTCATATTTTTTTTGTGCATATACACTGCTGCTTGCAATAAAGCTTATTGCCATGATACTACATAGCAACATTATTTTAAAATTTCTTTTCATCATTAGTTTTTGTTAAAATTTAAGTTTGTAAAATTATAATTATATTTTTATTTGCCACATACAAATATATATAATCCCAAAAGTAACAGGCAAAAACTGAATAAGAAAGGATGTTCATGAGATAATGGGATGATTTGAAAAAATACATTTTTACGATATTCCATTTGAAATTGATTGGGAGTTTTGGGTTTCTTTGTTGTTAAAGCAACAATCTACAGGGATATATTCGACTGAGGTTGGAGGCTTATACGAACGGTTAATTACTTAATAATTAGCAATTAAAACAAAAGAGACCTGCTGATTATGGATGCTTGGAGGGTCTTTTTTTATTTTTTATAAATATTCCAAAGACCACCCGAACTCATTCTCTCATTTTCTTTTAACACTCCCGCTGTTTCCAAGCATTTTTTTGCTATATTTTCTCCTTCCCAACAACTACTTTATTTTTAACAAATTGCAAATTATTACCAGAACATCTTTGAATTCCGATTAGTGCTCATTATCAAAAAAAACCATCTATAAATGCAAATGGTATTACTTTATAGTTCGAGATTATTTTTATGATAATGTTTTTTTCCTATTATTAAAAAACCTCTTGAAATATTTTAATTTTCAAGAGGTTTTCAGTTTTCAAGTAGCCTCACCAGGAATCGAACCTGGATTTAAAGTTTAGGAAACTTCCGTTCTATCCGTTGAACTATGGGGCCTAAAATTATTTCACTTCAGCACCGGGCATAATATCTTTTATAGCTGATACAAATACTAATTCGCCCTTATTGTTTTCCGCCATCAATATCATTCCCTGCGATTGGATGCCTTTTATCTCTTTCGCCTGCAAATTTACTAAAATACTTACTTTTTGTCCAATTATTTTTTCAGCATCATAATATTCTGCAATACCAGAAACAACCGTTCTGGTATCAATACCAGTATCAATTGTTAATTTAAGCAGTTTTTTTGTTTTTGCCACTTTCTCTGCTGTTACTATAATTCCGGTTCTAATATCTAATTTGGCAAAATCATCAAATTCAATATTCGATTTGGCAGGCCTCACTGATGCCACTTTTGAAGCATTCAATACTTTTGAATCCGCTAATTTCTTTATTTGTGCTTCTATAGCAGCATCTTCTATTTGTTCAAAAAGCAATGAGGGTTTGTTTAATTGATAATTAGGTTTGAGAAGCTCAATGCTACCAGCATCATTCCAGTTTAAATCTTTTAAATTTAACATATTTGCTAATTTTATAGCAGTAAAAGGTAGAAAGACTTGGGATAAAATTGCCAAATTGGCAGTAATTTGTAGCGACAAATTCATAATAGTTTTAACCCTTATTTCATCTGTTTTTATTAATTTCCAAGGTTCATTCTCTGCCAAGTATTTATTTCCCAAACGGGCTAAATTCATTAATTCTGCTAATGCTTCTCTGAAACGATAATTATCTATACTATTGCTAATTTGCTGACGATATTTAGACAATTCATTGATGATTGTCTTATCATTTTCACTGAGTTCATGGCGTTCTGGAACTCTCCCTCCATAATATTTATCTGTTAAAACCAATGTTCTGTTCACAAAATTACCAAGGATTGCAACCAGTTCGCTATTATTTTTTACCTGAAAATCTTTCCAGGTAAAATCATTGTCCTTAGTTTCCGGAGCATTGGAAGTTAAAACGTATCTTAACACATCTTGTTTTTCCGGAAAATCCTGTAAATATTCGTGTAGCCATACTGCCCAATTGCGAGAAGTAGAAATTTTATCACCTTCTAAATTCAAAAATTCATTCGCAGGCACATTATCGGGCAAAATATAGGAACCCTCTGCGTGAAGCATTGTTGGGAAAACGATGCAATGAAAAACAATATTATCTTTTCCAATAAAATGAACCAATTTAGTTTCTTTGTCCTTCCAATATATTTCCCAATCTTTTTTCTTTTCTATTGCCCATTCTTTGGTAGCTGAAATATAACCGATAGGCGCATCAAACCATACATAAAGCACTTTGCCATTGGCTTCAGGAATAGGAACTTTAACGCCCCAATCCAAATCGCGAGTAACTGCTCTTGGCTGCAAACCTTGATCTAACCACGATTTGCATTGTCCATATACATTTGTTTTCCAATCTTTTTTATGTTCAACCAATATCCATTGTTTTAACCAGCTTTCGTATTGGTCTAAAGGCAAAAACCAATGTTTGGTTTCTTTTAAAATAGGTATGTTTCCGCTTAAAGCCGATTTAGGATTAATTAAATCTGTGGCATTGAGCGATGTTCCACATTTTTCGCACTGGTCACCATAAGCTTTTTCGTTATTACAATGCGGACAAGTACCAGTTATATACCTATCTGCAAGAAATTGAGCAGCTTCTACATCATAATATTGTTCGGTGGTTTTTTCAATAAATTTGTTATCATCATATAGCTTCTTAAAAAATTCAGAAGCGGTATCGTGATGTATTTTTGCGGATGTACGAGAATAAATATCAAACGAAATACCGAAGTCTTCGAATGATTTTTTGATGATGGTATGGTATTTATCAACAATAACCTGCGGCGAAACTCCTTCTTGTTTAGCTTTTATAGTAATTGGTACGCCATGCTCATCTGAACCACCAATAAAAAGGACATCTTCCCCTTTCAAACGCAGATAACGTGCATAAATATCGGCAGGCACATAAACACCTGCCAAATGTCCAATATGTACAGGTCCGTTAGCATATGGCAATGCCGAAGTAATAGTATATCTTTTTGGTTTTGTTATCAAATTATTCTCCATTTTTAGTTGAAGCAATTATTAGGTTATTAAAATCAATTAAAGTCAAGCTTTTAAAACCTTGCAAAGATAAAAAAATAAAATTAGTGAAGTTTATTTATCACTTCTACTAATGATAATAAGATGTAACTATTACAATTAGCCTCTGGAAGCTAAAATTTAGTGAAAGCAAGTTGCTCGTAAAACGATATTTTGCAAACAAATAAAACGCTATCAACCAGTATTATCATACATTTTATTAAATTAAATTTTCCTTTTTGATTATTTATTATAAAAATTACAATAATTGTCAATTATTTATCATTTTTGTAAAAATAGGAAGTGGCTTATATTTTGATAACACCCTATTTCAAATAAAAATCGCATCTTTTGAAGAGCGAAATGATAAAATTAAAAACTTATGAACAGGAGTCGCACACCTAACTATTAATAAATGAACGTAAAAGGATTTTTTTTGGAGGCTTTTTCTGAATTGTTAAAAATAAATTATTGACAGGAAAGTTGATTTATATAAATTCGTTGTCAGTTTTGAAATAAAAGAGTAATTAATTAGATTAAAA
>Ga0066631_10000298_pt1 | contig 15985 bp, 11 predicted proteins | sample CryGeyCG2014_300_FD_59502 | JGI IMG/M metagenome (GOLD analysis project Ga0066631, IMG submission 59502) | Groundwater microbial communities from aquifer - Crystal Geyser CG02_land_8/20/14_3.00 | ecosystem: Environmental > Aquatic > Deep subsurface > Groundwater | place: USA: Utah: Grand County... | reverse complement strand
CGTATTTTATTTCATCTTTTTCTTTTTTTAGCAAGGTATTCAGTTTTATTTTCTTTGAATCTATAGTTCCATCCAATTCAAATTCTCTTCGGCTATATTCAATTTTATCTTTTATAAATTGATGTAGGTGTGCGTTTGACCAACCCATTGCGGTCTGAATAATTTCATGAAGCTCATTAAGCACGATGTCGGAGTTCACTAAAACTCTTCTCCAAATTTTTGGGTTGGATTTTTGTATTGCTATTTGAATTTGATAAATTTGTTTTGCCATTGTTTTTAATTTTAAGTTTAGCAATTGTTTATAATGTTATTTTGTAAATAACCTCAAAAGTAGATAAACAAAGAGATATTGACAACTATTATAATCGTATTGTTTCATTTGCAAATGAGTTTTTGCTATTTTATCAAGGAAGATACGAGGTTCTAACTCCTTATTAAGAGAATTTGCTCCATTCTGATAATATCGAGAATGCGTTTAACCTTATTTAAGCATCTTTTTTTTATTCATAATCTATAATTTCTCTCAAAGATAATAACAACAAGGGTTAACAGCGTTTTGAACATTAATTTTGTCTATTATGCCTTAATTCCCTCTCTAAAAACAGAAGAAAAATATACCGATTACAAAACTATTTTTTAACAATAAATTAAAAAAACATATTTTAGCTAAATATTTATACAATGCCAAGGCGGTTCATTCTGTTTTCAAAAACGTTTTACAGTAAAAACAGTTCAACCAAACCAAATCGGTATAAAATTATTAGGTTACACCATTTAATAAACCACTGTATATGAAAAAAACAATTGTTCTTGGTGCTTCTCCAAATGCCGATAGATATTCCTATAGAGCCGTAATTGCCTTATTGAGCAAAGGATACGAAGTTGTCCCCATTGGCATTAAAACAGGAACGATAGAAAAAACTCCAATTATTAATGGAACACCCGATATTGAAAAGGTGCATACCATCACTTTATACCTCAACCCTTCCAATCAGAAACTTTATTACACCTATATTTTAAAACTACAACCTCAAAGGGTAATTTTTAATCCTGGCACCTATAACCCAGAATTGATAGACTTATTAGAAAAAAACAAAATAGAAGTTATACAAGATTGCACGTTGATTATGTTGTCAATGGGAACTTTTTAAGTATTATCTCATAAATCGCAAAATAAAAACTTCAATTCCCAGAAATAATAAAGCTGCCATTAGAAACCATTTCCACAATCTTTTCCCCTGATTGTATTCCGAAATCAATTCAGTAAGCGTTTTATTGGGGTTTTTTATTACCGAAAAGGTTTTTAACCCTTTGCCTTCCATCAATTTGTTAATCTCATCCGCATCAAAGAAGCTTAGTACAGATTCTTTTCTATTATAATTATATGACAATCCTTTGATATTGGTTTTGCCAGAAGTTAAATAATAATTTCCAGCCTCTTTTATCTGAAGATGCGTATAAAAATCAATCTGCGATTGGTTTGTTTTGTGTTCAGGAATAATATCAAAATCAGAATTAATCGATTTTATATGAAAAACCTCCTCACTTCCTGTAGCATATTTATCTGTTGATATGGGTTTATCGTCTCCAATCATATAAAAAAGCGAACTAATAGGCGTACTTAACAAAGCAATGTTGTATAATGTTGGAATGAATACAGTATTTTTGGCAAAATTGCTAAAATCATCCGTAAATGGTACTGCAGACAAATATAGCTTTCCTTTTCTTACAATTTGCGAAGTAAAAAAACTATTCCCATTTTCAAGTCTGAGGAGGTATTCTTGATTAGAATTGGTGGTTTTATTAATTTTAAAAAAAGAATTAACAATAGGAAAATTAACATTCTCAGGAATTTTCTCAAACACACCCGCAAAAACAGGATGATTTTGATTGATTTCAGAAACTTTAGCGTTGGTAGTGTCTATTTCTGTATAATAATTAGAATTAATAGAAATAAGAAAGGATTTGTAGGAAATTAAATCTGCTTTGGGTGAAGGAATAATAACAATGCTTCCTCCTTCATAAATATAACGCTGCAAAGCTGATGATAATCCTGTTGAAATTGATTCTAATTCGTTAAGTATAATAAGGTTATTTGCTGAAAAGCCAGAATAATCAATATTTTTATCGTTTGCATTTTGAAAAAAGAATAAAGAGTCCTTCCCAAACAAAGTATTTAGGTAAATATTCTGATTGTTTCCGTTGATACACTGAATGGCAATCTTGTCAACAATTTCATAACTAAAATAAAAAATATCATCATAAACAATGGGACTATCTGATATTTCAATTTTCCCTTGCTGAATGCCGGTTGTATTAATCATATAAGAAAGGACAATCTCAGTTTTTGAGTTTGCATCTATCGTAACACTTGCCAATGATTTCTGTTGATTGTTAATAAATAACTTTACAGGTAAATTTTCGAGTTTTTCATCAGAAGCGTTTATAATACGAACTTTAAGGGAAGCTTGATGGTTTAGTTGCTGAATGGGATTGATAAACCAACACGAATCTATATAAATATTGTTTGTTTTATTTGCAACAATAGGAATTAGAAAGGTATAAATAGTAGAATCGTTTTTAATATCATTGATATTACAGGCATTTTTTTGAAAATCAGAAATAATATAAGCGTTTTTGGTTGTTTTGGAGTTATCATTCAAGAAATCGGATTGGCGGGAATATATTTCTGCTATTGTTCGGCTTATTGAACTTATTTTAATTTCATTGATCAAGGCTTCCATTTCTTTTTTCGACACAAAACGTTGGTGCTTGGCTTCAAAATCGTTGGTAATTATTTGAAACTCATCTGTTGGCTGATATGCTGCAACAATCTCTTTTGCTTTGTTTTTAGCCACTTCCAATAACATTCCATTTTTATGAATGGCTTGCATACTAAAGGAATTGTCTATATAAATGCTTACGGCATTTTTATTTGCATTCATACTAACTTTAGAAATTGGCAAATAAGGCTGAGCAAAAGCAAAAACGAGGGATGCCATCGCTAAAATTCTTGAAAAAAGAACCAGTAAATGTTTTAATTTCGATTTTCTTCTAGTTTCTTGCTTCACTTCCTGAAGAAAGCGAATGTCCGAAAAATATATTCTTTTGTATTTACGAAAATTGAAAAGATGAATTAAAATAGGAATAGCAATGGAAAACAGTGCAAATAAAAAATATGGATTTACAAAATTCATCTTCGCATTTTTTAGCAAAGATACTATTAATCGGGAATTCAAAAAATTGGATTTCGAGCTGGGACTGAATTAATATAAAAACATTAATAATACCGCAATAAATTCTTCTTTATAAACAAACTAGTGCAAAAAAAATGTCCAATTTTAGAAAGAACCTTGCACTTAAAAGAGTTCTTAAATAAAACCATAAGCGTTTCTTTTTGAAAATTCTTTTTCAGAAAACATCAATAATCTTCGTTGTTTTACCACGAAATGTAAAGCTATCGTTTTTCTTTAATCCCTTCATTGCTTCAAATATGGGAACATTGGGCGAAATAGCGAAATACACATCATGATCTAGTTCCACTTTGCCCAAGCTAATAGAAATAAATAGTTTCTGTTCTTCAGTTATGACAACGGCTCCGTATTCGACTTTTTTAATGTTTATGAGTTCTTTTATCTTCTCTAAAGCAATGAATTCGCTATTGGCTTTTTGCAATTGGCTTCCAAACATATCTTTTTTGTTTAGCTGTTGCATTCTAAACGAATCATATCTGTCTTTTGGACCACCATATTCGTTGGCTGCCTGTTGTGCTTCGTCCATCGCATTTTGAAGCGATGCTATTTTATCTCTTTGCAGTTTTTCGCAAGTTTCTATAAGCTTATGCTTTAGCGTTTCTGAATTCATATTCAATCGTTTTTATTTATAAATGCTTATGGTTTGTGAAGTTGAAAGTAAAAAGAAATAATTTATTTCTTAACCTTTCCGCCTTTGTAGAAATATTTTTTATAATAGGCATCATTCAAATCGCTGATGGTAACTCCTTTTTTGGTAGAAGCGTGTACAAACTTTGAATCGTTGAGGAAAATTCCTACATGCGACACTTTATTGCCAGATATTTTAAAGAAAACTAAATCTCCAAAATCTAACTTATCTTTATCAATAAGCGTTACATTGTTTACTTGATCGGCTGCACTTCTATTTAATTTAATATTACAAGATTCTTTATAAACGTTTAATGTAAAACCAGAGCAATCCGTTCCTGATTTACTGGCACCGCCATATTTGTAGGGCGTTCCCAACCACCCATCGATGCTTTCAATGATTTTTTTATTTTCGTTGCCATCAAATTTAACGCCCCATTTTTGGGAGTAGTTGGCGTAAAACTTACTGCTTTTATTATTGTTGTATTGACTATTGTTATTTGTGTTGTTGTTTTTGTCTTTAATAAGTGTATTGATTGGTTTCTTTTGTTTTGGAGCATGCTTATGGGTATGGCAAGCAGGGTTTAGTAATGCTAAACATACCAACATTAATAATAAAAATATATTTCTCTTTTTTAGGAACATGCCATAAACCCCATTTTAGCCAAATAAAAATATTATTTATTACAAATCTAATCAATATTTTGATAAAACACAAGTTCAATAGTTCCTCTTTTTGTTTAAAACGAACAGCCAAATAGCGAAACCACAATTTCAATGGGCTTGAAATAAAGCAATTCTATTTACATAACATTTTATTAACATCCTTTTAACATTTTTTTTGATTACTTTTGTCTATTATGAATGTGCTATCGGTATTACTAAAAAATACGATTGACCAAAAACTATTAAAAAATGAAAAAAAACAAAATAAAGAAACATTTTCAGAAAGAAATACTTGAAATATTTGACAAAAACGCCTCTCAACTATTCAATTACAAACAACTTGCTAAAATTTTTAATGTTAAAGACGATGATACAAGGCGTAAAATCAATGCAGCACTTATAGAATTGTGTGCTCAAAAAGAATTGATAGAAGACAATAAAGGAAAATATAAACGCAATCTTACCAAATCTTCAAAAAGAACCGACAACAAACCATATATTACCGGAATTGTTGATATGAAATCAACTGGAAAAGCGTATGTTATTTCCGATGAAAGCGCCGAAGATATTATGGTTCAATCGAACAACACCAACAGGGCTTTAAATGGCGATAAAGTGAAAGTATATCTTTTACCAAAACGAAAGGATAAGAAATTAGAAGGGGAAATAATAGAAGTAATAGAGCGAGGCAAAAGCACTTATGTTGGTATTATTCAATTATCTGGCAAATTTGCATTTCTTGTTCCCGACAATCTGTCAATGCCAGTAGATATTTTTATTCCTCTCGAAAACCTCAATGGTGCCAAAGATGGACAAAAAGTTATTGCCGAAATTTCGGAGTGGCCCGAACGTGCCAGAAATCCTTTTGGTAAAGTAATTCATATTTTAGGAACTCCTGGCGATAACAATGTGGAAATGAATTCCATTTTGGCTGAATATATGTTTCCATTATCTTTCTCTAAAGAAGCCGAAACAGAAGCCAATCGTTTTCCCTCTGAAATTCCACCACACGAAATTAAAAACAGAAGAGATTTTAGAGAGGTTTTTACAATGACCATCGACCCAGCCGATGCCAAAGACTTTGATGATGCGCTTTCCTTATTAAAATTACCAAACGGCAATTGGGAAGTGGGAGTGCATATTGCTGATGTTTCTTATTTTGTAACACCAGGAACTATTTTAGATAAAGAAGCACTCGAAAGAGGTACTTCTGTTTATTTGGTTGACCGAACCATACCGATGCTTCCCGAGCATTTGTCAAACGGGGTTTGTTCGCTTAAGCAAGATGAAGAAAAATTATGTTTCTCTGCCGTATTTGAAATGGACGAAAATGCAACTATTTTAAATGAATGGTTTGGTAAAACCGTGATTAAATCGAACCGCCGTTTTGCTTATGGCGAAGTACAAGAAGTGATAGAAGCCCGAAAAGGTGAATACGCATCGGAAATATTAACGCTTTATGATTTGTCATACAAGCTTCGTCAAGAACGTTACAAAAAGGGCTCCATTGATTTTGAACGCGAAGAAGTGAAGTTTAAACTAGATGAAAAAGGCAAACCTTTGAGTGTTTATTTTGTGCAACAAAAAGAAGCCAACAAACTGATTGAAGACTTTATGTTGCTTGCCAATAGAAAGGTAGCTGAGTTAATTGGTAAAAAGAAAGAAAACCAAGCACCCAAACCTTTTGTTTATCGGGTACACGACCAACCAAACCCCGAAAAATTGCAAAACTTCTCCGAATTTGTAGGCAAGTTGGGTTATAAATTAAAAATAGCATCACGCAAAAATGTTGCCGATTCTATGAACAAACTTCTCAAAGATATCACAGGCAAAGGCGAAGAGAATATGATTGAAACACTTGCCATTCGTACGATGGCAAAAGCAATTTACACCACCGAAAACATCGGACATTATGGATTGGCTTTTGATTTTTATACCCATTTCACTTCTCCAATCCGACGTTATCCCGATTTGATGGTGCATCGTTTATTAGATTATTACCTTAAAGGTGGAAAACCTATCAAAGATGTGGATGCTTACGAAGATATGTGCAAGCACGCTTCAGATATGGAAAAAAAGGCAGCCGATGCCGAAAGAGCTTCTACCAAATACAAACAAGTTGAATTTTTGATTGATAAAGTAGGACAAATATTTGATGGTTTAATATCGGGAGTTAGTAAATGGGGCATTTTTGTAGAAATTGTAGAAAACAAATGCGAAGGAATGGTAAGACTCAAAGATATTGACGATGATTTTTATTACCTCGATGAAGAAAACTATTGTGTAATAGGGCAACGCTATGGAAACACCTATCGTTTGGGCGATAAAGTGAAGATTAAGATAAAGAAAGCCGACTTATCAAAGAAACAGTTGGATTATATAATTGTGAAATAAATTTAAAAATATTACTATCATTCCATATTGAATCCAGAACGTCCTGAAACGATTGAAGAACGTTCATCCATGACAGACGAACGTTATTCAAAGACCGCAGAACGTTCGCTAATGACCGCAGACCATTCTTGAAAAAATGCAGACTATTCACCAGTGAATCCAGAACGTTCTGAAACGATTGAAGAACGTTCACCAATGACTGAAGAACGTTCTTCTAAGACTGGAGAACATTCGCCAACGATTGCAGAACGTTCTGAAATAAATGAAGAATGAAAACATTAAATCATATACCACAAACTATTCAAACCAATTTTATTATAGTGTAACAAACAAAATAATAAAAAAACAACTACTTTGCTAAAGTTGCAGCAAGCGCAATTGAATATAATTTTGTTTTTTCGCTGTCGCCACGAGAAGTAAGTACACAAGGAACTTTAGCTCCAAAAACAACAGCAGCTAATTCGCCACCACAAAGTTTGGTGTTTGTTTTAAAAAATACATTGCCAGATTCAATATTAGGAAACAATATACAATCAGCATCACCAGCTACAGGGCTTTTTAGTTTTTTTATTTCACAACTTTCTTTATCAACAATCACATCAAGAGCTAATGGTCCATCAATAATTCCTCCTTTTATTTGTCCTCTATCACCCATTTTAGAAATAATTGCTGCATCGGTACAAGCAACCATTCCAAGCGACATTTGCTCGGTGGCAGCAAGTAATGCAACTTTTGGATTGGCAATATCAAGCGCATGAGCAGTTTTAATAAGGTAATTGGTAATTGCTATTTTCTGTTTTAAATCGGGAAGTGGAATAATAGCAACATCACTAACAACTAATAATTTGTGATATTTAGGTGTTTCAATAACAGTAACATGGCTTAAAATTGCATTAGGGCTTTCCATCAATCCATTTTCTTTGTTCAAAATAGCTCTCATGTATTTATCAGTGCTAACCAAGCCTTTCATAAGAATAGCTCCTTCTCCTGCATTGATAAGCGCAACTGCTTTAGCAGAGGCTTTATTTTCATCAGCTTCTTGAACAATTTTAAACTTATTAACATCAATATTGTCTTGTTTACAAACATTGCGAATTGTTGTTTCGTCTCCAACAAGGGTTGCATCAACAATTCCCATATCAACAGCATTGCTCACTGCACCAATTGTATGGGCATCATTTGCATAAGCTGCTACTAGTCTTTTTTTTGGTTTGCTTTTTAAAGCTTCGAACATCTGTTCTAATTTGGTAATAGGCATTTTATTCCTCCTGTTTTATTTTAAATGTTATTATTTGATTAACTATTTTCTGATGGCAAAAGTATAAATAATTGTCTTTTGTATAACGAAAACCTCCACTTATTTAGCGTAAAAGTCAATCATTTTTTGAATGGCTTGTGAGCAAACAGGGCAAAATTCATTAAACTTAACTGATTTCATCGTACAATCATTATAAGGACGGTAAACTCCTTTGGCAACATAACCGCCGCCTTCAAAAACGCCAACCTTATTATAAAATTCTTTTCTTATGGGAGTTGGAATAGGTGTTGTTTTATCCACCATTGTTTTCCATTTTTTACCAAAATCAATAAGAGTGGTAAGATTAGGTTCCCAAGGTTCCACATCTAGTGAATAAAAATCATTATATGAAGTTTCGGAGCTATAATATTCATCGCCAAGTCCTGCAAACGCATGTCCAAACTCGTGTGTAAAAATAAAATCGGAATTGCTATTGTCGCTTGCACAAGTAGAATAGAAATTATAAATGCCCCCTCCACCATAATGATCAGTATTAACAAGAATATAAATTTGATCGTAGGGGACATTAGCGGCAATATTTCTAATGTTTTTATTGTCGGTAGTCATCAAATACCTTTCTGTATCAAAGGTGTAGAAGGAAGCGTTTACAATGGTTTTCTTCCAAGTTCCCAAACCAGGAAAATCGGTTCCCGATTCTGCTGATATTGATTTTACGCCCCAAATATTAATGTTATTTTTGTTTTTTTTGTAAACACTAGTTTTGAAGAGATAACCAGCAAATCGTTGGCAGTCTTTTTGAAACTTTTCCATTTCGGCAGCGGTATAACCTTCTGCAATAATAACAATATCGAGTTTTGTAGCAGGGTCGCCAGCATTGTTTACTTTAAAAGTGTCGCATTTTATTTTCATTTCTTTGGAAATAAAATAATTTGTAGGGTCCACCGTGTATTCAAATCTTTTATCCCAGTTGTTTTTCTTATTTCTTTTATAAAACTCTACAACAACCGTTTTCTTGGGGAAAGGAAAAACTACCGTTTCGGAGTATGTTCTATATATTGATTTTGCTTCAAGCGTAGTTTGCCATTCCTGAAACAAAGAAGAATAACCGTGCGAATATAACACTTCGCTTGTTTCTTTGTCTATCACTTTAAATAAATAACTTCCATATTCAAAAGTATCAATTAAATTAACTTTAGAACCACCCCAAAATGGTTCTTCTATCAATTCATCAAAAGAGTAGGAATCTTCGAGATTGTTTCCCAAATGATAATAGTCTAAACGAAGCGTTTTGCTTAAAAAATGGTCGTCAAACGAAGCGTGTAAATTTAAAGAAACTACAAACAATAAATTGATAAATAGTGTTTTCATTTTTAATAGTTTTAATGATTGCTTAGGATTTTATTCATAAAAATAGACTCTTTTAACTCTCCTCGAAACGCTGGTAAGTATTTCATAAGGTATTGTTTCCAAATTATCAGCCAAAGTATTAATGGGCAAATCATTTCCAAAAATAATTACTTCGTCACCTTCTTTAGCTTTAATTTCAGTAATATCAATCATGCACATATCCATACAAATGGAGCCGATGATAGGAACAAGATGACCTCCTATAAGCATTTTTCCAACATTATTGCCGAGTTTTCTGTTTAGTCCGTCTGCATAACCTATAGGGATAATTGCAATACGCATATTTTTCTTGGCAATAGCTTTTCTTCCGTAACCAATACTATCATTTTTTGGAATGTCCTTTATTTGAGAAATAATTGATTTTAAAATACCAACTGGTTGCAAGTGTTTTTGTTCTTCCTTATCAGAAGATATTCCATATAAACCAATTCCAAGGCGAACCATATCAAATTGAGCTTCAGGGAAACGACTTATACCAGCAGAGTTGAGAATGTGTAAAAGAATAGGGTAATCAAAAGCGTCTTGAATTGTTTTCCCCATTTCACGAAACGCTTTAATCTGTTGCTTTGTAAAATCATCGTGTTGTAGCTCATCACTTGCTGCCAAATGAGAGAAAACAGATTTTACAAACAAATGGTTTTGTATTTTTAGACTGTCTATTAATTCATTTAAATCGTCTTTTTCAAAACCCAAGCGATGCATGCCCGAATCTATTTTGATATGAATAGGAAATGTATCATTGTTATCAATATTATATCTGGTGGTGGCTTCATAGAATTTAGTAAGTACTCTAAAACTATATATTTCTGGCTCTAATTTATTTTGTATAATGGCATCAAAGCTTGATTCTTCAGGATTCATTATCATAATTGGCAATGTAATGCCTGCTTTTCTAAGTTCAACACCTTCATCTGTATAAGCAACAGCAAGATAATCGGCACGATGAAACTGTAATAAATTAGCAATTTCAAAACTACCGCTTCCATAAGAAAAAGCTTTTACCATTGCCACAAGTTTAGTGGTGGGTTTAACAAGAGTTCGATAATAATTAAGGTTATGAACCATTGCATTTAGGTTTATTTCGAGCACCGTTTCGTGGGCTTTCTGCTGAAGTAATTTACTTATATTTTCAAATTCAAATATTCGAGCACCTTTCAATAGAATACTTTCGTTATGAAAATCAGAGGTATTGATATTATTGAGAAAATCGTTGGTGGTTTCATAAAAGTTTTTTTCTATTTGGAACTTATCTGCGTTTTTAGAAATTGACTTTCCTACCCCAATAATTCTATCAATATCTTTATGTGCAAGCATTGCAGAAATTTCGGTATATAAATCATCATCTGTTCTGCCACTTTGAAGTATATCTGATAATATAACTGTTCGTTTATTGTGTTGTTTTTGTGAAATTAAAAAATCTAAGGCAATGTTCAACGAGTTTAAATCTGAGCTATAGCTATCATTAATAATAGAGCAGTTGTTTATCCCTTCTTTCATCTCCAAACGCATTGCCACGGAAGTAATGTGTAAAATTCTTTTTTGAATAAATGCGTTTTCATAACCCATGCAAAGCATTGTTACCCAGCAATGAATTGCATTCTCAATGGAAGCATCATCTACAAAAGGTATTACAATTTCAATAACCTCATTATTATATAAAGCGGAAATAGTAGTTTTCTTGGTGTTTTTTGTTATTTGCTGAACCAACACATTCCCCTCCAACTTTTTCGACCAAGAAAAAAGTTTGATATTTTTATTTAAACCAGAAGCAAAAATTCGCTCGTTGATACCGTGATAATCCGAACAATAAATAAGCGTATCCACTTTTGTGAACAACTTTAACTTTTCTCCTATTTTTTGATTGGTATTTAAAAAATTCTCGGCGTGGGCTTGCCCAATATTAGTGAAAATTCCAATGGTTGGTTGTATAATAGCCTGCAATTTGTCCATTTCATCAGTCTCAGAAATCCCTGCTTCAAAAATAGCAAGGTTGTTTTCTGGACTCATTTGCCAAACAGACAAAGGAACGCCAATTTGAGAGTTGTAGCTTTTGGGACTTCTAACGATGTTTTCCTTTTCGCACAATAACTGATATAACCATTCTTTAACAATTGTTTTTCCATTACTTCCAGTTATAGCAATAACAGGAATATTGAACTGTTTTCGATGATGAGCACTAAGCAATTGCAATGCTTGCAAGGTATCAGTTACCTTAATAATATTTGCATTCTTTAATTGCTGAATATTTTCTGGTTCTTTAGAAATAATAAAATTGCGAACGCCTTTTTTATAAAGGTCTTCTATATAGTTATGTCCATCGTTTCTTTTGGTAGCAATAGCAAAAAACAAAGTTTTATCAACAAATAATAATTTTCTACTATCAATCAAAATGTTATTAATAGAGTTGCTATTTTTGATTATTTGTAATAATTTTCCTTTTGTTACTATGGCAATTTCTTGTATAGTATATGTCGTTGTGTTCATTAAAAAATTATTTTTAGATGTAATAATGTATTGGTCGTTTATTCTTTATCAAGCACGGTTGTTTTCAAAGGATTTGCATGGAGCTCGTCAAATAATAATCTATTTTTATAAATATCGCAAGCCAAATATAGTGCATTTCTAAATGATTCTGGAGAAGCCTCGTTTTTTCCTGCAATATCATAAGCACAACCATGCCCCGGAGAAGTGCGAATTATTGGTAATCCCGCAGTATAGTTTACTCCACTTTCGAATGAAATAGCTTTAAATGGTATTAACCCTTGGTCGTGATACATTGCCAATACTGCATCAAACTTAGAAAAGTTTCCTGAACCAAAAAATCCATCGGCAGGGTAAGGACCAAATGCAAGGATATTATTTTCTTTGGCTTTGTTAATAGCAGGAATAATAATCTCCTTTTCCTCTGTGCCAATCACACCATTGTCGCCCGAGTGCGGATTTAAACCTAATACAGCAATTTTTGGTCTGCTAATAGCAAAATCCTTTTTTAGCGAAGTATTCATAATTGCTAATTTTCTAATAATAACGTCTATAGTTATGCTTTCTGATACCTTTTTTAAAGGAATATGACCAGTAACTACACCAACTCTTAAACCATCACTAATCAAAAACATCAAAAAATCATTGAAATCTACATTAAATTTCTGTGCTAAATATTCTGAATGACCAGGAAATTTGAATTTCTCAGACTGTATGTTGTCTTTATTTATAGGAGCTGTAACAAGCGTATCAATTTTTTTTGCTTGTAAATCTTGTATTGCTGTTTCAAGGGAATTTAGTGATAACTGACCAGCAATTTCTGTTGATTTACCAATATCAATTTTAACTTCATGCTCAAATATATTAATTATATTGGCTCTTTTAGCTATGGCATGTTCTGTGTTTTTAATCAAATTAAGGTTAAAATCACCCACATCAATTGTTTTCTTATGGTAGGAAGCAATTTTTGATGATCCATATACAATAGGAGTACAATATTCAAGAACTTTGGTTTCTGCTAATGTTTTAATAATTACCTCATAACCAATTCCGTTAATATCGCCTTGAGTTATACCTACTTTAATAAATTCTTCTTTATCCATTCTTCTATTTTTAATTTAAAATTAATATTCTATCTATTTATTTTTTGTTTTTTTCTTTGTTTTTAATAAAATCAACAAATAAGCGTACGCCAACTCCAGTACCTGCATTGCCTCTATAGCTATCTTTTGAGTCATTAAAGCAAGGACCAGCTATATCCAAATGAATCCAAGGATAATCAACAAAATGTTGAAGAAATTTTCCTGCAGATATTGCTCCAGCATAAGCTCCTCCAATATTTTTAATATCTGCAATATTAGATTTCACCAATTCATCATACTCTTCCCAAAAAGGGAACTCCACAATTCTTTCATAAACGTTGTTTCCACTTTGCTTAAGTTGCTCCATTTCTTTATCTGATTTTGCTCCCATCGCAACAATACCATACTTTCCTATTGCAGCATGTGCAGCACCTGTAAGCGTAGCAATATCAATCACAAGTTCTGGTTTATACTTTTGCGCGTAACTTAATGCGTCAGCAAGTATTAAACGACCTTCTGCATCAGTATTTAGCACTTCTACTGTTTTTCCATTGTGCATTTTAATAATATCACCAGGAACATACGCATTGCCACTAGGTCTATTATCAGTAGCAGGAATTAACCCTATCACCCAAACTTTAAGATTTAATTTGGCTATCGCATATATGGCAGAAGCAACTGCGGCAGCACCAGACATATCGCATTTCATTTCTTCCATGTTTTTGCCTTGCTTAATATTCATACCACCAGTATCGAATACAATTCCTTTTCCAACAAAGATAATAGGTTGTGCATTAATCGCTTTTTGCGGTTTCCATTCCAAAAAAGTAAATGTAGGAGGGTCAACACTTCCTTTGTTTACCGCCAATAATCCCCCCATTTTTAAAGCTTCTATTTTAGTCTTGTTCATCACTTCAACTTTTACAGAAGTTTCTTTGTGCATTTTTTCTATTTCTTCCGCAAGCATTTTGGCATTTAAGTAACAAACAGGCTCATTTACCAATGTTCTTGCTCTTAAAGTGGCATCAATAATAATGTTTACTTCTTCAATCTCTTTTATGTTAATTTTATCAGATAAAATACTTACCGTTTTAAGCGAATTTTGCTTGTCTTTGTCTTCTGTTTTATATTTCAAAAATTCATAATTTCCTAAAGCCATTCCCTCCGCTATTGATAATGCAATATTGCTATTTTTCCCATTACTATCAATAATATTAATTGAATCTATTTTGTTTTCATTAATTAAACCCAAGATTTTGTCTCCAAATTTTCTGTATTCTTCAGCTATTAAATAAGGTTCTTTTTCTTTTTTAATAAACTTAACTAAAATCCAATTGTTTAAATGATTGATTGCAATAAAATCCTTATTATTTAATTCTTTTTGCATTCTTATATAATCTATTTCTTTCTCTGATAATGAATATTTCTTTAAATCCTTTAAATCTTCTATCAATAAAAGAATGTTTTTTGTTTCTGAAACTTTAATCGCTTTTATTATATTTGTTTGCATAAATTATAGTATTTTTGAATTGAAAAACAAAATTACTATCAAATTTTGAATTGAAGCAGATTATTTTCTTAAAAACATTTCCAATAATAGCATTAGAATGCATATAGATAAATTGCTCGATAAAGCATTAAATATGGAATTTTTATCAGTCGAAGAAAGTATTACTATTTATAATAGACTTTCTACATCCGATTTAATGTTTATTGCCTATCAGATAAAGAAGTCTATAAAACCAGACGCCACTACTACTTGGATTATTGATAGAAACATTAATATCACTAATATATGTTGCTCTGGTTGCCAATTTTGTAATTTTTATCGTTCTATTAACAGTGAAGAAGCATACATAACCACTTTTGAACAATATGCAGAAAAAATAGATGAGTTGTATCGCTTGGGTGGCAGACAATTATTGTTACAAGGAGGATTACATCCGAAACTTGGTCTCAAATTTTATGTTGATTTATTTAAAAAACTCAAAAATAATTATCCTGATATTAAACTCCATGCGTTAGGACCCCCTGAAATTGTTCATATTAGCAAATTAGAAAACAAATCATACAAACAAATACTTTTAAACTTAAAGGAAGCTGGTTTAGATTCTCTCCCTGGTGCTGGTGCTGAAATTTTGAGCGATAGAGTTAGAGGTATTATTTCAAAAAACAAGTGCAACACCAAAGAATGGTTAGATGTAATGCGCGAAGCACATAAATTAAATATTACCACTTCTGCAACAATGATGTTCGGGCATATTGAAACTTTAAAGGAACGATTTGAGCATCTTGTTTTGCTTAGGAACGTGCAAGCAGAAAAACCAAAAGATTCTAAAGGGTTTATTGCATTTATTCCTTGGGTATTTTACGCAGAAAATACTGTTTTAAAAAACAAACATCCAGAAATTAAGCCTATTTTTGGAGATGAGTACATTAAAATGATTGCTATGTCTAGAATTGTGTTACCAAATATAGAAAATATTCAACCATCTTGGCTAACAGTTGGAAAAAAAGTAGGTCAGATTTGCTTACATGCTGGTGCAAATGACTTTGGCTCTATTATGATTGAAGAAAATGTAGTATCTTCGGCAGGTGCAAATTATCATCTTAATGCGAAAGAAATTCAAAAAGCAATTATCGATGCTGGGTTTAAGCCACAATTACGTAATCAACAATATGAGTCTATTGAATTGTCCTAACATATTAAGTAATTTTTAATTATTAAATCTTTAAAAATGAATATTAAATCTTTTGTATTCTCTCTTTTTCTGATTTTTTGGATAAGTTATCATTGCGAAGCCCAAACCCAACAA
>Ga0066631_10000291_pt1 | contig 16148 bp, 12 predicted proteins | sample CryGeyCG2014_300_FD_59502 | JGI IMG/M metagenome (GOLD analysis project Ga0066631, IMG submission 59502) | Groundwater microbial communities from aquifer - Crystal Geyser CG02_land_8/20/14_3.00 | ecosystem: Environmental > Aquatic > Deep subsurface > Groundwater | place: USA: Utah: Grand County... | reverse complement strand
CCAATTGAAGAGCGTGGAACATTGTAACCAAAGTTGTTGAAAACATAATGAATATAACCAGAGCAATCAAAGCCACTATTGTCAAACCCCTTGTAACGATAAGGTAAGCCAATAAATTTTTTCGCAAAATTAATCATGCTGTCTAACAACACTTCTTTAAACTTTGTTGAATCAACAATTGGTTTAGTAGAAAATGCAATGATGGATGTGTCGGAATAAGAGTTTTTAGAACTTGCATTTACATTTCCCTTATATACTAATACTTTAAGAAAGATAGCTATGAGAAATAAAAACAGAATATTTTTCACCATAATTTTTTAAAAAAGAGGTGCAAAGGTAGTAAAATTATTAAATTTCTCTACCTATCTGTTTATCTTGATATTGTATGAATTTAGAAAAATGATAATAAATAATACTTATTTATATGGCTTTTTTAGAAAGTTTAGTATATTTTTCTCTACTCTAGAAATTGTATTACTAACATCTGATTTAATAAACTCAGTACCAGTAATGTTTTCGTATAATTCAATATATCTTTCAGAAACTAAATTTACAAAAGCCTTATCCATTTTTGGTACTTGTTGACCTTCCTTACCTTGAAAACCTTTCTCCATCAACCATTCGCGAACAAATTCCTTAGAAAGTTGCTTTTGAGGTTCATTGTGTTTTTGACGAGCTTCGTAACCTTCTTTATAAAAATAACGCGAAGAATCTGGTGTATGAATTTCATCTATGAGATATGTTTTCCCATCTTTTTTACCAAATTCATATTTGGTATCAACAAGTATAAGCCCCATTTTATTTGCAATTTCAGTTCCTCTTTCAAATAATGCGAAAGTATAATTTTCAAGTTGTTCGTAATCGGTTTTACTAACTAAATTTAAGTTTAAAATTTCTTGTTTAGAAATATCTTCGTCGTGCCCAATAACTGCTTTTGTTGTTGGCGTGATAATTGGGTTTGGGAATTTATCATTTTCCTTCATTCCTTCAGGCATCAATTCGCCACAAAGAATTCTTTTGCCCATTTTGTATTCACGCCAAGCATGCCCCGAAAGATAACCTCTCACAACCATTTCAATTTTAAAAGGTTCACAAAAAAGACCAACTGTTACCATAGGGTCTGGTGTGTATATTTTCCAATTAGGTACGATATCTGCTGTTTCATCAAGAAATTTTGCCGCAATTTGATTTAATACTTGTCCTTTAAAAGGAATGCCTTCTGGAAGTACAACATCAAAAGCCGATATACGGTCAGAAACTACCATTATCATCAATTCGTCGTTAATATTATAAACGTCTCTAACTTTTCCTTTGTAAAAACTCTTTTGTTTAGGAAAATTGAAATTTGTTGCTGTTATGGCTGTATTCATAAAAAGTATATTTTATTTATTACTATTTTGTTCATATTCCTTTGCATAAGCTTTTACAATATCAGAAACGAGCTTATGTCTAACTATATCTGTTTCATTTAAATAGATGAAATCGATGCCTTCCAAGTTCTTCAATATTTTAATCGCAAGAAAAAGTCCTGAAGATTTGCTTCTTGGTAAATCAATTTGAGTAATGTCGCCGGTAACAAAGAATTTTGCGGATTTCCCCATTCTAGTTAAAAACATTTTTAATTGATTTTCAGTAGCATTCTGGGCTTCATCAAGAATAGCAAAAGCGTTATCTAAAGTTCTGCCTCGCATAAAAGCCAAGGGTGCAATTTCTATGGTACCATCTTCCAAATAGTTTTTGAGTTTTGCAGGTGGAATCATATCTTTCAAAGCATCATAAAGCGGTTGCAAATATGGGTCTAACTTTTCCTTCATATCGCCAGGCAGAAATCCAAGGTTTTCACCTGCTTCAACAGCTGGTCTTGTTAATATAATTTTTTTAATCTCTTTGTTTTTTAATGCCCTCACGGCTAAAGCAACTGCAGTGTAAGTTTTTCCACTTCCCGCAGGACCAATAGCAAAAATTAAATCGTTGATAGCAGAACTTTCAACCATACTAAATTGATTGATAGTTCTCGCCTTGATAAGCATCCCATTTTTGCCATGTACTAATATGTGATTTTGAAAATCCTCTTTACCAATTGCAATTCTGTGACTCCCCTCTTCAACCAACTGTAAAATATTGGTTTCAGATATTTTGCCATATTTTTCGATATGGTTTAAAATTAATAAAAATTTTTGTTCAAACAGCTCTAAATCAGATGGTTCTCCATTAAGCTTAACTAATTCGCCACGAGCAACTATTTTAATTTTGGGGAATTTTTTTTTCAATAAATCTAGATGCGTATTATTAGCCCCATAAACATCAAGAGGGTTGAGAAAATCAATACTAACAATCTTTTCGGCTACCATGTAATCCTTGTATTTGATGTTATTTAAATTTTGGTCAAAATTAGATATTTTTCAGTAATATTTTTTTGCGAAATATTAATTGATTACTTTTGGGCTTTTCAAGCCATTACATCCTAAAAGTGGTTTATTATATTAATTATGGTGCCTATTATCACACTTATTAGCGATTGGGGTTTAAAAGACCATTATGCTGCAGCGGTAAAGGGAGTTATATTAAGCCAATTGCCCAGTGCTAATATTATTGACATTTCCCATGAAGTAAAAAAGTTTGATATACTTGAAGCTTCATTCATTTTAAGAAATTGTTATTTTTCTTTTCCGCAAGGCACAATTCATATAATAGCAGTAAATACTGAAGCTACTATTTCAGAACCCCATACTATTGTTGTTTACAAAGGACATTTTTTTATTGGCGCTGATAATGGTATCTTTTCACTATTGTTTGAAGATAAGCCAGATTTGATTATTGAGTTGTCGCTTATTCAAGATACTGATTATTTCACGTTTTCTGAAAGAGATGTTTTTATTAAAGCAGCTGTTATGATTGCAAATGGCAGTAAAGTCGAAGAACTTGGCATTAAACGAGACCACTTAAACCATAAAATGACCTTAAAACCTATTATTGACACTTCTACAATTAAGGGAACCGTTATATATATTGACTCTTATGAAAATGTTTTTGTAAATATTACTGAAAAGATTTTTAAGGAATGTGGCAAAGGCAGGCAATTCACAATTAATTTTAGAGATGACGAAATTTCAAACATTAGTAAATCTTATGCTGATGTCCTTGGAGGAGAAATTGCTGCCATATTTAGCACTACTGGTTTCCTTGAAATAACACAAAACTTAGGAAATGCAAGCGAAATGCTTAATTTGAAATTAGGTGACCCTGTTCGAGTCTATTTTATTGACAAATAATACATCATTCTTTTTTTAATACTTTTTTAAAAAATAGATTAATTTCGCAGTCTAAATTTTTATACTTTATGTTTACCCTTTATTATAAAGAAATAAGTAGTTTTTTAAATTCGCTTATTGGTTATGTAGTCATCACCGTGTTTTTACTTATAAATGCTCTGTTTTTATGGGTGTTCCAATTTGATTTTAATATTTTGGATGGAGGATATGCCAATATTGACGGTCTTTTTACCATAGCTCCCTTCGTTTTTCTTTTTTTAATACCTGCCATTACTATGCGTTCTTTTGCTGATGAAAGAAAAAGTGGTACAATTGAACTATTGATGACCAAACCATTAACTGATTATCAAATTATTTTTGCTAAATACTTCGCTGGATTAACTTTGGTCATTTTTTCTTTATTACCCACGCTTATTTTTTTCTTTTCAGTATATCGATTAGGAGCAAACGTTGGCAATATTGATATTGGTGGCACTTGGGCTTCTTACATTGGTTTATTGTTTTTGGGAGCCACATTTGTAGCCATTGGTTTATTCTGCTCATCCATCACTGAAACACAGATTGTAGCATTTATATTGGCAGTATTTATTTGTTGGTTTACATATATGGGCTTTGAATCTATATACTCCCTTGAGCTTTTTGGAAAAATTGATTTATTTATCAAAACACTCGGCATCAGCGATCATTATGCTTCTATTAGTAGAGGCGTCATTGACAGTCGCGATGTTTTATATTTCCTTAGTATTGCTGGTCTGTTTATCATTTTAACAAAATTATCCCTTGTCAGTAGAAAATTGTAACTATTAAAAAACAGAATTTCATTAAATAATGGCTAATAAGAAAAAACAATTTAAAATTCAAAACTTTACTCAATTAATTTTGAGTATGGTTATTATTATTTTAATCAACATTATAGGTTCATTTGCTTTTTTTCGATTAGATTTAACATCCGAAAAACGTTATTCATTATCGGATGCAACTAAAGAAATGCTTAAAAAAGTGGATGATATTGTCTATTTTAAAGTTTATCTTGAAGGTGATTTCCCCGCTGGTTTCAAACGTTTGAGCAAAGAAACAAAAGAAATGCTTGACGAATTTAGGGCTTATAACAAAAATATTCAATATGAATTTATTAATCCCACAAAAGTTCAAGACAAAGAAGATATAAACAATCTCTATAAACAACTCATCAACAAAGGACTTTTACCAACAACTATAAAAGTTAAAAAAACAGAAGGTTTCTCACAGCAAGTTATTTTCCCTGGGGCAATCGTTTCATACAGAGAAAAAGAACTTCCCTTGCAATTGCTGAACACCCAAAACGATGTTAGCCCTGATGATGTTCTTAATAATTCAATCCAATCATTGGAATATGGCATTTCCAATGTGATAAAAAAAATAACAACCGTTTTTAAACCTAAAATTGCTTTTATTGGCGGACATGGCGAACTTAATAATGAGCAAATTGCCGATATCTCTTCTACACTTGGCGAATATTACGAGGTTTCTCGTATAAATATCAATCATCATCTTAAATCATTAGATTTTCAAAAAGCTATTGTTATTGCCCAACCTGACTCTTCTTTTGACGAAAAGGATAAATATGTCATTGACCAATATATAATGAAAGGTGGAAAGGTGCTTTGGCTAATAGACCCTGTTTATGCAACAATGGACAGTTTGCAAACAAACAACGAAACTGTTGGCTTTGCCCCACGCCTAAATTTAGATGACATGCTTTTCAACTATGGTGTTAGACTAAATTCAAACCTCATACTAGACATGCAAGCAGCGCCAATTCCTATGATTACTGGCAAGGTTGGTAATCAACCAGAAATTAGTCTTGTCCCTTGGTATTTTTTCCCCATTATTACTCCACTTATAAAACATCCAATTGTAAATAACCTAAATTCAATAAAATTTGAATTTGCAAGTACGCTTGATACTATTGGAGCTGTTGGAATAACAAAAACCTTTTTACTGACCACATCTCAGAAAACGAAATTGCTGAATACTCCTTGTAGAATTAGCCTAAATATTGCAAAAAACGAAATTGACGAACGTCTATTTAATAAATCAAACCAACCAGTGGCTGTGCTTTTAGAAGGCGAATTTAAATCACTTTATCAAAATCGATTATTAGATGATTTTGTTGATAGTATGAAGGTAGCCAAATTTGCTTATGTTGATAAAAGCAAAAAAAATAAAATGATTGTCGTTTCAGACGGTGATATCATTAGAAACCAATTTCAAAATTCAAATGGTAAAATAACTCCATTACCTCTTGGATATGACAAATATACAAGAACTAGTTATGGAAATAAAGATTTTATATTGAATGCCATTAACTTTTTATGCGATGATTCTGGTTTAATTTCTGCGAGGTCAAAGGTATTAACATTAAGATTGTTAGATAAAGCTAAAATCGTTAAAGATAGATTATTCTGGCAGTTATTAAACGCTTTGTTACCAGTACTTATAATCATTGTATTTGGTATTAGTCAAAATATATACAGAAAAAGAAAATACGCAAACAATTAAACCCAATATTTTTAAGTATTATGAAGAAAAATAAGATAATATTTGCTGTAACCCTATTATTAATAATACTTGCATTAGTTTTAATACTAAAAAACACAAAAAGCACCTTAAAAGGAAATCAAAACGATTTTGCAGTAAAAGATACTTCTAGCATTACCAAAATTTTTCTCGTTGATAAAAGCAATCAATCAGTTTTATTAAAGAAAATAATGCCAGGAAAATGGACAGTAAACGATGTATATGCTGGTAAGCCCGAAATGATTAATACCCTGGTCGAAACTATGTATAAACTTCAAGTTAGAGAACCTGTTCCTAATGCTGCTCGCAATAATGTGCTTAAGCGTCTTTCTTCAATTTCAACCAAAGTAGAAGTTTATCAAAAAGTTTATCGTATCAATTTGTTTGGTTTAAAATTATTTCAACACGAAAAATTAACTAAAACATATTATGTTGGAGACAATACACAAGATTTATGTGGCACATATATGTTGATAGAAAAGGCTTCCGACCCATTTATTGTTTGGATCCCAGGTTTTAATGGGTTTTTAACAATGCGATATATACCAAAAGAAGAAGATTGGAGAGATGCAACTGTATTTAATTTGCCTTTTAGCAAAGTTAAGTCAGTTACGGTCAAGTATCCTTCGGCACCCGATTCATCTTTTACAATTAATCATATTGGAGAACGTGATTTTTCTTTAATATCATTAAAAGATAACAAACAAATAATGAACGTTGATACCATTCGCATCCTCGAATACCTTTCATCTTTCAAATTGATGAAATATGAAGCTTTATTGAATAAGTCAGATGCCAATTTAAAAGACTCCGTTATTAAAACAACCCCATTTCACATAGTAACCCTAACAGATATTAATGGAAAAAGTATAACTATCAAAACATTTATTAAAAAACGTATTGTCGAAAATAACAACGAAGAATTGCCTTTAAACATGTCTTATGATATAAATTATGATCCCGAAAGAATGTACGCTCTTATTAATAACGACAAAGATTTTGTATTAATCCAATACTATGTTTTTAGCCGTATTTTACGTACGATTAAATTTTTTGAAAAGTAAATTATAATTCGTTATATTTGTAAATTAAAAGAATAAGAATTAATCAAATGAAAGCAAAAGTAAGTGTAATTATGGGTAGCATTTCAGATATGCCAGTAATGCAAGAAACGGCAAAATTCCTTGAGGAAATGGGAATTCCTTTCGAGATAAATGCCTTATCAGCCCATAGAACACCCGATTTGGTTGAAGATTTTGCCAAAAATGCTTACAGTAGAGGTATTCGTGTAATAATTGCTGGAGCTGGCGGAGCTGCACATCTTCCTGGAATTATTGCCGCAAATACAACCGTACCAGTTATTGGAGTTCCTATTAAATCATCTAACTCAATTGATGGCTGGGATTCAATTTTATCAATATTACAAATGCCTGCTGGCATTCCTGTTGCAACAGTTGCATTAGATGGTGCAAGAAATGCAGGGATATTAGCAACCCAAATTCTTGCAATCAACGATGAATCATTGTTAAAAAAACTATTGATATTTAAAGAAGATTTAAAAATCAAGGTAGTGAATGCCAACAAAGAACTTTCAAAAGTTACCTATAAATTTAAAGTATAAAATTCTTTAAAAATAATGGAATTAAAAGGAGAAGCAAAACTTTTAAAAATATACATCAGTGCAGATGATAAAGTAAATGATACACCTTTGTCTGAAGTAATTATTTATGCTGCTCGAAAATATGGTATTGCTGGAGCTACAGTAACAAATGGTTTGCTTTCTTATGGTGCAAATAGTTTAGCAAATGAAGTTTATCCAATGAAATTATCAGATTCAACACCAATGTATATAGAGATAATAGACAATGTGGAAAAAATTGATGGTTTTATAAACATCATTCAAAACTATTTCAAAAATGCCAAATATGGCGGTATCATTACTATAAGCGATGTTAATGTGCTGGTATATAAAAAACACCGAGAACCTAAAACTTAATAATTTTATAGTTCAATACAACGGACTTCTATCTCATATAACTCATTTATATTAACACTTTTCAACCTTTCTCGTTTATTTAAAACCACTTTCATTGAAATTGGTTTTAAATTATACCATTGACTTGATGAAAAATAGTAAATTTGCCATTCGATTTTAATAAAACATAAGAAATGAAAATATCTTACAATTGGCTGAAACAATATGTTGACATTGAAATTCCGCCACAAGAAGTTGCAAAATTACTTACAGGATGCGGATTAGAAGTTGAATCTATTGAAAAGTTTGAATCTATAAAAGGCGGATTAAAAGGTGTTGTAATCGGAGAAGTGAAAACAAAAGTAAAACATCCCGATGCAGATAAACTTAGTATTACTACAGTTGATATAGGCAATAACGAATTGCTTCATATCGTTTGCGGCGCCCCAAATGTTGAAGCCGGTCAAAAAGTTTTAATTGCAACTATAGGAACTACTATTTACAATGAAGAAGAAAGTTTTATTATTAAAAAATCGAAAATAAGAGGCGAATTATCTGAAGGAATGATATGTGCCGAAGACGAACTTGGCTTAGGAAAATCACATGCGGGCATTATGGTACTTGATAATTCAGCAAAAATAGGGTTGCCTGCTAGTGAATATTTTAAAATAGAAGAAGATTATACTTTTGAAATTGGATTAACACCAAACAGAGCTGATGCCACATCACATATTGGAGTTGCACGCGATTTGGTTACCATCATTAATACTTCAAATATCAGCCGTAAAACAACTCTCATTAAACCTTCAGTTAATAATTTTAAAAAAGACAATGATAAATTACCTATAAAAATAAATGTAATAGATACCAATGCTTGCCCAAGATATTCAGGATTGACGCTTACCAATGTATGTGTAAAAGAATCTCCCGATTGGCTTAAAAATCGTTTAAAATCAGTTGGGTTAAGACCTATAAATAATATAGTTGACATCACCAACTTCGTTCTTTTAGAAACAGGTCAACCTATGCATGCATTTGATGCTGCGCAAATTAAAGGAAATACAGTTATAGTAAAAAAACTACCAAAAGGAACAAAATTTACTACACTCGATGAAACAGTTAGAGAATTAAGTGCTGAAGACCTTATAATTTGTAACGAAGAAGAAGGAATGTGCATTGCAGGAGTATTTGGTGGAATAAAATCAGGTGTAACAAACAAATCTACAAACATATTTTTGGAAAGCGCCTACTTTGAACCTGTTCATATACGTAAAACTTCTAAATTACACGGATTAAAAACAGATGCTTCTTTCCGCTTTGAAAGAGGAGCCAATCCAGATATTACTATTTACGCTTTAAAACGTACAGCTTTATTGATAAAAGAAATTGCAGGAGGAGAAATTTCATCTGATATCATTGATGTTTATCCTAAAGCGTACGAAAAATTTAAAGTTGATATTCTATATACGAATGTTGATAGACTTATTGGTAAAACTATTGAAAGAAATATTATTAAAGAAATATTAAAAAACCTCGAAATTGATATTATTTCAGAAAATAACGAAGGCTTAAAATTAGAAATACCGCCTTTTAAGGTTGATGTGCAACGCGAAGTTGATGTGATAGAAGAAATTTTGCGTATTTATGGTTATAACAATATTGAAATCCCTTTAGATATAAAAAGTTCTTTATCTTATACTAAAAAACCAGATAAGGAAAATATTATAAATACCGTTTCAAATTATTTAACAGACAATGGTTTTGTAGAAATTATGTCTAATTCCTTAACAAAATCTGAATATTCAATTAATAATAGCTTTATTAATCCTGATAATAATGTTAAAATATTAAATCCATTAAGCAAAGACCTTGATGTGATGAGACAAACTTTATTGTTCTCTGGTTTGGAAGCTATTGCCTACAATCAAAACAGAAAATCTACAGACCTGAAGTTATATGAATTTGGGAAAAGTTATCATTTAAACTCTTCCATAAATCAGGAAAACAAACAACTTGCAAAATATTCCGAAATACAACACTTTGCCATGTTCCTTTGTGGTAAGAAGAACCCAGAAAGTTGGTATCAAAACAACGAGAATATTGATTTCTATTATCTTAAATCTTTTGTTCATAATATTTTAAAGCGTATCTGCAATAATTATAAGCATATTACTATTAAACAATTAGAACCATCATTTATTACCGAAGGTTTAGCTTATTATTATAACAAAACAAAACTTGTAGAATTTGGAATACTTAATAAAATTACCTTAAAACAGTTCGACTTGAAGCAAGAGGTATATTATGCAGACTTTTTGTGGGAAAATCTTTTAAAAGCAGCTGAAGGTAAAATTTTGTATGAAGAAATCCCTAAATTTCCTGAAGTAAGACGCGACCTTGCTCTACTAGTCGATAAAAATATTCTATTTTCTCAAATAGAAGAAATCGCTCAGCAAACTGAAAAAAAATTATTAAAACAAATTGGTTTGTTTGATATTTATGAAGGTGATAAAATTGATAGTAATAAAAAGTCTTATGCAGTTAGTTTTGTACTTCAAGATTACAGCAAAACATTAACAGATAAGGAAATAGAAAAAATAATGGCTCGTTTTATTAAAGCTTTCAAAGAAAAAATAGGAGCAATTATTAGGTAAACTATAATGAAATAGAAAATTATGATTTTACGTGCCGAAAACCTTATCAAAAAATATAAACAACGTACTGTTGTAAATAATGTGAGCGTTAATGTTAGTCAAGGAGAAATTGTTGGACTATTAGGACCCAATGGGGCAGGGAAAACAACGACTTTTTATATGGCAGTTGGTTTAATAAAACCTAACTCAGGAAAAATATTTCTTGAAGACATTGATATTACAAAAGAACCAATGTATAAGCGTGCTCAAAAAGGAATCGGTTACCTTTCGCAAGAAGCGTCTATTTTTAGAAAATTAACTGTAGAAGATAATATTCGTGCAGTTCTCGAATTTACAAAACTCCATAAACAAGAACAACACGAAAAATTAGAATCATTGCTCAATGAATTTGGATTGCAAAACGTAAGAAAAAGCTTTGGAATTACTTTATCGGGAGGCGAAAGAAGAAGAACAGAAATTGCAAGAGCTTTGGCAGTTGACCCAAAGTTTATTTTACTTGACGAACCCTTTGCCGGCGTTGACCCAATTGCAGTGGAAGATATTCAAAATATTGTATCCAAATTAAAAGAAAAAAATATTGGCGTTCTTATTACTGACCATAATGTGCACGAAACACTTACAATAACTGATAGGGCATATTTGCTTTTTGAAGGTTCTATATTAAAATCAGGAACTTCCCAAGAATTAGCTGACGACGAACAAGTGAGAAAAGTATATTTAGGACAAAACTTTGAATTAAGATAATATTGTCTATTAATTTATAAATTTGATTTAAGATTACCAATATTATACTAAGAAAATTATTTGTTCACTTTATCAAGTAATTCATATTATTGCTTTTCAGGCAATTTAAATTCATCCAAAATCATATTATTCAGCAATTTCACCAATTAAAGTTGCGGCAGTGCATTTTTTAATAATTACTTGCACATAATCGCCAAGCTTGAATTGCTTTTTAGGAAATACTACCATTTTATTTTGGCTGTTTCTTCCCGCCAAATGCTCAGCAGATCTTTTTGAAATATTTTCAACCAACACTTTATATACTTTCCCAACATCTTTTAAATTACTTTCCATTGATAGTTTCTGTTGTTTATCAATTATCTGTTGAAGTCTTTTTATTTTAACATTCTCAGGAACATCATCTTTATACTTTTTTGCTGCTGCTGTGTTTGGTCTTTCTGAATAATTAAACATATAAACAAAATCGTATTTTACCCATTCCATTAAAGAAAGTGTATCATTTTGGTCTTCATCGTTTTCCGAACAAAACCCAGCAATAATATCAGTGGAAATAGCACATTCAGGAATTATTCTTTTAATTGCATCAACTCGACTCATATAATATTCCCTCGTATATTTGCGGTTCATCAACTCAAGAATACGATTGCTACCAGACTGAACCGGCAAATGAATAGACTTACATATATTTTCATATTTGGCAATGGTATATATTAATTCATCAGAAATGTCCTTTGGATGGGAAGTTGCGAAGCGTACCCTTAGTAATGGATTAATTAATGCAACTTCTTCAAGTAATTTTGCAAAGTTTATTGAATTACCATCATTCTGACAAATATATGAATTTACATTTTGCCCTAATAAAGTAATTTCTCTATAGCCCCTCTCGAATAACTCTTTTGCTTCATTAATAATTGTTTCAGCATTTCGACTTCTTTCTTTTCCCCTTGTATATGGGACAACGCAATAAGAGCAAAAATTTTCACAACCTCTCATTATCGAAATAAAAGCAGTAATACCATTACTATCATACTTTATAGGATTAATATCAGCATAAGTTTCCTCCAACGAAAGCATCACATCAATCGCTTTTTGCCCTGACTTAAGTGAAGCTAATAATTGCGGTAAGTGTCTATATGCATCAGGTCCAGCAATAATGTCAACAATCTTTTCTTCTTCAAGCAGTTGCTCTTTCAATCGTTCAGCCATACAACCTAAAATTCCTATTATTAAATTTTTATTTTGTTTTTTCAACGAATGAAACTCTAATAAACGCTTTCTGATACGTTGTTCTGCATTATCTCTAATAGAACATGTGTTAATAAAAATAACATCTGCTTCCTTTTTATCAAAAGTAATATCAAAATCATTTTCTTTCATTATTGCCCCAACTATTTCACTATCAGAAACATTCATTTGGCAACCATAGGTTTCTATATATAGTTTTTTTGAAATACCCACTTTAAAAATAGTTTTTAATTAATATTCATTTCTTACAAAACTGCAAATTTATACAATATTTTATGGCATTAAAATTATAAAGTTTTATTAAAAAATTGATTTTTAATTAAAGTAATTGTTTTTCTTTGCAAAAAAATTAGAAACTAATTAAATCCAAAATAAAATGATCAAAAATCTCGTAATTGTTGAATCACCTGCAAAAGCAAAGACAATTGAAGGATTTTTAGGTAAAGACTTTGTTGTAAAATCAAGCTATGGGCATGTTAGAGATTTGCCAAAATCGTCATTGGGCGTTGATGTTGAAAAAGACTTTAAACCTCACTACGAAATTTCGCCAGATAAGCAATCGCTTGTTAATGATTTAAAAAAATCTGCTAAAGAAGCTGAAATTGTTTGGCTTGCCACTGACGAGGACCGCGAAGGAGAAGCAATTGCTTGGCACCTTGCTGAGGCAATAAACGTTAGTAAAGCAAAACAAAAACGTATTGTATTTCATGAAATTACCAAAGATGCAATACTTAATGCCATTAAAACACCTCGAAGTGTTGATATTAATCTTGTAGACGCTCAACAAGCACGTCGAGTTCTTGATAGATTAGTTGGATTTGAAATTTCACCCATTTTATGGAGAAAAATTAAACCTTCCTTATCAGCTGGTCGAGTTCAATCCGTAGCAGTAAGACTTATAGTAGAAAGAGAAAAAGAAATTGATGGTTTTAAAACCGCTTCCTCATTTAAAGTTGAGGCAATATTTCAAATTGTAAAATCGGGCAAAAAAACTAGCCTTAAAGCAGAATTATCACAACGCTTTGAAAAAAAGGATGAGGCTCTCTCCTTTTTGCAAAAATGTATTGGCTCTGAGTTTACTATCGAATCGATGGAAACTAAACCAGCAAAAAAATCTCCAGCTCCTCCTTTTACAACTTCAACTTTGCAGCAAGAAGCAAGCAGAAAGCTTGGTTTTTCTGTAGCAAAAACAATGATGGTTGCTCAACAGTTATACGAATCAGGAAAAATAACGTATATGAGAACCGATTCATTTAATTTATCAGACATTGCCCTTTCTATGGCTAAAGATGAAATAACAAATTCGTATGGAAAAGAATATGTTAAAACGAGAAAATATACTACTAAAACAAAAGGAGCCCAAGAGGCACACGAAGCCATACGACCATCATACATGAACAATCACTCAACAGATGGAGACCCGTCACAAAAACGTTTATATGAGCTGATTTGGAAAAGAACAATAGCATCGCAAATGAGTGACGCATTAATTGAAAAAACAATTATTACCATTGATGTTTCCAAAGCTGATGAAAATTTTATTACTAGAGGTGAAGTGATTAAATTTGACGGATTCTTGAAAGTATATTTAGAATCAACCGATGACGAAGAAGCAGAAAAAGAAGAAGGAGTTTTGCCAAAGGTTACAAAAGGAGAAAAATTGAATATGCTTCAAGCAGAAGCAACAGAGCGATTTACGCTTCATCCCCCTCGTTATACAGAGGCAAGTTTAGTAAAAAAATTAGAAGAATTGGGAATTGGAAGACCTTCAACTTATGCTCCAATTATATCAACTATTCAAAAAAGAGGATATGTTATAAATGAAGATAGAGAAGGAAAACAGCGTAATTATGTACATATTTCATTGAAAGATAAAACAATTTCTGAATCAATAAACACAGAAAATACGGGACAAGAGAAATCTAAACTTTTCCCTACAGACATTGGCATAGTTGTTAATAACTTCCTAGTGCTATACTTTGGAAACATATTAGATTATAACTTTACCGCAAATGTTGAAAAAGAATTTGATGAAATTGCACAAGGATTGAAGGAATGGAACAAGATGATTAAAGAATTTTATACTCCATTCCACAAGCAAGTGGAAGATACTTTGCTGAAATCAGAAAAAGTAAGCGGAGAACGTTTGCTTGGAATAGACCCAGAAACTGGCAAAAACATTTCTGTTCGTCTCGCAAAATTTGGTCCAGTAGTAATGATAGGAAAAAATGACGAAGAAGAAAAACCTAAATTTATTGGTTTAAAAAAAGGACAAAGTATTGAAACTATAACACTTGAAGAAGCAATAGAATTAATTAAGCAACCCTCAACCAATAATGAAAGACTATTGGGAATTGACCCTGTTTCGGGTAAAAATGTTTATGTTAGAATAGGAAGATACGGTCCAATGGCTCAAATTGGTGAAACTGACGACAAAGAAAAACCAAAATATGCTGCAATTAAGAAAGGACAAAATATTGACACGGTTACTTTACAGGAAGCTCTCACATTGTTTAGCCTTCCAAGAAATGTTGGTATATTTGAAGATTCTGAAATGACGGTAGCCATTGGAAGATTTGGTCCTTATGTTAAACATAGCAATTCCTTCTATTCGCTTTCTAAAACAGACGACCCATATACTATTTCAAATGAAAGAGCTATAGAAATAATTGAAGAAAAAAGAAAAAAAGAAAAAGAAAAAATAATTAAAGAGTTTGATGACAACAAAGAAGTAAAAGTTTTAAATGGAAGGTTCGGAGCATATTTGTCCATAGGTAAACTAAATTACAAATTAGCCAAAGATATCGTTCCTGAAGCATTAACATTAAAAGAGTGTCTCAAAATAGCCGAAGATACTCCAGCATCAAAACCTAAAGGTTTCAAGAAAAAATTTAAAAAATAACCTCCAATGGACATTTCAATTTATTTTGAGCCTATTGATAAAGATATCTTTATTGACCCTACTACTTTCAGACCAAGAAAATTAGGCGATATAATTCATACCTATACCAAAGATTCCATTTTTCCTATTCTCGAAAATATGGATATCGCAATTATCGGTATTAAAGAGGAAAGAAGAGCCTACAACAACCCCGGATGCTCTCTATCTGCAAATTATGTTCGTAAACATCTATATAAATTATACCAAGGCAACTATAATTCAAAAATTGTAGATTTAGGAAACATAAAAAGCGGACATAGCATAGAAGACACCTATTTTGCTGTTTCTTCTGCAATCTCAGAGCTTATTCAATGCAATATACTGCCTATAATTATCGGAGGAAGTCAAGATTTAACTTACCCAAATTATTTAGCTTATGAAAATCTAGGACAAATAATAAATATTGTTTCAGTTGATTCCCATTTTGATATTGGTAATGCAGATGAAGATTTCAATTCTCGTTCTTATTTAAGCAAAATAATAGTTCATCAGCCTAATTTCCTTTTCAATTTCACTAATATTGGTTATCAAACCTATTTTGTTGACCAAAATGCAATTGATTTGATGAGTAAAATGTATTTTGATACATATAGATTAGGTGTTGTAAGAGCAAATATGGAAGAAGTTGAGCCAATGGTTAGAAATGCTGACTTGCTAAGCTTTGATATTTCTTCTATTAGACAATCCGACGCTCCTGGTAACATTAATGCTACTCCAAATGGATTTTATGGAGAAGAAGCCTGTCAAATTGTAAGATA
>Ga0066631_10000250_pt1 | contig 17259 bp, 27 predicted proteins | sample CryGeyCG2014_300_FD_59502 | JGI IMG/M metagenome (GOLD analysis project Ga0066631, IMG submission 59502) | Groundwater microbial communities from aquifer - Crystal Geyser CG02_land_8/20/14_3.00 | ecosystem: Environmental > Aquatic > Deep subsurface > Groundwater | place: USA: Utah: Grand County... | reverse complement strand
CCGCCATATTGTTTGTTACCTACAATTCTTTTAGCATATTGTACAGGTATTTTTCTTGTTCCTTGCACTAATAAAATTGACAGTACAACTACAAGAATCAAGACCACTAATTCAACAACAAATATAACTAAGCCTCCTCCTTGTTCTTCCATTCTTGAAAAAAATTCAGCAAACAAAGCAAAAGGTAAACGAGCAATAATACCAATCATGATAATTAAAGAAATACCATTCCCAACTCCTTTATCAGTAATTTTTTCACCAAGCCACATCACAAACATTGTTCCAGCAACTAAAATAGTTATTGAGGAAATCCAGAAAAATAGAGGGGGTGAAGAAATGTTTGGGTCAAATGGATAAATTGCTCCAGCAGGTAATTGAGAAATAATATTTCCTATATAACCAGGAGCTTGAGCAGCGGTAATTAAAACAGTTAAATAACGTGTAATCTGATTAATTTTCTTTCTACCACTTTCTCCTTCTTTTTGTAATTTTTGAAAATATGGAATTGCCATACCTAATAATTGGATAACAATTGAAGCAGAAATATAAGGCATAATCCCTAATGCAAAAATAGATGCATTAGAAAAAGCACCACCCGAAAACATATTGAGCAATCCAAGTAATCCCTCTTTTGTTTGAGCATGCAAAGCACCTAAAGCAGAAGGATTAACACCTGGTAGCACCACAAAAGAGCCTATTCTATATATCACAATAATAGCTATTGTATAAATTAGCCTCTTTCTAAGGTCTTCTATTTTGTAAATATTTTTTAATGTTTGTATAAAACGTTTCATCCAATTATAATTTTATAGCGGTACCACCATTTGATTCAATTGCTTTTTGAGCTGTTTTAGAAAAAGCATGTGCTTTAACCTCAAGAGTTGCTTTAAGTTCGCCTCTACCCAATATTTTAACTTTGTCTTTTTTAGAAACAATGCCATTTTGGAGAAGAACATCTAAATCAATAATTTTGATGTTTTTGCTATCCGCTAATTTTTGTAATACATCTAAATTAATACCTACATATTCCACTCGGTTTATATTTTTGAAACCAAATTTAGGCATTCTTCTGTATATAGGCATTTGACCTCCTTCGAAACCAACTTTAGAAGAATAACCCGAGCGAGATTTTGCTCCTTTATTACCTCTTGTAGAAGTAGCACCTCTACCAGAACCTTGACCTCTACCTAATCTTTTATTATTTTTTACTGAACCTTCAGCTGGTTTTAAATTACTTAAATCCATATATTCTTTCCTTTATCTATTAATTGTTCGTAATTAGGATACTTCTTCTACTGATAATAAATGTTTAACTTTATTTATCATTCCTTCAATTTGAGGAGTAGCTTCAACTTCAATGGTTTGGTTCATTTTGCCAATACCTAAAGCTTTAATAGTTCGTTTTTGTCGCTCAGGGCGGTCAATAGCGCTTTTTATTTGTTTGATACGTAATTTTTTCATTTTTTTCCTTTAAAAGGCTAATTTATATTATCCGTTAAAAACTTTGTTGATACTAATTCCACGAAGCTGTGCGACTGTAAATGGGTCCTTTAACTGGATTAAAGCATCAAAAGTTGCTTTAACAACACTGTGTGGGTTTGAAGAACCTTTTGATTTAGCAAGCACATCAGTTACGCCAACGCTTTCTAAAACAGCACGCATAGCACCACCAGCAAGGACTCCTGTACCATGAGCAGCAGGTTTTATTAACACCAAAGCACCACTATATTTTCCTAATTGTTCGTGAGGAACAGTACCTTTGTATATAGGGACTTTGATTAGGTTTTTTTTAGCGTCTTCAATTCCTTTAGATATAGCTGTGGTAACTTCTTTTGCTTTACCTAAGCCGTAACCAACAACACCATTTTCGTTTCCAACAACTACTATAGCTGCAAAACTGAACGTTCTACCACCTTTTGTAACCTTTGTTACTCTTTGAATGCTTACAAGTCTATCTTTTAATTCGATTTCGCTTGTTTTAACTCTTTTAACGTTTACGTTTGTCATATTTTATTAAAATTTTAAACCTCCTTCTCTAGCTGCGTCAGCTAAAGATTTAACTCTACCATGATACAAATAACCGTTTCTATCGAAAACTACAGAGCTAACACCAGCTTCTAAAGCTCGTTCTGCAATTAATTTACCAACTAACTTAGCTTGTTCGATTTTGTTTACAGATGTAGAAGATACATCATTAAGAATTGATGAAGCAGAAACTAAAGTTTTACTATTCCCATCATCGATTATTTGTGCATAAATTTGCTTATTGCTTCTAAATACAGTTAATCGAGGAGATTCGGAAGTTCCTTTAACTATTTTTCTAATTCTTCTTTTAATTCTTATTCTTCTGAATTGTTTATCTATTGCCATCCTTATAAGGAATTATTGAAATTTGACATTAAAATTATTTTGCACTTGCAGATTTTCCTGCTTTTCTTCTTAATACTTCATTAGCAAATTTAATACCTTTGCCTTTGTATGGTTCTGGTTTGCGTAACGAACGAATTTTAGCAGCAACTTGCCCTACTAGTTGTTTATCTATTGAAGATAAAATAATAGTAGGATTTTTCCCTCTTTCTGTAATAGTTTCTGCTTTTATTTCTTTTGGTAATTCAAACACAAAGTTATGCGAATAGCCTAAAGTTAATTCTAATAATTGACCATTATTAGATGCTTTATAACCAACGCCAACGAGCTCTTGTGTTATTTTAAAACCTGTTGAAACACCCAACACCATATTGTTTACTAAAGATCTGTATAAACCATGTAATGCTTTATGTCTTTTATCTTCAGAATGACGTTCTACAGTAAGAACATTTTCTTCTACTTTAAAAGTAATTGAAGGGTCAACGGTTTGTTTTAGTTCACCTAAAGCACCTTTTACAGTTATAATATTTTTGTCGCTCACATTAATTTGAACGCCTTTTGGTAATTGAATTGGTAATTTTCCTATTCTTGACATTTATTTATTCCTCCAATTAACTGATGTAACATAAAACTTCGCCACCTATTTTCTGAGTTTTTGCTTCTTTATCAGTCATTACTCCTTTTGAAGTTGACAAAATAGCAATTCCTAAGCCACTTAATACACGTGGTAGCTTTTCAAAACCAACATATTTTCTTAATCCTGGTTTACTAATTCTTTCTAATTTGGTAATAGCACTTTGCTTAGAAACTGGATGATATTTTAATGCAATTTTAATATTACCTTGAACAGCAGTATCTTCAAATTTAAAATTCAATATATACCCTTTTTCAAAAAGGATTTTGGTAATCTCTCTTTTAATGTTTGAAGCAGGAATTTCAACTATTCTATGGTTAGCCATTACTGCGTTTCTTATTCTAGTTAAATAATCTGAAATCGGATCTGTTGTCATTTCTATCTATATATTATTTATTAAACTTTTTAATTACCAACTTGCTTTAGTTACACCAGGAATTAATCCATTTAAAGCCATTTCTCTAAAATTTATACGAGAAATGCCAAATTGACGCATATAACCTTTTGGTCTTCCAGTAAGTTTACATCTATTGTGTAAACGAACAGGGCTTGCATCTTTGGGTAATTTTTGCAATGCTAAATAATCCCCTGCATCTTTTAAAGACTTACGTTTAGCAGCGTATTTAGCAACCATTTTCTGTCTTTTTACTTCTCTTGCTTTAACTGATTCTTTTGCCATATTAGTTTTTCTGATTTTTAAAGGGTAATCCAAATTCTTTTAAAAGGGCTAATGCTTCGGTATCGTTTGGGGCAGTAGTAACAAAAGTTATGTCCATTCCCATTAATTTATTAATTTTATCAATATTTATTTCTGGAAAAATAATTTGTTCTGGTACCCCAAGTGTATAATTACCTTTTCCATCAAAACCTTTATCATTAATACCTCTAAAGTCTCTAATTCTTGGAAGAGCAACTGCTACAAGTCTATCAAGAAACTCATACATTTTGTCTCCTCTTAAAGTAACTCTAACACCAATTGCTACTCCTTTTCTAAGTTTAAAGTTAGAAATATCTTTTTTAGATTTGGTTGCAACAGGTTTTTGACCAGCAATTTGAGTCATCTCCACTATTGCTGTATCTATAAGTTTTTTATCAGCAGTAGCAATACCAACGCCCTGATTGAGGCATATTTTTTGAATTTTAGGCACTTGCATAATGCTTTTATAATTAAATTGTTTTTTTAATAAAGAAACAATTTCATTATGATATTTGTCTTTTAATCTAGGTGAATAGCCCATTACTTAATTACCTCCCCTGTTTGTTTAGAATAACGAACCAATTTATTATCTTTATCTAATTTCCTTCCTATTCTAGAAGCTTTACCACTAGCGTCCACTATCATTAAATTAGAAACATGAACAGGAGCTTCAGTTTTAACAATTCCTCCTTGTGGGGTTTTTGCTTTTGGCTTAGTATGTTTAGAAACCATATTAATTCCTTCAACAATAGCCTTTTTTTTATCAACAAGCACTTCTAACACTTTTCCTTGCTGACCCTTGGAGTCACCGGCTAACACTTTAACAGTATCACCTTTTTTTACGTGTAATTTGGATTGCATAATTCCTTTTATATTTATCGTTATAGCACTTCAGGTGCCAATGAAATAATTTTCATAAATTGCTTTTCTCTTAACTCTCTGGCAACAGGACCAAAAATACGTGTTCCTCTTAGTTCATCAACTGGAGTTAAAAGTACCACAGCGTTGTCGTCAAAACGTATATAAGAACCATCATTTCTTCGAATTTCTTTTTTAGTTCTAACAACAACAGCTTTTGAAACTGCACCTTTTTTTATATTGCCTGAAGGTAAGGCATTTTTAACGGTTACAATTATTTTATCGCCTACGGAAGCGTATTTTTTTCTTGTTCCCCCTAATACTTTTATACAAAGTACTTCTTTTGCGCCACTGTTATCGGCTACCATCAATCGTGATTCCTGTTGTATCATAATTATTTAGCTCTTTCAATAATTTCAATTAATCTCCAGCATTTGTTTTTGCTCAATGGTCTGGTTTCCATAATACAAACTGTATCGCCGACATTGCATTCATTTTTTTCGTCGTGAGCCATAAATTTTGAGGTTCTATTTATAAACTTTCCATATTTTGGATGTTTAATTTTTCGGTGAACAACAACTAAAATTGATTTATTCATTTTATTGCTGACCACAACACCAGTCTTTTGTTTTCTTAGGTTTCTAATTTCCATAATTCTGCTATCTGCTATTTAGATTTTTCTTGTATCATACGCATACGAAGCTCTGTGTGCATACGTGCTACATTTTTCCTGAAAAACAATATTTTCATAGGGTTTTCCAATGATGAAACAGCATGGTTAATTTTTAATTTAACGAGTTGTTTTTTTTCTTCTTCTAATCTTTCTTGAAGTTCGTTCGTAGAAAGCTCTTTTATAATTGATTGTTTCATTTTTTTCTTTAAATAGTTTCTTCTACGTAATCTGTTCTAACTACAAATTTTGTACTAACAGGAAGTTTTTGAGCTGCTAAACTTAATGCTTCCTTTGCAATTTTCAGAGAAACACCTTCGGCTTCAAATAATATTCTTCCGGGAGTAATTCTAGCTACAAAATATTCTGGAGCTCCTTTTCCTTTTCCCATACGAACTTCAGCAGGTTTTTTGGTAACTGGTTTGTCAGGGAAAATTCTAATCCAAATTTGACCTTCTCTTTTCATGTGACGAGTAAGTGCTTGACGAGCTGCTTCTATTTGTCTTCCTGTAAGCCATGCTTCTTCTAATGTTTTTAGTGCAAATGAGCCGAATGAAATTTGACTGCCTCTTTTGGCATTGCCTTTCATTTTGCCTTTCTGCATTTTTCTAAATTTGGTCTTTTTGGGCTGTAACATTATAGTATAATTTGCTAATTATTATTCTTAATTAATTATTTTCTTTTTTTTCCTTTGTTAAATTTAGGATGTTCACTGCCTGCAATTGGTTTAAAAGAGGAAACTCCAATGTTTGGTGATAAATCTCTTTTTCCATAAACTTCTCCTTTGCAAATCCAAACTTTAACACCTATTCTTCCATAAGTGGTATGTGCTTCTGCGGTGGCATAATCAATATCAGCTCTTAAGGTATGCAATGGAGTTCTTCCTTCTTTATATTGTTCGCTACGAGCCATTTCGGCACCAGCCAATCTACCAGATATTAAAACTTTTATACCTTCAGCTCCCATTCTTATGGTGGATGCGATAGAAGTTTTTATAGCTCTTCTATATGAAATTCTTCCTTCAATTTGTTTAGCTATTGCTGCTGCTACAAGAACTGCATCTATTTCAGGTCTTTTAATTTCAGAAATGTTAATTTGAATTTCTTTAGCAGTAATTTTCTTTAACTCTTCTTTTAATTTATCAACTTCTAAACCAGCTTTACCTATAATAATTCCTGGTCTTGCAGTATTAATAGTGATAGTAACTAATTTAAGTGTTCTTTCTATTATAATTTTAGAAATACCAGCTTTTGCTAAACGAGCATTAAGATATTTTCTTATTTTATCATCTTCAATCAGTTTACTCTCGTAATTCTTCCCACCATACCAACTTGAATCCCATCCTCTGATGATGCCTAATCTATTGCCTATTGGATTTGCTTTTTGTCCCATTTGGTAAATTAATTTATATTTTGTTTTTTACTATCTAAAATTAATGTAACGTGATTTGAACGTTTTCTAATTCTGTATCCTCTTCCCTGAGGAGCAGTACGTAAGCGTTTTAATTGTCTTCCGCTATCTACAAATACTTCTTTTACATACAGATTGCTCTCTTCAATTCTAACGCCTTCATTTTTAAGTTGCCAATTTGATATAGCAGATAATAAAAGTTTTTCTAATCTTTTAGAAGACTCTTTAGAGCTAAACTTTAATATATTCAATGCTTTATCAACATTTACGCCTCTAATCAAATCTGTCATTAACCTCATTTTTCTAGGAGAGGTAGGACAGTTAATAAGCTTTGCAAAGTAGGTTTTTTTTCTAACCTCTTTTAATTCTTCTGCGCTATTACGTTTTCTTATTCCCATTATTGATATTATTTATTTTGAAGCTTTATCTTTATTTCCAGCATGCCCTCTAAATACTCTTGTAGGTGAAAATTCTCCAAGTTTATGCCCAACCATATTTTCAGTTACATATACAGGAATAAACTTATTCCCATTGTGTACAGCTATTGTCTGACCTACAAATTCAGGAGAAATCATTGAATTTCTCGACCAAGTTTTTATCACTGTTTTCTTTTTGGAATCTGCCAGTTCTAAAACTTTTTTTTCTAATTTGTAATTAATGTATGGTCCTTTTTTTATTGAACGGCTCATATTATATTATTTTTTTCTTCTTTCGATAATAAACTTATTGGACATTTTTTTCTTTGCTCTAGTTTTGTAACCTCTCGAAGGTTTTCCTGTTCTTGTTCTAGGTAAACCGCCACTGGATCTTCCCTCTCCACCTCCCATTGGGTGATCTACTGGGTTCATAACTACGCCTCTATTTCTTGGTCTTCTACCTAACCATCTAGTTCTTCCTGCTTTACCAGAAACTTCTAAGGAATGGTCAGAATTTGAAACTGAACCTATCGTAGCTTTACAAGTTATTAATATCATTCTCGTTTCTCCTGATGGCATTTTTAAAGTAGCATACTTGCCTTCTCTTGACATTAATTGAGCATAAGAGCCAGCACTTCTTGCAATACTTGCACCTTCACCAGGACGAAGTTCTATGTTATGAATTGTCGTTCCTAAAGGAATTTCGCTCAAGTACATACAATTTCCAACTTCGGGTACAACGCCTTTTCCAGCTATTACTGTTTGTCCAACTTTTAATGCATTGGGAGCAATAATGTATCGTTTTTCACCATCTGAATAGAAAACTAAAGCAATTCTAGCTGTTCTATTAGGATCATATTCAATTGTCTTAACAATTGCAGGAATTCCTTCTTTATCCCTTTTAAAATCAATAATACGATACATTTGTTTATGACCGCCACCTAAGTAACGCATAGTCATTTTACCTGTATTATTTCGTCCTCCCGATTTACCTTTAGAAATTAATAAACTCTTTTCAGGTTTTGAGGATGTTATCTCGTCAAACGCGCTAATTATTTTAAAGCGTTGACTAGATGTTGTCGGTTTTAGTTTCTTTAAAGCCATTACTTATATATTGCTATAAAAATCAATCGTTTCACCTTTTGCTAATGTTACAATAGCATTTTTTTTAGAGTTTGTTTTACCTGTAACTAATCCAGCTTTTGTATTTCTAGATTTAAATTTTCCAGCATAATTAGCTGTATTAACAGAAAGCACATTTACTCCATACATTTCTTCTACTGCCTTTTTTATTTGCAGTTTATTAACCTTTGTTTCAACAACAAAACCGTAGCGATTGAATTTTTCGCTTAAGGCAGTCATCTTTTCGGTTATTATCGGTTTTATTATTATACTCATTTTATCTTTATATTGATTTCTCAGTATTTTTTTGTTTAAAACGTTCTGAAAAAGCTTAATTTTCTATAAAATTCTTTTCTAATTCCTTTATTGAGCTTTCCACAAAAATCAAATTTTTTGCATTTAAAATGTCATAAGTATTTATATTTGATGCACTTACAACTTTTGAATTCTTTAAATTTCGGGAGGACAAATATACATTTTTATTTGATTCGCAAAGCACTAATAATGTTTTTTTATCAGAAAGTTTAAAATTATTCAGTAAATCGGCGAAGTTCTTGGTTTTAGGTGTTTCAAAACTAAAATCTTCAACTATAATTATATTATTGCCGGTTGCTTTATAAGATAGTGCTGATTTTCGAGCAAGTCTTTTTAATTTTTTATTTAATTTAAAATTATAATCTCTTGGTCTAGGTCCAAAAGCTCTACCACCACCCTTTAATAGAGGTGAATTGATATCACCAATTCTTGCACCACCGGTTCCTTTTTGTTTTTTTAATTTTTTAGTACTCCCGCGGCTTTCAGATCTTTCCTTTGCTTTATGGGTTCCTTGCCTTTGATTAGCCATATATTGTTTAACATCAAGATATATTGCATGATCGTTAGGCTCTACTGCAAAAATTTCATCATTTAAGGTAACTTTTTTAGTAGTTTTACTGCCATTTATGTTATATACTTCTACTTCCATCTTTCTAATATTAAATATGAACCTTTGTGACCTGGAACAGATCCTTTAACTACGATAATATTTTTATCCGCTATTATTTTTACCACTTGCAGATTAATGATTTTAACTCTATCATTACCCATTCTGCCAGCCATTCTCATTCCTTTAAATACGCGAGATGGATAAGAAGAAGAACCAACAGAACCAGGTGCTCTTAATCTATTATGTTGTCCGTGTGTTTTTTGTCCAACACCTTGAAAGCCATGTCTTCTAACAACACCCTGAAATCCTTTACCTTTAGATATACCAACAACATCAATGTATTCTCCTTCAATAAACACATCAGTTTTAAGCACATCTCCTTGAGATTTTTGATGTCCAACTTCAAATCTTGTAAATTCTGCTACCATTTTCTTAGGAGTTGTATTTGACTTTGCAAAGTGTCCTTTCAAAGCAGCAGTAGTGTGTTTTTCTTTCTTTTCATCGAAAGATAGTTGAATGGCTTCGTAGCCATCATTCTCAATAGTTCTTACTTGTGTTACCACACAAGGACCAGCTTCAATCACTGTGCATGGGACATTTTTCCCAGAGGCATCATAAACACTAGTCATTCCGATTTTTTTTCCAATAAGTCCTGACATTTCTATATTTTATTTTAATATTATAAAGAGTAAATTTATGCAAATCAAACTTTGATTTCAACTTCTACTCCACTCGGCAATTCAAGTTTCATTAATGCTTCTACAGTTTTTGCTGTTGAACTGTATATATCAATTAACCTTTTATAGGAGCATAACTGAAATTGCTCTCTTGCCTTTTTGTTTACAAAAGTTGACCTCAGCACTGTATAAATTTTCTTATTGGTTGGTAATGGAATTGGTCCACTTACCACTGCTCCAGTAGATTTTACAGTTTTTACAATTTTTTCTGCTGATTTATCAACTAAATTGTAATCGTAAGATTTTAATTTAATTCGTATTTTTTGGTTCACGATATCACAATTTTGAAATTTATTACTAATTTAAATGTTATACTTTAATTCCTTTTATTTTAAATAGCACTTCTTCAGTTACACTTTTAGGTGTTTCTGTATAATGCGAAAATTCCATATTTGATGTAGCTCTGCCAGATGAATATGTTCTTAAATCAGTTACATAGCCAAACATTTCTGCTAAAGGCACTTTAGCTCTAATAATTTGCGAAGTAATTTTTGGAGTAATCCCGTCTAAATGACCTCTTCTTCTATTGATATCTCCTATTACCTCTCCTACATATTCTTCGGGAGTATGAACTTCAATTTTCATAATAGGTTCAAGCAAAATTGGTTTTGCTTTTTTGCAAGCTTCTTTAAATGCTTGGCGTGCAGCAATTTCAAATGATAATGAATCAGAATCAACAGAATGGTAAGAACCATCAATTAATCTCACCTTTAATCCTACCATTGGATAACCAGCAAGTACTCCATTTTGAATAGCTAATTTGAACCCTTTTTCAACAGATGGAATAAATTCTCTGGGTATATTGCCGCCTTTAACTTCATCAACAAATTGTAAACCACTTTTTCCTTCATCATTTGGAGAAACAATTACAACAATATCAGCAAATTTACCTCTACCACCACTTTGTTTTTTATAAACTTCTCTATATTGAACAGTTGCAGTAATAGCCTCGTTGTATGAAACTTGAGGAGCACCTTGATTGCACTCAACCTTAAACTCTCTTCTCAATCTATCAACAAGTATTTCTATATGCAATTCACCCATTCCACTAATAATAGTCTGACCAGAGTCTTCATCTGTTCTAACTTTGAAGGTAGGGTCTTCTTCCGAAAGTTTAATTAAACCATTGATTAATTTATCGATATCAGCTTGTGTTTTAGGTTCAATTGCAACTGAAATTACTGGTTCAGGGAAAGTCATAGATTCCAATACAATAGGATGTTTTTCATCGCATAAAGTATCGCCAGTTCTGATATCTTTAAAACCAATAGCAACACCAATATCTCCAGCTTCAATCTGATCTAATGGAATTTGTTTATTGGCATGCATTTGCACGATACGTGCGATACGCTCTTTTTTATTGGTATTTGAATTTAAAACATAAGAACCTGATTTCAAAGTACCAGAATATACTCTAAAAAAAGCAATTCTACCAACAAAAGGGTCAGTAGCTATTTTAAAAGCCAAAGCAGCAAAATGTTCAGTTGAAACAGCATTACGAGCTTCTTCTTTTTCTGTATAAGGATTAATGCCTTTTATTGCTTCCACATCAAGTGGATTAGGCAAGAATTCAATAATTGCATCTAATAATTTCTGTACTCCTTTGTTTTTAAAGGAAGCTCCGCATAAAACAGGAGTAATACGCATTTCTATGTTTGCTTTTCTGATTGCAGCTGTCATTTCATCTTCAGAAATGCAATTTGGGTCATTCAAAAACTTTGTTAATAATTCGTCGCTTTCTTCTGCAGTACCTTCAATAATTTTTGTTCTATATTCTAAAACAAGACTTTTCATATCGTCGGGAATAGGAATTTCAGAATATTCCATTCCAGCGGTAGATTCGTCCCAAATATAAGCTTTGTTTGATATTAAATCAACAATTCCTTTAAAATTTTCTTCGCTTCCAATAGGTAATTGAATAGGAATAGGATTTGCACCTAATCTTTGTTTGATTTGAGCAAGAACACTAAAAAAATCTGCGCCCGCTCTATCCATTTTATTTATAAAACAGATGCGTGGTACGCAATATTTGTCAGCTTGTCTCCAAACAGTTTCAGATTGAGGTTCTACACCACCAACTGCACAAAACAATGCAACTGCTCCGTCAAGGACACGTAAAGACCTTTCTACTTCAACAGTAAAATCAACGTGTCCAGGGGTATCTATTATATTTATTTTATATTGTTCATTTCTATATTTCCAGAAAGTAGTAGTAGCTGCTGAAGTAATAGTAATACCTCTTTCCTGCTCTTGTATCATCCAATCCATAGTAGCAGTACCATCGTGAACTTCACCCAACTTATAATTAATACCAGTATAATATAATATACGCTCAGTAGTTGTGGTTTTACCCGCATCTATGTGAGCCATAATGCCTATATTCCTCGTATATTTTAAATCTCTCGACATTTATATTATACCTATCTAATTAAAATTAAAATCTAAAGTGTGAAAATGCTTTATTTGCATCAGCCATTCTATGAGTATCTTCTTTTCTTTTAAAAGCTGCACCCTCTTCTTTAGCTGCTGCTAAAATCTCACCAGCTAATTTTTGACTCATTGACTTCTCGTGACGTTTACGTGCATAGCTAATAAGCGACTTAATGCCAATTGAACTTTTACGTTCTGGTCTAATTTCAGAAGGAATTTGAAAAGTAGTTCCTCCAATTCTTCTACTTCTAACTTCTACGGAAGGAGTAACATTAACAAGAGCCTTTTTCCATACTTCTAAACCATTTTCACCTGATTTTTCGGCAACTACATCAATCGCATCATAAAAAATTTTATAAGATGCGTTCTTTTTACCTCTTTCCATCAAATTGTTTACAAACTTCGTAACCAAAACATCATTAAATTTAGGGTCTGGAAGAATTATTCTTTTTTTGGGCGTTGATTTCCTCATTGTTTAAATGATTTAATAACTTATATATTTTGATAAATATTTTTTATTACTTTTTAACTGCTGCTTTAACTTTTGGTTTTTTGGTTCCATATTTCGATCTGCGTTGATTTCTACCATCAACACCTGATGTATCGAGAGCACCTCTAATGATATGGTATCTTACACCTGGTAAATCCTTTACTCTCCCACCTCTAATCATTACAATAGAGTGTTCTTGCAAATTGTGTCCTTCGCCTGGAATATAAGTATTCACTTCTTTTCCGTTTGTTAAACGAACTCTAGCTACTTTTCTCATAGCAGAATTTGGTTTTTTGGGAGTGGTAGTATAAACCCTTACACATACGCCACGTCTTTGTGGACAAGAATCTAATGCTGGCGATTTGCTTTTATCAGTTAATTTTGCACGTCCTTTACGAACCAATTGTTGTATAGTAGGCATAATTATTGTTTATTTATTAACTATTAAATTTTTAAAAATAAAAAAATCCCTTCTTATTTTAGGGAGTGCAAAGGTAAAACTTAATTTCATAATACCAATAGGTTATTAAAAAAAAATGCACTTTTTTTAATTTTTTTTCTAAAACGACTGCTATTTAACATTTATTTTGGTTTTATAAAATGTAAAATATATTGCAACCATAAATACCCCTATGCCAGAAAACAGCAGTGCCACTAAAGGACTTAAGGTAAACCATAGCAAACCTGTTATACTACTTGCAAACAAAGTAAGTATGCTTGCAAAACCAGTATAAAAACCTATAGCTGTTGCTGTATCTTCTTTGGAGCTGACATTGCTAATCCATGCTTTTGAAATTCCCTCGGTAGAAGCGGCATAAATCGCATAAAAAAAGAAAACAACCAAGAAAATCCAGATATTACTTACAAAACCTATGCTTAAATAAACCATTGAAAACACGAAAAAACCTACAATTAATATCTTTTTCATTCCAATTTTATCTGCTAAAATACCTATAGGATAGGATAACATTGCATAAATCAAATTATAAAAAATATAAACCTCTATCAATGCTATATCTGATAAGCCATTATTTTTTAATGTTAGCAAAAGAAAAGCATCTGAACTATTAAATAATGTAAAAGCAAGCAATCCTATTACCAATTGCTTATACATTCTATCAGATTTCTTCCAATAATGTATAAAAGAGAAAAATCCAGTTCTTTTTTTATCAGTATTAACAATACTTACCTTTTCTTTAATAAAAAATGTAATAGAAATAGCAATCATTCCTGGTATAAAGGCAATGATAAAAAGCCACCTGTATTGGCCAGGATAAAAATACAAAAACACCAATGCGGCAATAGGACCAATGGCTGCACCTGCCGTATCTAACGAACGATGGAATCCAAATACTTTGGCTTTGTTTTCTTTAGAAGATTCATCGCTTAGTATTGCATCTCTTGCTCCTGTTCTTATTCCTTTACCAAAACGGTCTGTTGTTCTTGCAAAAAATATCCACAATGGATAAACAAACATTGCCATCATTGGTTTAGAAATAGCACTTAAAAAATATCCCCATTGAACAAAGGGAAGTCGCTTACCTTTTGTATCAGAAAGCTTGCCAAAATATCCTTTACTCAAACCCGCAGTTGCCTCTGCCACTCCTTCGAGAATTCCTATGAGCAAAACCGAAAAACCAATCGACCTTAAAAAAATCGGCATAATAGGATATAGCATTTCGCTTGCTATATCAGTAAATAAACTAACTAACGATAGAATTAGTACTGTTTTTGTTATAATTTTTCTTTTCATTGCTTATAAAATAATTTGCAAAGTTATACTTTGTAATGATATTTATCATTAAATAAAAACTTAACTTAACTTACCTAAATTAAATTGGCACAAAAGTTGGTAAACAAAAATAAAGACATCTATTAAAAGGAGGATTTATTATGAAAAAATTTATTGTTACACTGATATTAGGGCTAAGCCTTATAAGTGCCAAAGCTTTTTATTACTATAACTCAAATTTAAATATCAAATTGTTCGACAATTCCTTTTTTAGCATTCAGTTTGACGAAAATATTTATAGTGAATTTTTAGCTGAATACAATATTAATAATATAGAAACAGGAAATCATTATTTAAAAGTGATTAAAAGCAGCCCTATGCTATATGGAGGATATGCTCAACAAATGGTTGTTTTTGATGGATACATTTCTATTAAACCAGGGAAACAAATATTCAGTATCATTGATAAATATAATCGTTATAAGGTAATTAAACAATATGCTCTAAATAATTATAATAACAATACCAACTATCCTTCTACCAATTATAATAGTGCAATGAACGATTATGATTTTGCTCAATTGAAGCAAGTAATTGCGAATGCAACTTTTGAAAGTTCTAAAATTAAAATTGCTGAACAGGCAATTGCTGCAAATTACTTCTATGCTGAACAAATAGTGGATTTAATGAATCTATTCACTTTTGAATCTAGCAAACTACAAATTGCTAAGCTTGCGTATCAACATACGCACAATAAAGGCAAATATTACATTGTAAACAATGCCTTTACCTTTGAAAGCAGTATTGATGAACTGAACCAATACATTCTATGCCATTGATACTTCATTTTTTGAAAGTATTTCCCCAATGCAATTATTTCCTCTCTACTTTTAATCTGAAATAATACAAAACGCCAATATTAATATTTATTATACTAATTGGATGGTTTTTATAAACTTTATAACCAGACAATTCTGCATCAAAAAACAAACCTTTAATTTTAGATTTGAATAAAGAGCCTATGGAAGGAATAATTCCAATACCTGATTCTTTGAAATCGTTACCAAAAGGTTGATTAAAGCTTTCCTGAAAATTCCCTATTCCAAATCCAATGTATGGTTTTATATCTTTTGTAAAAACAAAATATTTCAAATTAGCTTGTATGGAACTGATTTTATAACCATCTATTATAGAGGCACACCATATTTTTTCAGCACCAATTGAAAAATCTAATTTGTTTTTTATTAAGTAACCAATATTAAAATTTAAACCTGTGCCATAATCAACAATTTTATTATTGCCAAATGGCATACTAAAAACTCCTTTTACTTCAGAATTAATCTGAGCATCAGCAATGTTTATTATAAAAAACACTGCAATCAAGTTAACAAAAATTATTTTTCTCATCTTATATAAATTTAAAATTAAAACTAAATGTTGGCAATATACCAAACAAACTTCTTTGATAAATTTTTAAACCACTATATTCACCAGTGAAAGTATAGCCATTTCCAGTATTTACCATCTCAGAAGAAAAATCCCGATCGTAATAATAATAGTATGGGTTTTTTCTATTGTAAATATTGATAATGCTGATAGACCAGGTTCTTTCTCCCCATTTTGTTTTTTTAGGGAAATTGATAGCAACATCAAGCCTGTGATAATCTCGCATTTTATAGGAGCTTATTTTATCATATACAAAAACATCATTCCCTTCAATAGTATATCGTTCGGAGGCAAGTGTTACGGGGTAGCCCGTACCATAAACCCAAGTAGCTGATATGGTAATGTTTTTTTTAATCTTTTGATTTGCAGCAAAGCTTATATCTATTAATCGATCATATTTAAATGGGAATGTTTCGCCATTATTAATATTCTCAAATTGTCTTTGTGCTTTTGAAATGGTAGCACCTATCCAACCTGTTGTATTGCCTTTTATTTTTTCTAAGAATAATTCGATTCCATAATTTATCCCTTTACCGTTTTTGTCAATTACTTTTTCCCAATCATCAAGATTTCCTAAAAGTGATTTGCCTGATTTGAAAGAAATTAAATTATTAATGGTTTTATGATATGCTTCCAAACTCACTTCGTATTCTCCATTTTTAAAAGTTTTAAAAACTCCTAACGTATTTTGTAAAGATTTTTCTGGTTTTACATTTTCTGTTGTTGGCATCCAATAATCAGAGGGTAAGCCTGCACCAGAATATGATAGCAAATGAACATATTGATTCATTTCTGAAAAAGAATATTTTAATGATAAATCTTCACGTAAAATAAAATTAAGTAGCAATCTTGGTTCTGGTGAATAATAAACCTGATTCCCTAAATTGTAGGAAGTGAATCGTGCACCTACATTTGTATTGAACCATTTTAAATTTAATTCATTTTCCAAATATACTGCATTCTCAAAAGCAAACACTGATGAAGAATGTTTAACATTAATATCATCTTGGTTAGTTATTGTTTGTGAATAATCTTCATCATTTGGTATAAATGTATGATATATGCTATTTGCACCAAATTTGAAACTTACTTTTGAATTTATAATATATGATAAATCTATTTTGCCGCTTTTATCATTTATTCCTGTGTTTAAAATGTTTTTTATTTTTATCGAAATACTATCGGTTTTTTGAGAATTTTCAAAAGTGGTTTTATAATGATAATAAGTATTTGAAATGGTTAAATTGCAAAATAATTTATCATTAAATACATGATTCCACCTGAAAGAGCCAAGAAGATTACCCCATTTTACAGAGTTTATATTT
>Ga0066631_10000233_pt1 | contig 17815 bp, 13 predicted proteins | sample CryGeyCG2014_300_FD_59502 | JGI IMG/M metagenome (GOLD analysis project Ga0066631, IMG submission 59502) | Groundwater microbial communities from aquifer - Crystal Geyser CG02_land_8/20/14_3.00 | ecosystem: Environmental > Aquatic > Deep subsurface > Groundwater | place: USA: Utah: Grand County... | reverse complement strand
TTTTTAAATTAAGTTCGCAAATTTATAAAAATTAATAGTATTTTGAAATCTTTTATTCTTCAACAGGAACAACTGCTACTAAAGGATGAAAGGAGTATATTCTATTGTTTTCAACACAGATACATCGATACCGTTTTCGAAGTTTCTGTTCTTTCCTGAATTTTCTACCGTCGGCAAGCATAAATATTGCACTTGAAGGCAACTTTTCAATAAAAACCGTGTCATTAGATTTATCGTAGTTGCTTAAGCAACGCGACAAAGCAATATTGTTCGATGTTGATGATTTGGTATTGTTTAAAGAAAGTTTCAGTATAACAATCATTTCTGGAGGAAAAGTTTCTTCGTTTAAAAACAATGAAATTATATTATTATACTCCAATTTCCACTCTTTTCCGTGAGGTTTCACCTTGTTTTTATATTTCTCCCATACAATTAGATGAGCAAATTCGTGCAAAAATGTAATTAAAAAAGCGTATTTATTCAAATCTTTATTTACACTAATTCGGTGTGTACTATTATTTATAGGAGAGCGATAGTCGCCTAACTTTGAACCTCTATGATTGGTTATTTTTAATTGAATATTTTTTTCAAATATCCAATTTAAAACAATGTCAACAGTTGATGCTGGAATATGTTGCAATAAAATTGCCCTATATTTTGGTTTTAAAATTTCAAAAAGGGCAGCCACAGTCTTTGTGCGTTTTTTTTAAATGTTGGGTTTTCTTATAATCGAATGGTCGCTTACGATTTTTATTTGAAATGCATGAAGAAATAAACAAAACCAACATAAGCAGCGTTAATAAATATAGAATTTTTTTCCAATCCTCATTTTCAATTGGTTTTTTACAAAATTAGTAAATTATTTTGAATTTCTGATGTATTATTATAACTCAATTTCTTAAGTTCTTTCTAATATAAAAATCACTTATAGTTACATATATTCATTATAAATCAACCAATTGACAATAAATACAGATACAAGAAAATTAATTTGATGCAAACAAACTTTTTTGAATTTTTAAGTAGTATCTTTACAGCAAAATTAAATTTAAAAATATTAACTAAAAAAGTTTATTCTTATGAAAAAAATAATAAGTTTAATTATTGCTTCTGTTTTCGCATTGTCAATGAATGCACAAAATTCAAAAGAAAAAGTTGAATTTACACTAACCTTAAGGGATGGTAATGTTATGAAAGGCACAACTACTATTACAAAAGTTATGCTTGAAACAGATTATGGTAAACTCGATTTACCTATAAAGTTTGTAAACACCATTGAGTTTGGTATTATTCCCGATAAAACCAAAACCGATAAGATTAATAATCTTCTAAAACAACTCTATTCTACTGACGAAACTCAAAGAAAATCTGCTTATGACGAATTAGAGAAAATGGAAATGAATGCCATACCTACTATCAGCGATTTTATTTTTTCTACAACCCTCGAATCAATAGAAGGAAATGAATATACTCCTGAAAATATATTAAATGATTTGAAAGGAAAATTTGGTATTGACGAAGATTTTATTTCTAAAGACATTGTTAGCTATGATAACGAATATAAAGCAGGTGGTTCTTATACGCTTAAAGAAATTAGTTTGAAAACAGAATATGGTAGTTTAACTATTCCTAAAGAAAAGATTAAAAATATTGAAGTGATGTATTCTAATTTTGACGCTTCAAATAGTAATTTTAAATTAATGGCAAGTAAAAATATTAGCTCAAACACAAATGGTGGATGGTTAAAAACTGGTATTATGGTTAAATCTGGACAAAAATTAACTATAAATGCTACTGGCAAGGTGATTTTGAAAAGTTTATCTGGGAATACCTATTATCCTAATGGCTCAACAACTTCTGCTACCGATGGCGGCGAAGATTTTGTTGATGGAGAAGATGTTACTACTTCTACTTATCCATCTTATGGGAATGTAGTTTATAAAATTGGCGATTCTGGTGAAACAATTAAAGTAGGTGCCAAATATAATGGAACTGTTACTTCTTCTGGTATGCTTTATCTTTCAATTTACGAAACAATATACGATGCTGGTAATACTGGCTTCTATACAGTTACAGTGAAGGTTAATTAAAAATGAATGTTAAACTTCATTGAAAAGGGGCTGATTTATTTCAGCCTCTTTTTTTTATTAAAAATTATGGAATTACCGTTTGAAAACTCGAATTAACCTCACAAGCTCCAAAATAACCTACTGCACCCTTACTTAAATTTGTTGAAACATTGGCAGGAATAGAACTAAATACGCCTCCTTGCCAAGTTGTTTCTAACAATAATGTTCTGATAAACTCCGCATGTTCTGGATTTAATGAATATCTACGCTGATTTATTATTGTTCCTATAGGAAAAGATTTATTTTCAACATCTGGAGCAAATATTTCACTCACATCAAGAGTAGGTAAAGTGTAAAATAACAATCTAGCTTTACAAGAATCAGGGTTTAAATTTGTATATCCATCTGCTTTCGACCAGTCAAGAAGAATTTCCCACATAGCAGGTATTAGTGCATTGTATTGGGAAGCAACCCAGCTTAAATGATATAGTTTGTTATTGTCGTTTTTAACATATTCCAATGGTTGAAAATCATAACCCTTTACCATATATGTTTTTGCTGTATATGCTTTGTTGTTATAATTAATTAAAAGGCTATAACTCTTCCCAACTTGTCCTGAAAAGTTAGCAGAAGTAATATATTTACCAGATTTAAGGGGTTGTTCAGAAAGAGTATAAGTAGAATCCGCATCACTAATTAATACTGTTGCTCCTGATAATGGTTTAGGTTTTTCATTTAGTTGAGCAATAGGAAAATTGATGGTTACAATATGCACTTTTTGTTCGTTGGTAATAATACCATCAACTACAATTAAATTGGCATCTTGAGTTTGCAGTTGCCATTCAGTTTTTTTCTCGCAACCAACCATAAAATAAGCTACAAAAAGGAATAACAATATTTTTTTCATCAGAATTTAAAATTATAGGTTAATGCAGGAATTCTACCAGCAACAGATAAAGTTGTAGGAACTATTTCATAATTGCCATTTAAATTTGTTGGAACAACAAACTTGCCATTATCATTCATTATTTTATTAAAGTTTACTACAATAGGATTGTTTCTGGCATAAGCATTATATAGCGTAAAAATAATACTATGCTGATAATGTCTTTCGGGTTTACTTAACTTATAAGTTACTGATAAATCGAGCCGATGGTAATTGGGCAACCGATCGTTGTTTTTATCACCATATATTGGAACAGTATAACCATTATAATAATAAAAGCTAATTGGCGACGAAATTGCACTTCCTGTATAGTAAATCCAGTTTGCAGAATAAGCCCAACGCCTTTTCGCTTCGTATGAGATATTTGAACAAACATTGTGAGGACTATCATAAGATGCAGGATAAATATTGCCATTATTCACGTCTTCTGTTTGTTTATATGCTCTTGAATAAGTATAACCTATCCAACCAGTGAGTTTTCCTTCAGTTTTTCTTAACATAAACTCAACTCCATAGGACCATGCTTTTCCAAACCTGAGTTCGCCTTCAATTAGTGGATTATAAAGTAAATTGGCTTGGTCTTTATAATCAATCTGGTTGTATAATTGCTTATAAAATGTTTCTATTGAAATGTTTATTTTCTTCTTACCAAACTGAGCAAAGTATCCAAACGCAAATTGATCAGCTTTTTGCGGTTTAATATTAGTGCCACAAGGAATCCAAACATCTAATGACGTAAAAGGGCTATTAGAATTAGTTAATAATTGAATAAATTGAGTTGTTCTACTATAGCTTAATTTTAGAGCAGATTGCTTGCTGATGGAATATTTAATATTAAAGCGAGGTTCTATACTCGAATTGGTAAAATATATGCTTTTATCAGCATATTTAAGCGTATCCATTACTTGATAATTAACATTATAAAGGTAAACCGTTGTTTCCCCCATATTTTGCCAAACAGGAATCCGCAAACCATAACGTACAGAAATCTTTGGTGTTAATTTTTGTTCATTACTTAAGTAAAAATCAAACTCTCTTGAATTATATTTTGGCGTTTGTTGCGTATATCTTTGTATTTCATTGTCCGAAAAATGAACATTACCAGGATTGAAAGAATGTGAACCAATTTCAATACCTATTTTAACAGTATTATTGTTATTAACATACCAAGATATATCTGTTTTAATAGCACTATTTGAAATGGATGAAGTCCAATAATCATCCATTTCTTTCCATATATGCAGATAATAATTATACTTGCTAGTATAAAACGTAGTATTAGAGAATAGTTTACTGTTAAAAATATGATTCCAGCGAAAGGTAGACAAAATGTTGTCCCAACTGATTCCAAAAGTATGATTACTTTGAGCTATCAATTTACTAAAATCATCTTTACCGCTATATAATGAAACGTAAAAGCGATTATTGTCATTTATTCTTAGATTTAACTTGGTGTTCAAATCATAAAAATTAATATTTATAGATTTGTCGGATACTTTAGGATTGACCAACCAATTAAGATTAGATTTTCTAAGAGAAACAAAAAATGAACTCCTTTCTCTAACAATAGGTCCTTCAAGGGAAAGATCGGAAGTATAAGGACCAAGACTACCAGAAAATCCAAACCGTTTCATATTCCCGTCTTTAATTCTAATATCAATAACTGATGAAAGTCTTCCACCATAATTAGCAGGAAAATCACCTTTATATGCTTCAACATCTTTGATAGCATCAGGTGCAATTGCTGAAAAGAAACCAAATAAATGTGCAGGATTGTATATCGGAGCTTCATCGATAAGCAAAAAGTTTTGGTCGCTATTGCCTCCTCTTACATAAAAAAGCGAAGAGCCATCGCCATAAGCTCTAATTCCTGGAACTGCCTGCAATGATTTAATTATATCTACATCTCCCACAAATCCAGGTAATTGACTTAATGTTTTGAGCGAAAATCTTACTTCGCTAAGCTGGTTATTGCGAAGTTCAGATTCTTTGTTATCAGCAATTACTTCAACTTCTTTGATGTTTAATTGTGCAATTTCTAATTCAACTGAAATTTTTTTATTTTCTTTTAGTTCAATATTCTGGGTAACTCCAGTATATCCAATAAGCGAAAATACCATCTGATAAATTCCTTCAGGGAGTGTTAAAGAATAAAATCCATAAGAATTGGTGGTTGTACCAAATAAAGTACCTTTAGCATAAACATAAGCACCAATTAGAATTTCTCCTGAAAACTTATCTTTTAAATATCCGCTAATAGTGAATTTTGTTTTGGCTTTTGGTTTATCTACTGGTTTGGAGTATGTTTCTTTTTTTTGTAGTTTTAAAACTACTTGATTTTCTACAATTAGGTAGTCAATACCGTTTTTAAGTAATACCTCGTCAAGTATTTCTTTGATTGATTTATTCTTTGCCTTAATACTAATCTTTTTATCAATGGTGATTATTTGTGAACTGTATGAAAAATTAATGTTACCTAATTTACTAATTTCATTTATAACATCATTTAATGGCTTATTCTTTATTTTAATACTTATCTTCTTGCTCAAATCTTGAGCATAAGAAGTATGTGTATTAAAAAAAAATAAAACAACAATTAGAAAGCTATATATAATTATGTTATTCTTCACAAAGTATTTATTAGCAAGGTTTATTTGCATCCAATTCCTGAAATTTCAATTTTTTCGGATGTTTTATTAATTTTAACATCCACGGTTGCTTCTATAACATTTAATACAGCATCTAGCGATTGATTATCGAAGGTAGCAGTTATCTTACAATTGGCAATGTTTTTGTTTTTAAGTTGAATATTGGAGCGATACACTTTATTCAGTGTTTGTACAATTTCTGCCAATGGTTCATCCGTAAAAATCATTTTTTTTGTTTTCCAAGCAAGATAATTTTCATCTTCATTTATTGTTTTGTTAGACTCTTCTTGGTTTTTAGACAATTCTATTTTTTCACCAGGTTCTAATATTACTCTTTCGTTTGGTTTATCTTTATGGTAAACTGCTACTTTTCCACTTGTTAGTATTATTTCTACCTTTCCATTGGTATTATTTGTATTTACATAAAATTTGGTTCCAAGAACTTCAACCATAATGTCATCAGCAGCTATAATAAAAGGTTTTGTAGCGTCGTGGCTAACATTAAAGTATGCTTCTCCTTTTAATTTAACCAATCTTTTATCTTTTTCAAACTCCTTGGAATATTCGAGTGTAGAACCTGTGTTTAATGTAACAGAAGTGCCATCAGGCAATTTTCTTTCTATTACATCTGTTTTGGCTGACAATTGCAATATTTTTGGTTTGCTTAAATAATAATACATTGCAACCGCAGAAACAGCAAAAAATACAAAAACAGCCGCATATTTTAAAATTTTAATAAAAGAATTATGACTTCTTTCCGTACTAAGTGAAATAATCTTGGTTTGATTCTTCGAAATTGAGGTTTTAAAAACTATTTTGTTCCATTCTTCATCAACATTAACAAGCTTTTCAATTTTTGCTTTTTCTAAATTCAACCAAGTTTGATGGTATTCATCAAAAACCTTCTGATTTTCAGGATTGGCTTTAATCCAATCCAGCAACAAAAACATTTCCTGCTCGTTTGCTTCAGCAGCGAAATACCTTGTAATCAGGTTTATATTATATGTTGAATTGTTTTCCATTTTCTACTTTACAACTGTATTACACCTAAGTTTAAAAATACCCTTATTCTGTTTTTATTTATTTTTGAATAAACTATAAAATATAATCATTATTGTAATATAATCAACCAATTTGATTCGCATATGTTGCAAGGCTTTTGACATTTGTGCTTCCACTGTTTTCACTGATATTTGAAGTTTGTCAGCAATTTGCTGGTATTTTAAATGTTCGTAACGACTAAGTTTAAATATTTCTCTGCATTTTTCGGGCAATTCTTCAATTGCACTATTAATTTTATTACTTATTTCTGTTTCAATAAGTTTGTCGGTTTGATGGTAAGTAGCATCTGGGCTTATGTTTTCAAAACTTAAAATATCTTTGTTGAACTTTTTGTTATCTCTAAGATAATTGAGGCTTCTATTGTATATCATCGTCGAAAGGTACGACTTTACGGGCTTCGACAAATCAATACTTTCTTTTTTTTCCCATAAACTGATGAAAGCATCTTGAACAATTTCCTTGGCGGTATCTAAATCTTTTACATATTTTACGGCAAACCAACATAAGGATTTAAAATTACTTTTAAAAAGTAATTCAAAAGTAGCTTCATCCAGCTTTTTGATAATATTAGGCGTTTCGTGATTCAGAATAAAACTATTGTTTATGTTTGACAATACAAACATACATAAAAATACACTAATAATAAATTATAAATAAATGTTGTAAAACTTTGCTTATAGATTGATTCAGTAAGTCAATAATTACAATATTTTAAATTTAATGGTGGCTTTGCGTATTTTCTAATTATTAAACTAAATATATTTATTTAGAAATACAATTTATTTCGTTGTTCCATTAGCTTTTCGTCATTGATGTAGTCATCATAATCCATCAATTTATCAATCATCCCTTTTGGACCAATTTCTATAATTCGATTACAGATAGTTTGAATAAACTCGTGGTCGTGCGACGACATTAATATATTGCCTTTAAACTTTATCAACGTATTGTTAAAAGCCTGAATAGATTCAAGATCTAAGTGATTGGTAGGTGTGTCGAGCAACATCACATTAGCGTTGCGAATCATCATACGAGCAATCATACAACGAACTTTTTCGCCTCCCGAAAGCACATTGGCTTTTTTATAAACTTCTTCTCCCGAAAATAACATTTTTCCTAAAAAGCCTCTAAGATAAGGTTCAGACGTGTCTTCCGAATATCGACCCAACCAATCTACCAAACTATCATCCGTTTTAAATAGTCTTCATATTCTAATGGTAGATATGCTTTCAAAATAGTTTGTCCCCATTCGTAACTTCCACTATCTGGTTCATCGTGTCCTTTTAGTATTTCGAATAAAGCTGTCATTGCGCGGGTATCTCTCGAAAGAAAAACTATTTTATTATCTTTCTGCATGGTAAAGCTTAACTTTTTGAAAAGCAAAGTGCCATTCAAGCTTTTACTCATGTTGTTTACTTCCAAAATGTTGTTTCCAGGCTCGCGTTCTGGAGTAAAAATAATACCTGGATACTTACGTGTAGATGGTTTAATTTCCTCAATATTTAACTTAGCAATCATTTTTTTACGACTGGTAGTTTGCTTCGATTTGGAGGCATTGGCACTAAAGCGGGCAATGAAGTCTTGTAATTCTTTTTTACGTTCTTCCGCTTTTTTGTTTTGAGAAAGTTGTTGTCTCAATGCCAATTGACTCGACTCATACCAAAAGGTATAATTTCCAGGAAATTGCTGCACTTTATTAAAATCTATATCTACAATGTGGGTGCAAATGGTATCTAAGAAGTGCCTATCGTGCGAAACAACGAGCACCGTATTATCAAATTCAGAAAGATAACTTTCGAGCCAATTTACAGTTTCGAGGTCAAGATCATTGGTGGGTTCATCTAAAAGAAGATTGTCTGGTTTGCCAAAAAGTGCTTGAGCAAGCAATACTTTCACCTTTTCTTTACCACTTAGTTCGTTCATTAGTTTTTGATGGAGGTATTCCTTAATTCCTAAACCACTTAATAAATTAGCGGCATTGCTTTCTGCATTCCAACCATCCATTTCAGCAAACTTTTCTTCCAATTCTGCTGCTCTATTGCCATCATTTTCGGTAAAATCAGTTTTTGCATAGATGGTATCTTTTTCATTCATCACCGACCACAGTTTACTATGCCCCATCAATACAGTAGAAAGCACCGTGTAGTCGTTAAATTCGGAGTGATTCTGCTTTAGTACCGACAAACGTTCGCCCGAGCCAAATGTTACAATACCTTTGGTGTTTTCCACTTCGCCACAAAGCATTTTTATGAAAGTAGATTTACCTGCACCATTGGCACCAATAATACCATAGCAATTGCCTGAGGTAAATTTCATATTTACATCTTGAAACAATATTCTTTTTCCAAATTGAATACCCAAGTCCGAAACTGTAATCATTTTATTATTAAATTTATATTTTGCTGTAAAATAAATCCCCGAAAAGAGGGTGCAAAAGTACTCTTTTTTTTAAATAAGTATTAATGTAATATAACAGGTTGATTATAAACACTATATAGCTCAAATTTCATATTAGTATCCATTAGGAAATTGGACTCAAAAAGTATTTACTAAAATTGAACAGTTCTAATAGACAATTTAAGATAATTAACAAATTTACAAAGATTTTAGAATGCCCACCTTTAATAAATATTTCTATCATAGCGGTGCTTTTTAATTCATCACAAAGCAATTAACATCCTTTGTCATTATTTTTATTTTGAATATAAAATCAAACAGCACTATTGAACAAATAGGAACTTCTGGTATTGTTATTAAAAAAAGTCTTTAATTCAATTTTTATGTTTAAACTTTTCTATATGTTCAACACTATCAAATGATAACCATTTTTGGGGATAAATTTTTGAACAGATTAATTGTTCTTTTTTTTATCATTTATAGCTGTATCGCTAAAACAATACCACCCGTTGCGTATTTTAGTAAGGTATTTTTTCTTTTGCCAATGAATTAAATTCATGTTATTAAAACTAGGTATCCGCTTTTTGATTTCAACTTTCGAAAAGAAATTGTATTGTTCAAACCGGTTTTTGAATTCAATAAATTGCATTTTGGTTCTTTGTTTTTGAAGATAAACATTTAGAACACTAATTTCTGATCCAAACCTTGATATCATAAAGGCATCACCTTTATTAATAATACTTTTAATACTCTCATTTGTCTTTATTATATCTTCAATATTTGATGTAATAAACTGCTGTTTAGACCGAAAGCAGAATCTTCTTAATTTCTCAAGAGGCTTTAAAAATATTTTCGCAATAGCATTCATTATACTTGGTTTATATCATTTCTTATAGCCATAATCGATGAAAAATGATTTTTATCTTTCCATGCTTTAAAACCGTGATTCTTTAAAAGTTCTAAAATGTTAAATAGCTCTGGTTCATCTGCATGAACTTCAATATTTAATGCTTCTACTCTATTTAACCATCTCATGTTATCTCGAAATATCGATAATTCTTCTCCTTCAATATCCATTTTCAAAAAATCAACATTTTCAGAATCCTGTAAATATTTATCAAATAAATGCTGTAATGTTATTGAATCAACAGATACAAATGAATTACTCTCTAAATTACTTTCAGTCTTTCTTATTGAATAGGCGTCCTCATGTTTTCTCTTATCATAATAAACAATTTCATTCTTTACTGAAATGGCTTTATTTAATATTATACATTTGGCGTTTAACTTAGCCAAATTGTAATTATCACTATCCATTTCAACTCCAATTAATTTGGAACCTGTAAATAGGTGATTATAGTGGGCTAATGTATAACCCACATTACATCCCAGATCAATAATAATTGGTTCTCTTGGCAAAGAAAATGGCGGCAAATGGTACTTATGAATAAATGTTGATTGAAGGGTTTCGACGTCAACAGTGGAACTCCTAACAATAACTTTTTTGTTCCCAATTTGACTAATATTTATGTGAACATTAAAAACCCAACTTTTGAAATACTTGTTATGGTAAGTCAAATAAATGTATTTTACAACACCTAATCCATTAGTCAGTTTCTTTGCCTGACTGTAATATTTATTTATGCTCTTTATTTTATTGAGTATTCCCATCTAAATAATATTTGTCACTATAAATTAAATAAAAAAGATAATTATTCTGTATAAATACTATTAACTTGAATGGCTAAAAAGTTTATATTCTTAAATATTTCAAGGCTTTCTTCATATCCCTTAACTTCAATTAAACCGTTTTTAATAATTCTATAAATTTTATATTTTCCACTTAACAAATACCAAAAATCTTGAAAAAAGGTTCTAGAGTCAATATTTGCGCCACCCATTTCAAATTGAATTATTTTAATTGCTCTATTTTCCAAAAGCAGCTTGGCCCCTTTAAGTACATTTAGTTCATGTCCCTCAACATCTAACTTTAAAAAATCTATTTTTGTTATATTCTTATCCTTACAGAACTCATCCAAAGTAGTTAATTTTATTATCTCAGTGTTTTTGAAATTGATGTTAAAATGTTCCAATCGCCTATTAGACAATGAAGCTAAACCGGAAAGATGACTGTCACTAAATAATATTTGTTCATTTATTTCTTTCCCAAAACCAATATTATATAATTTTGCTGATGAACCTCTTAAATTTTGTTCTAAAACTAAATATGTTTCTTTTGAAGGTTCAAAAGAATAAAGCTGATAACTAATATTTGCAAGTTGATCTATTATCATTTTGCTATAATTACCAATATTTGCTCCAACATCAAATATCACAATTTCTTCATTAATATTAATGTTGTTTTTGAGAATATTTAAGATTCTATATTCACCATTAATTAACATATCTGCATATCCATAATTCATACCTAATAGCGATAAGTTATGAATATTATAGTATAACGGTTGAAATTGTTTTTTACCCCTTAAAGGTGATAAAACAATTTTAAATACTAAAAATACTATTCTATTAAATATTTTATAAATCAACATCTATCCAATTCCAATTTGTTAACATTATTCCCGTAGGATATTCTTTTTTTACTTTAAATCCCAACCAATATTTAGGAGCATACACTATAGTGGACTTATTATTTGATAAATAGGCAGCCCACCATGCAAATGTGCTATTTGATATTATGCTTATATCAGCATTTTGAATGATTTGAAAATCAATAATTAAATCATTTTCTTCAAAATTAGCATTTATATATATATTAAATTCATTTTTTATTTTTTCGATTTCATCACTTAAAAAAAGCAAACTATAGTTTTCAATATTAGGTATCATATTTAAAATATTATGATAATATTCAAATGGTAGCGACAAATCAATTCCTCCAAGTAGTTCATTTCCTTGAACTTTATAGTCTCCCAAACGAATATGTATAACAATTGTTTTATTATTTTTAAAAAAGTTGCTGTATTTCTTCTCAAATTTCCTTTTATATTTATTTTTTATCTCAAATTTCAGTTTAACCTCATCAATAACATTTCTAAAAAAATATTCTGATTGGAAAAAACCACTAATTATAGAATTAACTTTTGGCTCAATGTCAGATAAAATTAAAATATTTGAAAAATCTTGAACCTTCTTTTTATAAGCAATAACATACCAAAATTCATATAGTTTATTTTTTAAAATATTAAAATCCTTTAGTTTAAAGTATTGATTAATAATTGTTTTATTAAGTCCTGTATTTTGAAAAATATAAAAAACTTTTGTATCTAATTTTTTTGCTAAACTTTGCCCAAAAGCATATTGAAATAGTTGATTTCCTAATCTGCCAGCAAACTTTATTCCATTCATATTATATTATATTTTCATGCCAATTGTATATTGGAGCTAAAAACCCTTTCCTTTTGGCGACAAAGTAAGGAGAATCACTCAAACCTCCTTGAATCTGAAAGTTTAAAAAAGGACCCGTAGAAGGGCTAATTAACCATTTTTTAAAGTGAATGGAGGCTATTAATTCAATACGGTAATTTCCTTCATTTAAAAGACGCTGAGGTATTTTACTATATAATACATTTTCACCTAAGCATAATTTTGACCAACTACTTTCTTTTGTATCTTTACTTTGAGACCAATATAGTAATTGTCCCGATTCAGTATACATAGCATAGCCAAAATAAAAAAGAGGGTCATTATTCTTTAAGATAAAGGAAACTCTAAACCAAAAATCTTCATTATTATTACAAACGAATTTTATTGGATTATCCTTGTAATCAACTAATGATATATCAATTAAATCAAAAATCTCGTTAGAATACTCTTTTCTATCATTTGACCAAAATACATTTTGTTGATTTTCATCAACATAAAGATATTTTTTAATAACTTGAGTAGTGGGTAAGAGGGGCGATTCCAAGTTTCCAGATTTTAAAAGTATTGCTTTACTGCATAAACTTTCAACTGCATTTAAATTATGACTCACAAACAATATTGTCCTTCCTTCCCCTTTGCTAATAGCTTCCATCTTTCCCAAGCATTTCTTTTGAAACTCTGCATCCCCTACCGCCAAAACTTCATCAATAATTAAGATTTCTGGCTCAAGATGAGCTGCTACAGCAAATGCAAGCCTTAGTTGCATTCCACTAGAATAATGCTTTAATGGAGTATCCAAAAACTTTTCTACCCCTGAAAAATCAACGATTTCGTCAAACTTTTTATTTATTTCTGCTTTCTTTAATCCTAGTATGGAGCCATTGAGATAGATATTTTCTCTCCCTGATAGTTCTCCATGAAAACCAGTACCTACTTCCAGTAAACTGGCAATACGTCCCCTACAAATAATTTTTCCTTTGGTGGGTGGGGTGATACGGCTCAGTATTTTTAGCAAGGTGGATTTGCCTGCTCCATTTTTACCAATAATGCCAATAGTGTCGCCTGGGAAAACATCAAATGAAACATCTTGCAATGCCCAAAACTCTCCTTTATCTTCTTTTTTTGTTCCTTTCGAAAACAAGCTATCTCGAAGTGTTTTGTATCCGCCTCTATCGCCTCCGATATGGAACTTTTTAGAGATGTTTTGTATTTCGAGAATGGGCTTCATATTGATAAATTGTAATTTGCAAATTTAATATTTTTTCACTTCTCGTTGCTTAAAATTATCACATACGCAACATTGTTTATACTTTTTGCATCAAGGTATGATTGTTAGTATTTCTTTTTATCAATTGGCGTGTAACAATATATTTATGCTCGATTGCAAATCATTGCAAAAGGGCAATAGGTACATCGTTCTATTTCTTCTGTTGGATTGAAAGGAATATTCTTGTCAAACATTTCGGTTAAGATTTGTTGAAGCACATTTTCAAAATAATTAAAATCAATATTATTAATGTTTTTAGTGTTTTCAGGTGTAATTAAATAATGAAAACCTTCTTTTATGTTTCTAAAACTAATAATACCCGATTGTATTGAATTATTATAATCGTCTTTAGCAAGATAAGCATAGAACAACAATTGAAAAGATTTGTCCATAAAGGGTTTATTTATTAAATCTTCCCAGTCTTTAATCAATACTTCTTTTTTATCGAAATAACCCGTTTTATAATCAATAATCCTTAAGGTGTTTGCGATGCTATCAATTCTATCTGCTTTACCTTTGAGTTTGATGATGATGTTTTCTTCTTTGTTTACGAGTATATTTATTTGCTTATACATATCTTTTTCTAATACCATCAATGTAAGAATGTTATTATCTTTTTTCAAATCATCAATATACTTTATTTCTTGGTGTATGAAGTTGCTGATTAGTTTAATAGCAACTTTGAATATAAGGTGATTCTTACCAAAATTAATTTCATCAATGCTAAATTTGGCGTTTAAAAATGCTTGCTTAATGATGCTTTCTGCTTCTTTCAGCATGACTTCTAAATGTGCTTTTTCAATTATTCTGTTTATATAAGGTTTGTAAAGCACATGCAATGCTTCGTGTATAATATTTCCAAGCGTTATAGCATCTATTTTTTCTTGTACGCTTTCTGTTTCTTTTAACTTTAAGAGATAAAGAAAGTAAAACTTTAGTTTACAATTGCGATAAGCATTAATAGCAGAGGGAGACATCCCATTATTAGCCATTTTTTTGAGCATATTGTAAACAAATTCATTCTTTTTAATAGAAATCGTATAATCTATCAATTGCTTTTCAGGAAGACTAGAAACAATACTTTCTGAAATTTTTATATTGCTATTGTATTTGGGCAATTCGTCTATAATTTGATTAATAAACCTACTTCTTTCGCCTTTTCCAAAATCATCAGTTTCGGTATTATATAGCAAATAAACATTTTTGGCTCTTTGTAGCAAACGGTAGAAATGATAAGCGTAGATTGAGTCGTGGTCATTGTAGGTAGCTAAATTAAATTGCCGTTTTATATCAACAGGAATTAATGAATTGCTTGTTTTTCCTGAAGGCAACAATCCTTCATTAACCGAAAGTATAATCAAATTATCGAAATCGAGCGTTCTCGTTTCGAGCAATCCCATCAATTGTAATCCTTTTAAAGGTTCTCCATAAAATGGAAGCTTGGTAAGACTCACTGTTTGCGAAAATAAGGAATGTAATGTTTTCAATTCAACTACATCAGCAATGGAACTTAGAGAACATTGCAAATTGTTTATTAATTTAGAAAATGCAAACAAATAGGATAATTCAATATCTACTTTAAAATCAATTTCTTCTGTTTCAACTTGTTTTTTTTCTGAAATAATACTTTTTTGAAGCATTGCAATAAAGTTTGCCATACATTCAAAAGAAATATTTGGTTGTACATTCCAATTGGATAACAATTTTTTAAAATTTTCTTTAATATCCGATTTATTTTCTGGTATCAATGCAAGTATTTCTTCTTGTTGCCAAAATACCTTGTTGCGAGCAATAATTGTTTCAACAATATGCTCTTCATTCGCATTGAATAGGCTTAATATATTAGGATGTGCAAATAACTTAATCAGGTCTTTGAAATAGAAGCTTTGCTTATCAGAAAATTCAGGTTTATTGAATCGTTTTGCATTTTCGTGCATGGCAAATATATTGTCGAAAAAGGTATAAACAGGAGCATTTTTCAATGGAAAGCCCATCGTGATGTTTAATTGAACAACCTCTGGTGGCAATGAATAGAGCACTGGCAATAATAAATTTTCGTCAACCAAAACAAGAGCCGTTTTTAAAGATAATTTAGCATCACTAACAAGCGTAGAAAATTTTTCTTTGATAATGTTTCCAGCTACCTTGGCTTGACTAATTCCATTAACTGCACCAATAATGTTAATTTCTTTAATTGAATTTTTGAAATCATCGGATAGCCAATTAAAATCCTTTGTACCAATTGATTTTATATTCTTTCGTATGAGTGTACCAGCCTCTTGCATATTGTTTTCTGCATAATACTTGTCGGCATCCCATAATATTTCTGCTTTTTCAAGTTGAATAAGCTTTTTAATGATTTTTTCTTCCGAAGTAGTAAGGGCATTAAAGCCTACAAATATAATTTTGTGCCATTTTTTTGTTAAATCAATATTTTCAATATTTTCAGCTACAAAACGATAAACCATTCCTTGATAAGCAATGTTCTTGGAAGCTAATTGATTTGTAAATTCTTTGTAATAGCTTGCTAAAGATTTATACAAATGAAGATATTTAATTTGATAAGCTGTAAGTGGTTTTCCATCGGTATTCCATAGCGAAATAGCTTTACTTTCGCTAAGATAACCAAATAAATCATTGGCATTAACAAGGTACAAATCTACTTCGTTGAAATCGTTTAACAACATCTGCCCCCATCTAATAAATTCATCAAAAGATTTTGCGTTTTCTTTTTCTATATTTTTGTGAACAGCATAGAGTTCTATTAAAAGCCTAATGTTTTCGGTAATCTTTTTGTTGGCAATTTCGCACATAAAGTCTTCAATACTAAAAACCTTTGGCGACCAAAAAGTTTTTCTTAGTTTATCTGCCAAAAGATTCTTTAAAAACAAACCTGCTCTGCGGTTAGGAAAAACTATACATAATTCGCTAAGGTTTTCAGAATAATTATCAATTAAATAATCGGAAACTTTTGATAAAAAAGAAGCGTTATTATTTGTATTAGTATCTATCATAATATTGTTTGAAAATTGCAAATAATCAGTAAAGTTAATGATTTAGAAAAATTAACCTCATAAATAAAAAAAAATATGTAGTTTTGCTTGCTGTAATTGGATTTCCTTTTAATAAAAAGCAATTAAATTAAAATTCGTTTTCTTTTAAGCATTTTAAGCAATTAAAATTTTTAAATTATGTTAAGAACGCATACTTGTGGAGAATTAACCTTAAAAAATAAAGAACAACACGTAACACTATGTGGTTGGGTTCATAAATCACGCGACCTTGGAGGAATGACCTTTATTGATTTACGTGACCGATATGGCATTACGCAACTTGCTTTCAATATGGAAGTGAATAAAGAAATTTGTGAACAAGCTCGTACACTTGGTCGAGAATATGTGTTAAAAGTAACAGGAATTGTTAAAGAAAGAAGCAATAAAAACCTAAAAATACCAACAGGAGAAATCGAAATCTTCGTTTCAAATATTGAAATATTGAATAAATCTATTATTCCACCATTCACTATCGAAGACAATACGGATGGCGGTGAAGAATTGCGAATGAAATACCGCTACCTCGATTTACGAAGAAATGTGGTAAAACAAAATCTCTTGTTAAGGCATAAAGTAGCTATTGAAATAAGAAATTATTTGAATCACCAAAGTTTCATAGAGATTGAAACTCCTGTTCTAATTAAATCTACACCAGAAGGGGCAAGAGATTTTGTGGTGCCATCTAGAATGAATCCTGGTGAGTTTTACGCTTTGCCACAATCGCCTCAAACATTCAAACAATTGTTGATGATAGCAGGGTTCGATAGATATTTTCAACTAGTTAAGTGTTTTCGCGATGAGGACCTTCGTGCCGACCGTCAACCTGAGTTTACCCAAATTGATTGCGAAATGTCGTTTATTACCCAAGAAGATATTTTAAATACCTTTGAAGGTCTTGCCAAACACTTATTTAAAATTATTAAAGATATTGTATTCAAAGAGTTTCTTCGCATCTCTTATGCGGATGCAATGAAATATTATGGTTG
>Ga0066631_10000225_pt1 | contig 18112 bp, 13 predicted proteins | sample CryGeyCG2014_300_FD_59502 | JGI IMG/M metagenome (GOLD analysis project Ga0066631, IMG submission 59502) | Groundwater microbial communities from aquifer - Crystal Geyser CG02_land_8/20/14_3.00 | ecosystem: Environmental > Aquatic > Deep subsurface > Groundwater | place: USA: Utah: Grand County... | reverse complement strand
TACTTCGTTGTTTGATAAAATATACTGATATTGTTATTTTTTATTGGCAAATATATGGAATGATATGATGGCAAGGTGTATGAAGACTATTATTGATATTATAGATTGACATTTGTATCAAAAACAACATTTTTTGAATTTATTTATTATAAAATGCAGTATAATTGAGGTTTATCAAAAATAATTGCTATAAGCTAATTCGATTAAAATAATTTAGGTATTTTTGTACCCGATTATTTGTTAAACGGAAACAACAAAATTGATGATGTTAGATATAGTTAAAAAATACAAAAATAATAGAGACATTATAGGTTCAGGGAATAGAAAAATAAAAAGTACAAGCTCAAAAATAATTAGGGACAGACCTCTTAAAAGTATTTTAAAAGCAATTACTTGGCGTATTGTGGGTACAGCGGATACTATCCTTATTTCATACATCCTAACAGGTAAAGCAATCATTGCATTTTCTATTGGTTCCATCGAGGTTTTTACCAAGATGTTTCTCTACTTTTTACACGAAAGATTATGGGAACAAATTAGATGGGGGAGGATGATGGTTCACATTCGCAGAAATAGAAGAATTGCAAAAAGGAGATTTAATAAATTAATTTTCAAATCTGCATAATAATGGAAAAAATAATCAAAACGCTTAATATAAATTCAAAGAATATGGAAGTATTCGATATTATGCAAATGTTATGTAAGGATTATGCTGATAAAGTAGTCTTTTCCTCTAGTTTTGGTTCGGAAGACCAAGTAATATCTCATATAATATTCTCCAATCATTTACCAGTAAAAGTTTTCACTTTAGACACTGGTAGAATGTTTGCCGAAACATACGCCACGCATAGTAGAACTTTAGAAAAATATAATCAAAAAATTGAAGTTTTTTTTCCCAAAAGTACAGATATTGAAAAACTAATAACCGAAAAAGGTCCATTTAGTTTTTATCATTCTATTGAAAATAGAAAAGAATGCTGTTATCTAAGAAAAATTAAACCCTTGAAAAGAGCCTTGCAAGGAAATAAAGTATGGATTACTGGATTGAGAGCGGAACAATCGGAAAGCAGAAATAAAGTAAACCTATTTGAATGGGACGAAAGTAATATGATTATCAAATACAATCCTTTAATTCAATGGACAAATGAACAAGTCAAAGAATTTATTAAAATAAACCAAATACCATATAATGTTTTACATGACAAAGGTTTTCCAAGTATCGGCTGCCAACCTTGCACAAGAAAAGTAAACGAAGGCGAAGATTTTCGGGCAGGTAGATGGTGGTGGGAAAATAATTCAAAAAAAGAATGTGGTTTGCATTCATAATTTTACCTTTGTAAACATTAAAAAAAACAATAAATAATGAATGAATTTAGAATTACCCATTTAAAAGAGCTTGAAAACGAAGCAATTTATATATTTAGGGAAATAGCAGCTCAATTTGAACGCCCAACCATTTTATTCTCTGGAGGTAAAGATAGTATTGTTTTAGTTCATCTGGCAGTTAAGGCATTTTATCCCGCCAATATTCCAATGCCTTTGATGCATATAGATACTGGGCACAACTTTATAGAAACTCTTGATTTTAGAGATGATTTAGCGAAGAAAATTAATGCCCAATTGATTGTTAAATTAGTGCAAGATAGTATAGATAAAGGAAGAGCGGTTGAAGAAAAAGGAATAAATGCCAGTAGAAATAAACTACAAACAGTTACCTTGCTTGATGCAATTGAAGAACTTAAAATTGATGCTGCCATCGGTGGAGGAAGACGCGATGAAGAAAAAGCACGAGCCAAAGAAAGATTCTTTTCGCATCGAGACGAATTTGGTCAATGGGACCCCAAAAACCAGCGACCCGAACTTTGGAATATTTTTAATGGTAAGAAAAATATTGGTGAACATTTTAGAGTTTTTCCTATTAGCAACTGGACAGAACTCGACATTTGGCAATATATTATGTTAGAAAAGATAGATATTCCTTCTATATACTTTACCCACAAAAGAGAGGTATTCAACAGAAGTGGTGTATGGTTAGCAAATGCCCCTTTTATGGAACGCAAAGAAGGTGAAAATATTGAAGTTAAAGATGTACGTTGCAGAACCATTGGCGATATCACTTGCACTGGTTTAACCCTCTCGATTGCCAAAAATATTGAAGAAATTGTTACAGAAGTTGCCGCCTCCAGAACTACTGAAAGAGGTAGTAGATACGATGATAAAAGATCGGAAACAGCGATGGAAGACAGAAAAAAAGAAGGATATTTTTAATAAAAAATTAAGCGCAAATGGTAAAAAATAATGAAGATTTTGATTATATGAATATGGATTTGTTGCGGTTTACAACTGCAGGAAGTGTTGATGATGGAAAAAGTACATTAATTGGACGCTTATTATACGACAGCAAATCTATATTTGAAGACCAATTAGATGCAATTACATTGGCAAGCAAAAGAAGGGGAGAGGAGCATATCAATTTAAGCCTTTTAACAGATGGATTGAAAGCAGAAAGAGAACAAGGTATCACCATAGACGTGGCATACAGATACTTTTCTACTCCCAAAAGAAAATTTATTATTGCAGATACACCAGGTCATATTCAATATACTCGAAATATGGTTACAGGTGCTTCAACTGCAAACCTTGCATTAATTCTGGTTGATGCTCGCAATGGCGTGCTTGAACAGACCATTAGACACGCATATATTGCCTCTTTACTGAGAATTCCTCATATTATTTTTTGTATCAATAAAATGGATTTAGTGGAATATAAAGAAGAACGTTATTTGCAAATATGTTCACACATACAAGAGCTGATACCTAAGCTTGCATTGACTGACGTAAATTATATTCCCGTCAGTGCTTTGCTTGGTGATAACATTATTCATAAATTTACTTCAATGTTATGGTATAACGGCGAAACATTATTGCAACGCTTAGAAAATACTCCCGTTCAAAAAGACCATAACCAAACTGATGCTAGATTTCCTGTTCAATATATAATTCGTCCACACTCTACTCAATTTCACGATTACAGAGGATATGCCGGCAGAATAGCTGGTGGCTTTTTTAAACCTGGTGATGATGTTGTTGCTATGGTTTCTGGTATAAAAAGTAAAATAAAAACCATTGAAAAAGATAAAAAAACAGTTGATATTGCCTATGCTTCAGAATCTGTTTCAATTACATTAGAAAATGATATAGATATTAGTCGTGGCGATATGATTGTTAAATGCGATAATCTCCCAATTACAAATAATGAAACTAATGCCATTATTTGTTGGTTTAATGAACGCCCATTGCAATTGTCTGGTAAATATTTGCTTAAGCATACCACCAATGATGTAAAATGTATTATCAAAGAAATTCAATTTAAAATGGACATCAATTCTATGGAAAACGATGCATTCGATAAGCACATTGGTATGAACGATATTGCTAGTATAAGAATTAAGACTACCAAACCAATATTTTTCGATTCCTACAATATAAATAGAATTACAGGAAGTTTCATTTTGATTGATGAAGCTACCAATGAAACGATGGGTGCAGGAATGATTCAATAAGTCTATGACTCGGTTGCTAAAAATCTCAAGTTACTTATAAATCCACTATTACTGAAAGCATTTTTTTTCAGCGCATTTTATAAGAGAAGGTATTAAGAAAATAAAAATAAAGTTTTTGTTGAGAGAATATAAACAAAAAAAATTTTTTTAAGTGACTATTTTGTTATTTTATGATTAATAAAAGGCTTATCCCATAGTATTATTGGTTGTTTTGCCCCACTTTAATTGTTTTCAACTGAATAATCAGCAATACTAAATTGCCTTTACCTGAATTAATCCAGCCTCTTTCCATATTCGCTTCAATCTGAATGCAGGTATTTTCGTTTAAAACATATCGATTATCGCCTGCCTCCAATATACCTTTGCCACTTATGATATAAAAAATAGCGTCAAAAGGGTTTTTATGTCTATCGAGTACTTTGCCTTCTTCAATTATCAAGTGAATAACTTCAATGTCATTTCTATTACAAAGCTTACGAGCTTCAAATTCAATGGGGACTTTGCTTGCGTTTTTATATTCAATTATTTCCATAACATAAAGTTTTTAACAAAATTATAAAAAATAGATAAATTACAATATTATTTATACTTTTGAAATGTTTAATATTATATTTCGATTATTAATGAAAGTTATTGGTATTACCGGTACACTTGGAGCAGGCAAAGGCACAATAGTTGATTATTTGGTAAAGAACAAAGGTTATGTTCATTACTCGGTAAGGGCATTTCTGTCAGAAGAAATTATTAAAAGAAATATGATGGTAAATCGCGATTCTATGGTTATGGTCGCCAATGATCTAAGAGCGAAGCATTCACCTTCCTACATTATTGAACAGCTTTACGAAAAGGCGATTTCACTTGGGAAAGACTGTATCATTGAAAGCATTAGAACTCCTGGCGAAATTATTGCGCTTAAAGAAAAGGGAGATTTTTACCTGTTTGCAGTAAATGCTAAACCCGAAATAAGGTATCAACGCATAAAACTTCGCAATTCGGAAACCGACCATATTGATTTTAAAACCTTTCTTTCAAACGAACAACGCGAAATGACTTCTAATGATGCCACTAAACAAAATTTGGTCAAATGTATTGAAATGGCTGATTTTGTTTTTTATAATAATACAACCATTGAAACACTGCAACAAGAGGTAGAAAAAGTATTAACAAAGTTGAAATAAGCGATTAATAAATAATTTTAATGACAGAAAAGAACAAAACTATGTATATTCGACCAAGTTGGGATGAATATTTTATGGAAATTGCAAATACTGTATCAAAAAGAGCAACTTGCGACAGGGGAAGAAGTGGTTGCGTTATTGCACGAGATAAACAGTTGTTGGTAACTGGTTATGTTGGCTCTCCGATGGGTTTGCCTCATTGCGATGAAGTGGGGCATCAGATGAAAAAAATGGTTCACGAAGATGGAAAGGTAACCAATCATTGTGTAAGAACTGTGCATGCAGAACAAAATGCCATTTGCCAAGCTGCCAAACTCGGCATTTCCATTGATGGAGCTACCCTATATTGTAGAATGACCCCTTGCCGTGTTTGTGCAATGCTTATTATCAATTGTGGAATCAAACGTGTGGTATGCGAAATGAAATACCACGATGGAATAGAATCTGAAGAAATGTTTAAAATAGCCGACGTTAAAATAGAATACGTAAATAATGAAGTGCTAAAGTATGAAAAACAGTAGATTTTTCATACTTTCGATTTTGCAAACAAATATTAAATGGTTTTAAATATTTAAAATGGAAGTAAACAACATTTGGACTAAGTCATTACTCCCAACGCCAATAGATTATCTTATTATTATTGCCTATTTGCTTATTATATTTATTATAAGTCGCCACATAAAAGCAAAATATATCAAAGAAAAACCTGAATACAAATATTTTGTAAAAGGTTTATTTATTAAAATATTGGGTGGAATAATATTTTGTTTGATTTATATTGTTTACTATCAGGAAGCAGGCGATACAATAGGTTATTTTAGAAGCAGTGAAGCCTTATTCAATTTATTTTTTAAAGATCCTTATGCTTATTTTTCAATCATGTATGGAAATTTAAGTGCTCATAATTCTTCCACTTTTGATATTTACACTGGCTTCCCTTGGTATTATTCCGATAATCAAGCTTTTGCTGTAGTAAGGTTTATAAATCCTTTCTTAATATTATCATTCAAAAATTATTTTACAGCAACTATATTGCTATCAGCATTTTCCTACATAGGTATATGGAAGATGTATCAAATGTTTTGTGAGCTATATCCAAAATATAATAAATACTTTGCTATTACTGTGCTTTTTATACCTTCCGTATTATTTTGGGGTTCTGGTATTTTAAAAGACACTTTCACTCTTTCTGCTTCTTGCTGGTTCACTTATAATTTTTATAAAGTATTTATCAAGAAAAATGACAGGATTACAAATGTGATTTTTTTAATTCTGAATATCTTTATAATTTTGTCGCTTAAGCCCTACATTATTGTAGCTCTCTTTCCAGGAACAATTATTTGGGGTTTGTATGATAAAATTACTCAAATTAAGAGTAAAGTTTTCCGTTTGTTGATAGCTCCATTTCTTATTTTATTTGCATTTATTATAGGTTATGCAGCGATAAGTCTTTTTAAAGAAGAACTTGGGAAGTATTCAAATATGGAAAGTATAATAAAAAAAGCTAAAATTACACAACAAGATTTGATAAGAGCCGAACAGTACGGAATTAACTATTATAATATTGGAGAATTCAAAACCACTGCAGATATAATAAAAAAAACACCTAATGCAATTGTGGCAGGTCTCTATCGCCCTTTTATATGGGAAGGTAATACTTTATTTATCTTCATTTCAGGAATAGAAAATGCTATAATTCTATTATTCACTATCTATATCTTTGTGTTTTCAGGAGGTTTTTTGCGAAATTCTAAAAACATATTTCAAGATCCTTTGTTAATATTTCTTTTTCTTTATGCTGTCTTTTTTGCTTTTTCGATTGGCTTAAGCACTGCCAACTTTGGTGCATTGGTAAGATATAGAATTCCATTATTGCCTTTTTTTACTTCAGGTTTAATGATTTTGTATATTAAAAAACTATCCCCAAAACTCTAACAAAGACGAATTAAAAATTTAGCATCCACAAGTAAAGGATATTTATTAAAGCTCAATATAACAACTCTTTATAGGTTGCATAGTACTTTTCAATTCCCTTGTCTAAAGAGAAATAATTATCTGCACCATTGATAATATCCTTTTCATCAAATTTGAAGTGATGCACTATTTTATCAATCACCTGAAGATATTCATTTTCAGTAAAATTGTTTATTAAAAAGCCGCAATTAGAGTTGTTCACAATTGCATCTACATCTCCAATACCACTATTACATATAATAGGAATGCCAATACCCATAATTTCTCCAAGTTTAGTAGGAGAGGAAGCTTTTTTAGAATATACTTGTTTTATAAAAAAAATGGAATAATCACTTAATGCAATATAATAAGGCACTTCTGTTCTATCAGCAGATACAACCGTAATATTATCGCTATTAATTGCTAAATCATTAACATAGTTCCAAATATTTGTTTTATTATCGTGAGTTATTATCAAGAAATGGCTTTCCTTTTTTTGCTCTAATAGCAATTTGAAAAAATCAAACATTTCTTTCATCAGATACCAAGTTCCTATGGAGCCAACATAGCTTAATATAAAGCTATTTTCAGGTATTTTTAAGCGTTCTCTTAGCGATTTTAATTGATCTTGTTTAATATTTGCTTTGGAAAACAATTTTAAATCAGCACAACAAGGAATTACAGCTATTTTTAAATCAATATTCTTAAATTTTTCCCACGATTTTATTTCGTCTTTAGCAAGTTCTGTAAGGCTGATAATATAATCAGCGTTGGTAAGTAATGTTAGCTCTTTTCTCTTAAAATATTTATATATTGCACTAAATATAGGGTTTTTTAAATTCCAAATATTCCCTTCAACTCTTTCATCAACCCAGAAGCCACGCATATCAAATAAAAATCGAGTATCAAATTTTTTTTTAACCCACAAGCCAACCAAGGCAGTTATATAACTGCGGCAATGAACAATTTTAAAATTATTCTGTTTAAAAAGTCTTCTTACAGTTTTCTTTAAGCGATATATATCCCATAATGTTGATAAAATTGGGGGTTTAGAGGTATAAATAAGTGGAATCCAATTAATGTCAGAATTTTTAGTGATAATTTCAATTTGACTTTTGTGTTTTTTTAAAAGGTTATTTTTTTCAAAACTTATTAATGTAATCCTAAAACCTTTGGTAGACAATCCTACAAGATAGGGTAATACTTGAGATTTTCCCAAGGAATCAGTCATTCCGTCATAAGATAAATATAAAACTTCAATTATATCCATAGTTTTGTTTTTCTAAAAATAAATGTAGTATTAATAATAGCCAAATTCTGTTATATAAATATTGCTTATCTTCATTATAAAATAGATTCAAGAGTTTTTTAACTTCATTTATATTTACTACATTGTGTTTTAAAATTATATCATCAGATAAATACTGTTTTACAAACGGTTTTAAATCTGTTTTTAACCATTTGTCCAATGGAATTGAAAACCCCCACTTTGGGCGTTGGAAATATTCTTGAGGAATATAATTGTATAAAAGTTTTTTTAGCAAATACTTTGATTGACCTTTGTTTATTTTTAATTCGGGAGAGAGGTTAATCGCAAACTCTACAATTCGATAATCTAACAATGGTGCTCTTGTTTCCAAAGCATAGTGCATAGAAGCCCTATCAATTTTAACCAATAAATCATCTTTCAAATATGTTTCAATGTCAAATAAAGATTGAATTTCAACTGGAGTTAGTTTTCTTTTGCATTTATCATATTTGAATAATATTGGTAGCGACTCAAATATATCTTTATTTAATATAGATTTTATTTCTTTTTCTGTAAAAAAGTATTGTTCTTGAGAAAAAATATGTTGTTGTATTTTACTTCTGTCATTAAAATCAAATAGTTTTGCAGCCCTTTGTTGCTTGTTATTTCCATAAGATAGTAAGCGAGAAATTGGCTTGCCAAAATAGTTGAAAAATGGGTTATTTAAACGGTCAGCCCAACGATAAGAGCCATAACCCCAAAATAATTCATCACCGCCATCTCCAGAAAGTGCCATTGTAACAGTTTCTTTGGCTAATTTAGAAACCATTAAGGTAGGAATTGCAGATGAATCAGCGTACGGTTCATCATAAATATTTATAATTTCTGGAATTAATTCTTTAGCAGTTTGTTCTGTAACAGTGTATTCGTGATGTTCTGTATGTAAATATTCAGAAACCTTCCTTGAATAAATACTTTCGTCATGTTTTGCATTTTCAAAACGTATCGAAAAAGTTTTTAATTTTTCTGGTGAATTTTTTGCTGCAATAGCAGTTATAATGCTTGAATCAATTCCTCCACTCAAAAATGTACCATAAGGAACATCGCCTACAAGCCTCAGTTTTACAGAGTCATTCAATAAATCATCTAAGGTTTTCAAAGCTTCTGCCTCATTGCTAATATAATTAGTGCTAATTTTGCTTTCTGCTTTCCAATAACAGTTCATTTGCATTCTGTTTTCTGATACTTTTGCAGAATAACCAGCAGGAAATTTAAAAATAAAATTATAAACTGTTTCTGGTTGCGGAATATAGCCATAATGAAGAAATGACTTAATACTTTTATAGTTAGTTGAAGTTTTTGATTTTACATAATCATTTTGTAATAATGATTTTATCTCAGAAGCAAAAGCAAAATACACTTCATCATAGAAATAAAATAATGGTTTCTTCCCAACTCTATCCCTAAAAAGATAAAGTTCATTGTTTTGTGTATCATATATGGCAATGGCAAACATTCCATTTAATTTATTCACGAAACAATCTCCATATAAAGCAAAGGCTTCTAAAATTACTTCCGTATCAGAATGTGTTATTGGAGAATATTGAGGTATGTCTTTAGCTACTTCCTTATAATTATATATCTCTCCGTTAAAAACTGTAATAAATCTTTTATTATGAGAGAGCATAGGTTGATTAGCATTTGAAGACAAGTCAATAATACTTAATCTTGTATGCCCTAATTGGCAATAATCGCTATAATATGTATCCTTTGCGTCAGGTCCACGATGAATTAAGCACAAATTCATTTGCTCAATTTGTTGCTTTTCATTTTTTATTGTTGGTGCATATATTCCACAAATTCCACACATAAAATTTCTTTGTTATTTTTTAATTGAATATTAGCATTTTGTAATAATAATTGAAAGTTAAAATACGTTATTTAAATTGTTTTTTTAAGTTACATTCATTATTTGAATTTAGGATTTAATATAAACGTTTATCAATAATTAACTTTTAAATATTACGCCCTTATTGCTTTTCCCATCAATTTTTATTGTTGTTTGTTTGTCAAACCGAATATGTCTAATAAATTCATCTTCGTAATGTGCGTTTTGCAAGGAAAGGTATTCTAAGTCGTAAAAGCCATCCTTTATAAATGGGTTTATAGTAAAATATCCCACCCCAAATGAGGTTAAGTTCTGAAAAAAATGTGTGCCTTGACTGGGGTCTATTCTATAATTCTCTAAACCAGCTTCCACAATTACTCTTGCTGCTGATATTTGAGCCCATTTTACAGGAATGCCCAGCCAAGGGTCGCTCGAGCCCCACCTTCCAGGTGCAATAAGGATGTAGTTCTTTTTTTCTTTAATAAATTTCTCATTTAAAATTTCGATTTTATCCGCAATAAGTTGGCTATTTGCTGGATTAAATGATTCTGGTTTTACATATATTAAATCAAAAATATTATTAATAACTCCATTCCCTAGTGCTGAATTAGAAACAATAATGGTGTCTTTATTATTAATAGCATCAATTTTGATGATATTTTTATCTGATTCTTCAACAATAGGTCTAATTTGTAAAAAACTAAATGTTTTAAGTTGCTCTTCATCGTCAAAATCAACAGCAAATTCAATTTCAACATGATTATTCATTTCTTTTTGTCCTATTTCTATAAGTGTTGAAAGAATCTCAGATAAAGGAAACCTATTATATTTCAATATGTTTGCAAAAGTAATAATTTTTTTCCCTTGGTAATTAATACCATCTCTTATCACAGAATCTTGATAATCAAAAGTGGATGCAACATGTTTTAAAGAACCATCTGACAATGCATCATCGGTCTTAAGTTTGAGAAGATTAATGCTTTCATCTATGGATGGTCTAAAGTTAAATGCTTCAAGATTTAAAGCATAAAATTCTTTTTGAGTGTCACGAAGTGCGAGCTCTGTGGTTGATAATTGTAATATTTTTTTTGGAAATTTAGGACAAAATCTCAGAGATACGCCACCATCAACAATTGTTTTACCAAGCCCTAAAGCGATATTTGCTACACCATCTATTGCTTTCTCGGGTTCTATAGGATAAAAATTAATTGAACGGGCAACACCAGAAAGGATAGGATAATATCTTTGTCCATAAGCCGAACCAGTAACCTCTTGAATTACTACAGCCATTTTCTCTTCATCAATTACGTTGGAAGTAGCAACAATATATGCTCTGCTATCTTTGTAAAATACTGATGCAAAAACACTCTTAATTGCCATTTCGAGTTGCATCAATCTAACCATTTCATCTTTGTCGTTGTTTGGTATCATATACGTGGCATATATGCCAGCAAACGGTTGATAATGCGAATCTTCTAATAAACTTGACGACCTCACTGCCAACGGTTTATTAAATGATTTTAAAACTTGTTTTAATTCTTCAATAATATTATCAGGTAGTTTAGCATTAACAAACCTCAACAAAATGTCGTCATCATTCATATCAGATAAAGCTATCTTATAAAGGTCATTTATTTCCATAAATTCATCATAAATATCGGTTGTTAATACTACCGTACGTGGAATTGAAATTATGACATCATCGTATTTAAACATTATTTTATGTTTTTGAATAAAATGATCAGAGAATGCCAGACCTCTGGCTTTTCCACCAAGTAAACCATCTCCAATTCTTGAAAATATAGCATATTCATCAAATTTTGTTGCTATAATTCCTCTTCCTTTGTTTTTTCTATAATTTAAAATTGTTTCAATTAAATAGGTTCTAACTTCTTCTACATTATTGAAATCGCTACGATCTTTTTCTTTAAATAAAATAGATAAAGGAAATAAAGCTCTAGCTTTTAACCATCTAGAAAAATGATTGCCACGAATATGGTAATCTAAACTATTTGCAGGAACTTCGCTTAGCTTAACTTGAAGAGAATGAAGGTTGTTAGCTCTTTCAATTTCGGTTTCTGTAACAGGGTCAATAAAAATAAAATCACCAAAACCGTAATTTTCTTTTATGTATTGTCTTAAATCATTTAAAAGTGTTTTGGTGTATTTATCAATAAATTTTACTTTCAATTCATCAATAATTCCTTTGTCAATAATATCAGATGATTGGAGTAGAATAGGTATCTGCTTATTGGTTGCTCTAATATGTCTGCTTAGTTTAATTCCTGCTTCTTGGTCTCTTTCACCATTTCTTGCATAGCTTGCATCTGTGATAACTCCCAATATGTTTTGTTGATATTTTTCGTACAATTGTATAGCTTCTTCATAAGATTTAGCAAGCAAAACTTTTGGTCTAGCTCTCATACTCATAGTCTTTTGATGAGGATTCATTCCTTCTTCTACCAATTCGTTGTTTTGCTCAATTAGTATTTTATATATGATAGGTAGATAGCTCGAATAATAACGAACCGAATCTTCAACCAACAAAACTGCCTGAACACCAATTTGTTCAATATCAATTCGGGCATTCATTTTGTCTTCAATTAATTTTATTATTGCAAGCAAAATGCTTGAATTGCCAAGCCATGAAAACACGTAATCAATAGAAGACAAGTCTTCATTGGCTAATTTCATCGATACTTCTCTAGAAAAGTGTGTTAGAACAACAATAGGTTTGTTAGGATATCTTCTTTTAATTTTATTTGCAAGCTCAAATGCATCAATCCCTTCAATATTTAGCATGGTGATAATTAAATTGAATTCAAATTTTTCTAACAATTCAAAAGTTTTATCTGAAGAGCTTACTCTAGTAAACTGTGGTGGATATCGTAAATTTAATGAAACATATTCATTAAATATTTTTTCGTTTATTCTACCATCTTCTTCAAGAGTAAATGAATCATAATTGCTACAAATAAGCAATACATTAATAATGCGTTGTTGCATTAGCTTATCAAATGATATTTCATCAAAGTCATAGGCTATATCTTGTTCACTGTATTTAGTTGCTTTCTTTTCTTCCATATTTACTTTTATATAATTAAATTTAAAAGAATCTATACTCTATAAATATTAATAATATTGAAAATTTTGAATTTCTATTTTGAAAAATATATCAATGATGCTCTTTTCTTGCCATCCATTATTACTTCTACTGGATTATCAAACTGAATATGTTTGAAGAATTTTGTTTCTGATATTGTTTTTTGCTTGTCTAATTCTTCCCAATTTATAAAATCTATTAGTGAACTATGCTTAACCGAAAAATAGCCCACATTCATTGAAACTACATTATGAAAAAAATGAGAACCTAAAGACGCATCAAGCGGAAAATCTTCCAAACTCACTTCTACAATTATTTTTGCATTAGATATTTGCGACCAAGCTACGGGTATTCCGATAAACCTATCTCGTGTTCCCCATCTTCCAGGTCCAATTAATATATATTTTCTATTGTTTTTAACCATTTCTATATTTAACTGCTCAATTTCATCACGCATTTTCTCTGTTTTCAATTTGTCAAACTTCTTAGGGTCAATGTAAATAACATCAGTAATATTATCAATTATTCCATTTCCCATTCCATTTTCAGAGTATAATAGTAATCTTTCAGTATCTACATTTTCAATATCTACATTTATATCAAACACATTTTTTATTAATGGCTTGATTTGCAATAGATGAAAAGAAGTTAGTTCTTTTTTATCTTTTAACAAATCAATTGCAAATTCAATTTCAACGGGCGAACCCATAGCTTCTTCAACAATATCGAGAATTACATGTATTGTTTTGGCTAATGGGATGTAATTGTATCTTATTATATTTGCAAAGTTTATAACTCTTGGACCAGCTTGGGTAATACCGGGCACTATTCTTTCGTTGGTCAGATCATAAACAGACGCACAATGATTAAGGTTGCCGTGCTTTTCGGCTTTGTCTATATCTAATTTAACCAAAGCAGCATCTTCGCCCTCAAGCAAATTAATTTCTTTTGCTTTCATATCAACTGCATAAAAATGGAGTTGTGAGTTTTTATATAAATCTTTTGCGGTATATATTTCTAAATTTGGATGCACAGGTGAAAAACGAAAGGTTTTTTCTCCTTCTACAACATATTTTCCTAGTCCAACAGCAAGTACAGCAAATCCTTCTTCAGGTTTCATATAGGATATAGGGTAGTAATTATAAGATTGAGCTACACCGCTTATATGCGGATAAAATGTATCTTCAAACTGATTGCCTACAACTTCCTGAATAATCACTGCCATTTTTTCTTCTTCAATTTTATAATTTACTGCTTCAAAATAAGCACGAGCTGTAGGGGAAAAAATGGATGCATAAACCAGTTTAATGGCATTTTTCAATTGTTCCAATCTAACTTCCAAATCTGGATGATTATTTGGGAGCAAGTAAGTATCAAAAATTCCTGCAAAAGGTTGCATCAATGAGTCTTCAAATAAACTTGACGAACGAATAGCTATAGGCTTATTAATAATTTCTAAATATTTTCTTAATTTTTTTATTAATGTTTCGGTCAATTTTCCTTGAATACATTGTTTTTTTATTTGAGTATAATCAGTTTCTTTATATATTTTATCATATAAACTATTATTAATAATAAAAAATTCAAACTCATCGGTTCCAATTATTGAAGTTCTAGGAGTTCTAATATTTATATCTTCTACAAGTTCTGAAAAATTTAAATTATAAATTAAAGCATTTATAAAAGCCAAACCTCTTCCTTTTCCGCCCAACGAGCCTGTTGAAAGGCTTACAATTGTTGTTTCATCCAAAATTGCTAATTCATCAAAATTTACAACCTTTCCTTTATTTTTTTCATACATATATTTATGAATGACATCAAGCATATAGGCTCTTATTTCCTCTGGATCATTAAAATCTTCTACTCTTATTGGTTTAATTTTTTTTGCAATCTGAATTTCTCCCCTTGCCATTAGCCAGTTTGAAAAGTGATTGCGTTTTCCGTGATATACCAAAGAATCTGTTTGTATGGTTCTTAAATGTGCTTCAAATTCTTTTAATGTTTTGGCAACCGCTATTTGCCGACCATCAATGTTCTTATATATAAAACTTCCAAAACCTAAATAATAATTAATAAAGCTTTTTAAATCTTGTATTAAACTTTCAGAATTTTTATTAATGAAACTTGCTTTAAGTTTGAAAGCAATGGTTGCATTTTCTGTATCTGAAGACTGCATAAGTGCTGGTAAATCATTAATTTCCGATTTAATATATTCTACAAGTTTTATTCCTGCTTGTTCGTCTAATTTGCCCTCCTTTTCATATTTAACATCTGTAATTAAACAAAGCAAATATTCTTTATATTTTTTGAATAAATCCATAGCTTCTTCGTAGCTTGATACCAATAGTATTTTTGGTCTTGCTCTCATACGAAGTAATTTATACAATTCGTCTGTATTTACTTCTTCTATCAATGATTGAGTTTGCTCAATAACAATCGAATATATTATTGGAAGATATCTAGAATAGTATTTTGCCGAATCTTCAACCAATAAAATTACTCTTACAAATCCAATTTTGGTGTCATTCTCTACATTTAGCTTGTCTTCAATATATTTTACCATCGCTAAAAATATTTTAGAATCACCATTCCACACAAAAACCTTATCAATAAATGATAATTTTTTACTTCCATCTTCAAAAATGCCTATATCACTGTTATTATTTAACAACAATAAAATGGGTATGTTTGGATATATTTGTTTTACAATTTTACTAAGTTCTAATGGCGTTGACTTGTCAATCCCCATCATTACAATTACCAAGTCGAAATGCTGAAATTGGAGCCTTTCCAATGCTTCTTCTGGAGTCGAAACTCCTGTGATACGGGGTGCTGAAGATAAATTTAATTGGTAATATTCCCCTGATAGTTGTTCAAAAAATCGTCCTTCTTTTTCAATAATATAAGCATCATAAAGATTTGCAACAAGCAATATTTCTCTAACCTTAAAGGGCATTAAATCATGATAGATATCTCTGTCAGAATTATGTTTCACTAGAAACTTATGAAGCAATTGCCTGTTTTTTGAATTTATATCAAGAGTGTCTTTTAAAATCTCTTTTTTATCATCTTCCTTTTTATGATTTTTTTTGAGCAATTCTTTGCCCAATAGTGTGTTTAGGTATCCTGAAATAATAATTGAAAGATTATTGATAAGATGCCTTTCTTCTTTCATAAAAGGTCCTTCATCCGAATTTGGAAATTCTTTTAAATAAAAAATTTCAATATATCCTTCTTTATCATCAATAGTTTCAAAATTCTTTTTTTGAACCCATTGGGTTTCGCAAAAATTTATACTTACATATTCATTACCACTAAACCTAATTCGAGCAACCGTACTTTCGGGATACTGCCATGCAAGCGGAATAATATTGCAAATTTGTTGAAGTTTTTCTTTTAATGGATTGTCTGTTTTAAGAACATTAGTGGTTTCATTAATAGCTCCTAACTCTTTAAGTCTTTCTCGCTTTTCGTATAGTAATTGGTCTATACTTTCTTTGGTATATTTTTGTTCTTCCATACAAATAAAAATTTTTTGAGATCAGTTATTCTATTACAAAAATACAATTTTAATTATAGCTTGAGCATAAAAGTACAATAGATGGTTACCCGCGTATTATATTAAATATCATCTTATTAATAATTTTTTATAAAATTACATGCAAAATAAAATTGATATATTTGTTAATTTATAAAAATAATTTTTTATTTTATTTTTACAAAGCGGCTTTTTTAAATAATCTATCATTGCTTATAATTTCAAAGCGAAATTATCTAATCTAAATGTTTAATTAAAATTTAAAAAAAATGGATCCAAAAGTAAAAAAATTCATGGAAGCAGTTATTGCTAAAAACAAAGGGGAAGTTGAATTTCATCAAGCAGTGCAAGAAGTTGTAGAAACACTCATCCCTTTTATTGATGAACATCCGAAATACAAAGAAGCAAAAATTCTTGAAAGAATGGTAGAACCAGAAAGAGTGATTATTTTTAGAGTGTCATGGCTAAATGATAAAGGAGAAATCGAAATTAATAGAGGTTACAGAATCCAGATGAATAGTGCCATTGGTCCATATAAAGGTGGACTTCGTTTACACCCTACTGTTAATTTAAGTGTTCTTAAATTTTTAGCCTTTGAACAAGTTTTAAAAAACAGTTTAACCACATTGCCTATGGGTGGGAGTAAAGGTGGTTCCGATTTTGACCCCAAAGGTAAATCTGATAACGAAGTAATGCGTTTCTGTCAAAGTCTTATGACCGAATTACAACGCCATATAGGAGCTGATACTGACGTGCCAGCTGGTGATATAGGAGTTGGTGGTCGTGAAATTGGATTTTTGTTTGGTCAATACAAACGTTTAAGAAATGAATTTACTGGCGTTCTTACTGGTAAAGGTCTTGAATGGGGAGGCAGTTTAATTAGACCCGAAGCTACAGGCTATGGCTGCGTTTATTTTGCTGAAGAAATGTTGAAAACAATTAATGAATCATTTAAAGGCAAAATAGTTGCCATATCAGGTTCAGGGAATGTTGCTCAGTATGCAGTGCAAAAAGTAACCCAGCTTGGAGGCAAATGTGTTACTATGTCCGATTCTGATGGTTATGTTTATGATGCAAATGGCATTACTCCTGAAAAACTGGCTTATGTAATGGAAATAAAAAACATAAAAAGAGGTAGAATTAAGGAATATGCTGATAAATATGGTTGCGAATTTGTTGGAAATGGCGCAAAACCTTGGGCTGTTAAATGCCAAGTTGCATTACCTTGCGCTACGCAAAATGAAATAAATGGCGAACAAGCAAATTTATTAGTAAAAAACGGTTGTATATGCGTTTGCGAAGGAGCCAATATGCCTTCTTCGCCTGAAGCTGTTGAAATATTTATTAATAACAAAATCCTTTTTGCTCCTGGCAAAGCTGCAAATGCTGGTGGTGTTGCTACTTCAGGTCTCGAAATGAGCCAAAACTCTCTACGTCTTTCCTGGACAAGAGAAGAAGTGGACGAAAGATTACACAATATCATGATAAAAATTCATAAAACTTGTGTAAAATATGGCAAAGAAGGTAGCTTTGTCAACTATGTGAAAGGTGCCAATATTGGTGGTTTTGTAAAAGTAGCCGAAGCTATGATGGCTCAAGGTTTGGTATAATTTTTTTCCTGTTTTGAATTGAAAAGGGCT
>Ga0066631_10000210_pt1 | contig 18567 bp, 18 predicted proteins | sample CryGeyCG2014_300_FD_59502 | JGI IMG/M metagenome (GOLD analysis project Ga0066631, IMG submission 59502) | Groundwater microbial communities from aquifer - Crystal Geyser CG02_land_8/20/14_3.00 | ecosystem: Environmental > Aquatic > Deep subsurface > Groundwater | place: USA: Utah: Grand County... | reverse complement strand
ACCAGAAAATAAATTCGGTGAACCACCAAAAAGAACAACACTTAAAATTTTAAAACGGAAATCAATCGAATTGAAAGATAAAAATGTTACAGGCTAAATGGATAGGAATATGTTTACTTGTTATAGGAGTAATAATTTATTGGTCAAGTCTGATAACAACGATAGAAACACAGAAAACAGAAATATCACAATTATCTGCTGCAATAACAATACAAAATAATGCAATCGATGTTGCATCAAAAGAACGAGATAGACTCCAAAATGAGATAAATGTGACAATTGAAAAGAATGAAAAAATAAATGCTGAAAATAAGAAATTAAAAAATGACATAAATCATAGACCAGCATCAAATAATTGTGAAGAAGCATTTGCGTATTTGACGAACACCGCAAGAGAGGTAGCAAAGGAATTCAATAAATGACCAAATTAATAATGGTGGTATTTATATTACTGATATCAGGATGTAATACAGTCAAATACGTGAATGTCCCAGTTTATACACCAATTGATATAACAATGCCAGAACGACCTGTTTTATCCAGTATAGGTGGAACATCATACGATATTATAGGTAAAAACATAGAAAAAGATTTAATTGACCTGAAATCATATTCAATTCAATTAGAATCATTATTGAAAGATGTGAGTGGCAAACAAGGTCAGAAAGTTGTAATCAATAAATAACTAAAAGAAACATTTGAAACACCAATTTAAAGGAGCATTATATGAGTTTGCTATCTGCCGGCATTGAAGTTAAAGAGAAAGATTTCTCACAGATAATCCCATCTGTGTCTAGTTCTGTTGGAGCAATCGCAGGTAGATTCTCGAAGGGGCCGATTGAAACACCTATCCTTGTTTCCTATGAAGATGAGCTTGTTTCGATTTTCGGTGAACCAAATGATTCTAATGCAAATGAATGGCACACATGTGCAGAATTTCTGAAATACACTAATGCATGTTATGTCGTTAGGTCAAGAAACACAGGTATTACAAATGCAGATTCTACTGGGGCTGCTGTAGATGTAGTAAATCGTGATGAATACGAATCTATATCATCTGGAGACAGGACAACAGCAGGTGAATTTATTGCTAAGAACCCAGGTAAAGTTGGAAATGGCATTGGTATGATTATGGTTGATGCTGGAACTTGGGCGGCATTCAATGTATGGTGTGATGCTAATTTGTCCCTGTTCCCTAATGGTGTTTCACTCGCTTCTTACTTCAATGGTGCACCAAGCACATCATATTATGTATCATCTAAAGCAACAGATTCTACAGCAAAGAATGATGAATTGCACATATTGGTATTAGACATCACTGGTGCAATTTCAGGCGTACCATATACAGTGCTTGAAAAATTTGAAGGAACATCTAAAGCAGCAGACGCGATTAACTATCAAGGTTTGACTACTTACTATGTTAATGTACTAAATGAATCTTCCAAATATGTTTGGTGGTCTATGCACCCAACTGCAACTTCAGGTGGGTCTATCGTATCATTTGGTTCAACGTCATTCGATGCAGCTGCAACAGGAATAGCATTCGCACAATTAAATATTGTTGCATCGCCTAATTTCTTTATCCAGACATTGTCGGGTGGAGTAGATGGAACACCATCGACCGAAGCAGAAATTAAATCTGCTTATGATAAGTTTGCAAACAAAGATTTGTATTCAATCGATTTAATTATGACTGGTGCATTTTCTGTTGGCACATCAGGTGCTATCGAAAAATATGTATTAGAGAATATTGTAGATACTAGAAAAGATTGCATTGGATTTGTTTCTCCTCATCAAAGCGGAGCACCAATACGAGATTCGATTAATGCAGTATCTGATATTGTGGCGTTCAAGGGTTCAGTTGGTGTATCAGACATCATAGGGTCTTATGGCTTTATGGATACTGGAATGAAATACATTTTTGACAGATATTCAAAGAAATATCGTTGGGTACCATTGAATGGTGATATGGCTGGATTGGCAGCAAGAACAGATTCGACAAACGATCCGTGGTGGTCATTCGGTGGGTTTAACAGAGGTGGTGTAAAAAATGCTATCAAACTGTCATACAACCCAAATCAAGCAGATAGAGATGTTCTATATCCTAAGGGAATTAATCCTGTTATCGTAGATTCTAATTCTGGCGTAACATTGCTAGGTGATAGGACTATGACAACAAAACCATCCGCGTTTGATAGAATCAATGTTCGCAGGTTGTTCATTTTACTTGAAAAATCAATTTCAAAAGCTTCTAAATATACACTCTTTGAATTTAACGATAATTTCACTCGAGCACAATTCAAAAATATGGTAGAGCCTTTCCTTAAGACAATTAAGGGAAAACGAGGTATCACAGATTTTCTTGTGAGATGCGACGGTAGCAATAATACAGGAGAAGTTGTTGATAGAAATGAATTTGTTGCAGAAATCTACGTGAAGCCCGCGCGTTCAATCAACTTTATCACTCTTACATTCGTTGCAACTCGCACTGATGTATCTTTTTCAACTGTTGTGGGAGCTTAATAGATGTCTATACTTAATTTTAAAGCTGCTTTACTTGGTGGTGGTGCCCGCGCTAACCAATTTCGTGTTACATTAAATTTTCCTGGATTCGTTGCTGATGCATCATCAGCAGCAAACAAGGCTCAATTTTTGTGCACAGCAGCCACATTACCTGGCCAAACTATCAATGTGGCGAGTGTTATGTATCGTGGTCGTGAAGTTAAATTGGCAGGTGAAAGATTGTTCCAGAACTGGCAAGTTACTATCCTTAATGATACTGACTTCGATATTCATAATGCACTAGAATCTTGGATGCAACAAATAAATAACAAACAAGAAAATTCTGGTATGACAAATCCTTTGTTATATACGACTAACATGAATGTAGAACAATTGGATAGAAATGGTAATACATTAAAGAAATATACTTTTCAAGATGCTTGGCCAACTTCGATTTCTCAAATTAATCTTGGGTTCGGTCAAAACGACCAAGTTGAAGAGTTTCAAGTTGAATTTGCCTATGGTTGGTTTGAGACTGATGCATATAAGGGAGCATCTGTGCATCTTTCTACTCCTCTTGGTTCTATTTAATTATTAAATTTACATAATGCAAATATCGGAAGAATTACTTAATCTGTTTGGTTTAAAAATAAAGAGCAAAGTACCTGAAAAAGAATTATCGGGTTCTCTTGCAATTGATATGGACGTCGATGGCGGTGGAATCACGTCATCTTTATTGTCAAGTGCTGGAGCTTTTGGTACTTATCTTGATACTGATGGACAAATAAAAACAGAAGTAGAAGCAATTCGCAAATATAGAGAAATATCTCAATTCGCTGAAGTTGATATTGCCATCCAAGAAATCATAAATGAAGCTATACCACAAGAACAAGATACTAAATTAATAAAACTGAATCTTGATAACTTAGATGATATTGTTTCAGATAATGTCAAAGATAAAATAACTGATGCCTTTGACGTTGTATTAAAGTTATTAGATTATGAAGATAAGGGAGTAGAATATTTTAAAAGATTCTACATAGATGGCAGACTTCCGTTCCAAATAATTGTCGATAAGAAAAACACAAAAGACGGCATCCAAAAATTAGTTCTGTTGGACTCTCAAAATATCAAAAAGATGAGAGATGTCACAACTAAAACTAACGCACAAGGTGCAATCATAATAGATAATGTTGAAGAGTATTACATATATAATGAAAATGGGTTTGGAGTAGCCAAAAACATACAAGGAACTGGGTCAAATTCAATAAGTAATTTGAGAATCAGTCCTGATGCTATCATATATGTAACAAGCGGTCTAGTAGATTCGAACAGTGGAATGATTCTAAGTCATTTAAATAAGGCAATTAGACCTATCAATCAACTTAAAATGCTAGAAGATGCTACTGTAATTTATTTTATTGCTCGAGCACCAGAAAGAAGAGTATTCTATGTAGATGTTGGAAATCTACCTAAATTAAAAGCAGAACAATATTTGAAGGATATCGCTAATAGATATCGTAATAAAATTGTATATGATGCTAAGACTGGTGATGTCAAGAATGATAAGAAATATATGTGCTTGGCAATGGACACAAAAGTACCTTTGCTTGATGGCAGAACTCTAACCATTACAGAAATTGCAGAAGAACATAAAGCAGGAAAAGAACTTTGGGCGTATTCGTGCGACCCAACCACAGGAGCATTTGAACCTGGACTGATTTCATGGGCTGGTGTAACTAGAAAGAATGCAAAGGTTGTACGGCTGACATTAGATAACGGTAAAGAAATTGTTTGTACGCCAGACCATAAATTCCCAACTTGGAACAATGGGTTTATTGAGGCGAAAGATTTGCCAATTGGCGAATCAATGATTCCCCATTATACAAAACAAGAATATTTAACCGGTAAAAATACCAAAACAAAATTACCATATTTACAAATTTTTGAAAATGATAAAAAGAAATGGACATGTGTACATCGGGCAGTATCAAAGTGGAAAGATATAAATAATATTCAAAATGAGTTTGTTTTTGGAGAATCACATGAGATAAAGAAGACGGTACATCATGTGAATTTTGATAAGAATGACAATTCCCCAAGTAACTTAGTTAGAATGAATTCATCGGACCACATGGCATATCATGCTAATATTACTCATAATATATCACCTGAGGCTAGATCAGCAATGGGTAAAAAGGGAGGTGCGGCATGTTATGCAATGAGAAAAGGTATACATGGATTATCGACGGAAGAACGTATAACTGTTTGCAGTAAGGCAGGTAAAGTTGGTGGTTACATGTCTTCTACAACAGGAAAATCTCAAGAAAATCTATCTAAAGGTAGAGAAGTATTGAGTATGCTTATTGCGGACGAAGAGTGGAATGATAAGTTTAGAGAGAGCCAAAAGTTAGGTTGGACAGAAGAGAAGCGCGAAGTTGCGGCAGAGCATGCAAAGAAAAGAAATCTTAGCAAGCAAGGGAATGATTATCTAATTACACAGTATAAGGATGCAGATTCTGAACTTAGCAAGAACCATGCGACAAAGTATACGACACAATACCCACAAAGTATTGTGGAGGGCGTGAAATATTGCGCAAAGCAAAAAATGACAGTAGCAGATGCAGTATCTTATATTAATTCCGATACTGTGGCGTTAGTCGAATTTGAGAGTGCGAATTCTACAAAAGTAATGGTTGGACAAAAAGATTATTCCAAATTGAATAAATATGATATTGGAAGAATATCAAACTTGGTGGTGTCAGCAGGTGGGTATTCGCAACTCAAAGAGTCAATGGAATTTAGAAATCATAAAATTACAAAAATTGAATGGTTGGATGAAACAATTGACACAGGTTGTTTGACAATTGATTCAGAAGAAAAATATCATGGACATCATACATTTGCTCTAAGTGCAGGAATCTATTGCAAAAACAGCATGTTGGAAGACTTTTGGATGCCTCGCCGCGATGGTGGTAAAGGGACTGAAATCACAACATTGCAGGGAGCACAGAATATAACTGGATATCTGGATTCTCTCTCGTGGTTTAAAGAAAAGATGTATGAAGCACTTAATATTCCAAAGAGCAGATTAAAAGAAGAGACTGGTTTTAATATCGGCCAATCACAGAATATTTCAAGAGACGAAGTAAAGTTCCAAAAATTTATTGATAGATTGCGTAATAGATTTGGTCAATTATTAATTGATTCTCTTAAAACGCAATTAATACTTACACAAGTATGTAATACGGAAGAATGGAATGAAATCAAGCAATATATCAAACTTGATTTCCAAAAAGATAATTTCTTCAGTGAATTAAAAAATCAAGAGATAATGACAAGTCGTTTTACAATGATACAACAATTGGACGATTATCTGCAAAAATATGTGTCAAAAGAATGGGTGCAACGTAATGTTCTAATGATGGCGGATGAAGACATTGAACAAGAATCTGCTAGAATGAAAAAAGAAAAATCTGATATAAGTGCTCAACCTAATTGGAAGATTCAAGGACAATTCCAACAAGACCAACAAGCAGAAATGATGCAACAACAAATGGATGCTCAGGACGGCAATACGGATCAACAACAAGAACCACAGAATACTGGTCAAGTGCAACAAGGTGAACCAGCACAGGAATACGACCCGCAGAATTATCGGAAATAATAAATAAACATATCATTCAAAGGAGTAATAACATGTCAGTAGAACAATTAATCTCACAAATAACTGAAGGTTCTGATGATGCTAAAATCACATTAGAATCTATCTTGATGTCAAAAATCGCAATTAAATTGGATGAAATGAAGGCTGCTGTCATGAGTGACGCACTCAAATCAAAAGATGATGACTCTGATGACTCTGATGATAAAGATGATGACTCGGATGATAAAGAAGATGATTCTGACGATAAAGAAGATGATTCTGACGATAAAGAAGATGATGATGAAAACGATTCAGATGATAAATTGAATGTAGGGTCTGGTGCTAAAGATAAAGCCGAAGTCAAGGAATAAAAATGAAACTTATCACTGAAACATACTTAGAGGGTATCGAATCACTAGTAGAAAATACTTCTACTGGCAGAATATACAAAATAGAGGGACCATTTGCTACTTATAATAAAATAAATGCAAATAAAAGAATGTATACCGAGTCTGTGATGACGCCAGCAATGACGAAATATATCACAGAAAAAGTAGCAACAGGTAGAGGATTCGGTGAATTAAATCACCCGCAATCTCCTCAAGTTAATTTCGAGCGAGTTGTGATGGTTATAGAATCGCTGAAAGACAATAAAAATGGTCACTGGATTGGTAAAGGTAAAATTATCAATGAAGGCATGGGCAAAATTGTAACTGCGATTATGGAAGCAGGTGGTAAAGTAGGTGTTTCTACTAGAGCACTTGGAACAGTTAGAATGCAAGAAGGTATTACCTATGTGAATAATGACCTAATGTTCTCTGCAATTGATGTGGTGAGTGATCCCTCTGGACCTGGGTGTTTTCCTGAAATGGTATCAGAAGCATATACTGACTCCGAATGGGATATTTTAGAAGATGGTAGAATTATTCAATTATCAGTAGATAGAGCAATAAAAAGATTAGATGAAGCCAAGGTACTAAAATCATTCTCTGAAATAATGCTCGATTTAGCGAGAAAAAACAAATAATGCAGATGCATCATATTGTTTATGAATACTGATTTTAATAAATAACCATACAGGTATTATAAATAATTTATAATTCACAATAATTATACCAAATGTCAATAAATAGAAGATAAGCAATAAACAACCAAAAATGCTCAAGTCTTTCAAATACCGACTTTATCCAAGCGAAAATCAAGCTGATTATTTAAATCAGAACTTTGGTGCAACTAGATACCTCTGGAACCATTTAGTCGAAAATTTTAACTCTTATAAAAAAGGTGAAGTAGCAACCAAAGTAAACGAAAAGACACTAAAGGAAGAGTTCTTGTTCCTTAAGGACGTAATCAGCTACGCGTTGCAACAAAAACGACTGGACTTTGATGAAACGAAGAAACAATTTTTCTCGAAAACGAGGAAAACCAAGCTCGGCAGAATGAAGTTCAAGGCAAAAGGTCGCTGTGCCGACTCGTTTAGACTCCCTGGGCAATCTGTAGGATTCAATGAATGCATTGACTTTGAAAAGAACACGATAAAGATTCCAAAGATTTCTCCTATCCGTATCGTAATTGACCGAAAATTCAAGGGTCAATTAAAGTCAATTACGATTTCAAAAAATAAAGCAAACCAATATTTTGTTTCCGTTTTAGTAGATGAACCGCTAGAATTGAAACAAAATGCCGGTCGCTCCATCGGCATTGACCTCGGGTTAAAACATCTGGCCATCCTTTCGGATGGCACTAAGGTAGACAATCCGAAGTGGTTTAGTTTAGCAAGAGCCAAGCTAAACTAAAACGAGCACAGCGCAGTCTAAGTCGTAAAAAAGGTCTGGGTACCAACAGAAGAAATAAGCAAAAACTCGAGGTATCAAAGATTTACCTTAAAATCGTGAATCAGCGAAAATGGTTTCTGCACAATCTTTCTTCCTGGTTAATAACAAATTACGACTTTATTTGCACTGAAAATTTAAGAGTAAAGAATATGGTCAAAAATCATCGGCTGTCAAAGTCAATTCACGATGCGTCTTGGTCGGAATTGGTCAGGCAACTGAATTATAAATCGAATTGGTACGGTAGAACGTTCACCAAAATCGATACTTTTTTCCCATCTTCTAAAACTTGCAGTTGTTGTGGACATAAACTTGATACTTTGTCACTCGATGTCAGAACCTGGACTTGTCCAGTGTGCCAGACAGAACATGACAGAGACATTAATGCCGCAACCAATATCCTCCATAAAGGTCTAAAAGACGTTTATGGTTTTACATCGGCTGAATAGGTCGATTACAAACGCAGAGAAGCAGTTAGTCCCGATTTAGGTGTGAATTTACACCCGAATCTGGCTTCTTCGATGAAGCGTTTAGCAAGCATAGACTTTACAAAAGTTTATGGTTTTGCATGATTATAACAAAACTTAAATTTGGTAAATAACATGAACGATTTTATACCAGCTATACCAGCTAAACCAATTACACATTCTTTGCTAGAAAGCATTTCTTTAGTTATGGAAGCCAAGAAAAAGATAGGTGAATACACAAATGGTTCAAATGTGAGTAAAGTTTATAAACTCTCTGGAGAACACAACGAAGGCGACCCGTATGTTGTCCACCTTCATAAAGATGGAAAACATTATGAACCTGCTGACTACTTCACGAATGATGAAGAAGGTGCGCATGTAACTGCAAAACATATGGTGAAAGAGGCTGAAGATGTTCCATCACATGCATGGTCTTCTTATGTAAATTCGCCATATACTCACACAATACATTATGTTGATAATGAAGGTAACTCAAGAAAAACAGGATGGTATGGTGACACTGATGATGATGTTAGAAAAGAATATAGTAAGATTATGCCAAAAAATAAAATCATTAAGATTGAAAAGAAAAATTCAAAAATGAATCTGTCTTAGTGAAAAACCCAACTGCTGAAAAGTTTTCATATGAAAAATAGAAAGCATCAGGAAAAGCAAAAACAAAAGGAAAACGAACATCAAATAAATTGTTTCAATATAATGAAGGAAAATTGAAGAAGCGTGGAATTGATGGAGATTCATCTTGGCACGAAAATGAACCTAGATAGAAGAATGAATTATATGATACTGCAAAACTCATGGTAAAAGAGTAAAATTTAAGAAAATAAATTTATAGATGTGAGAATAGTGATTTTAATAAATAAGTATATGAATACAAAGGAGCAATTAAATGAATTTAGAAACAAAAATTAAGGCCATTCTAGCAGAAGGTTCTGGAGTACCTGGTACTGATGCTACTCTTGGTACAAAACAAGCAGAAACACTGAAATCATCAGAGTCACAAGATGGTGATGGTGGAAAGACTGCTAAAATTAAAGCTAAATACACTACTACTAAAGGCGAAAAGCTTGATGATATTAGCAAGGGTGGTGAAGTTGATCCTAAGGCTAAAGAAGAAACAGCAAAAATCAATGACAAATATGTATCTGGTTCTCAAGAAAAGTTGAAGGAAGAAGCATTTAGTGCATTGTTCACAGGGGAAACTCTGACTGAAGAATTTCAACTAAAGGCAAAAGCAATTTTTGAAGCGGCTGTTGAACAGGTATCAGAAGCTAAAATTGAAGAATTACAAGAAGAATACCAGTTTAAACTGGACGAGGCAGTAGAAGAAGTAAAGGGAGAGCTAGTCGAACAGATTGATGGATATCTCGAGTATGTTATCGAGCAGTGGTTGCAAGACAATGCAGTTGCCCTTGAGAGTGGTATAAAAGTGGAAATGATGTCTAGCTTTATGGAAAATCTGAAGTCTGTGTTTGAACAACACTACATTGATGTTCCTGAAAGCAAAGTTGATGTTGTTGAAGAACAAGCTTCTCATATCGAGGAACTTGAAAAGCAACTTCTTGAATCACAAGAATTAGCCCAACAAGCTGATATTGAAGTACAAATCATGCAAGCAGAAGCAATCATTGCTGAAGCTCAAAGTGGTCTGACTGCAATCGAAGCAGAAAAGCTATATTCTCTTGCTGAAAATATTAACTTTGAGACAAAAGAAGAGTTCAAATCTAAAGTTGATGTGCTTAAAGAATCTTTCTTCCGCAAGCAATTATCTGCTGACGATAAAGAAATCTCTCAAGAAAAAGCAGAAACTGTTACTGAATCTAAACATTCAGACGTCGAAGCTGTATTAAAGGCCTTGCGCCAAGATTCAAAATTAATTCGTAGTTCTAACTAAAAGGAAATAAAATATGTCATATTTAAATGAAGCATTGGAAAAATGGGCACCCGTTCTTGATGATGAACAAACAGTTGCCGAGCATGGTGCTCTTACAGGCGATCGCCGCCGTGTAACTGCTATCGTGATGGAAAACACAGTACGTGAACAGGACAAAGCAGCTCAAGCACTGCAAGAAGCACTTCCATCATCTAACACATCTAATACAGCTAATTACGACCCCGTAATCGTTGGTCTATTGCGCAGAGCAATGCCTAAGCTAATCGCTTATGATTTCTGTGGTGTTCAACCAATGACGATGCCTACTGGTTTGATTTTTGCTGCTCGTAATCGTTATACTAGCAAGACTGGTGCAGAAGCTCTGTTCAATGAAGCAGATGCTAGCTTCTCTGCTGGTGGTGATACAACGGGAGCTGCTGGTACAAACCCAGTCGGTGCAGTTGATGGTCTTGACCCTTGGGATGCTACTCCTGGTTTCACTAATCCTACTGGTGTTGCAACATCATCTGGTGAAGATTTTGGTGGAGCTACAACTCTAAATCAAATGACTTTCACAATCGAAAAGCATACCGTTACTGCTGTTGAACGCGGCTTGCAAGCAGGTTACACTGTTGAATTGGCCCAAGATTTGAAGGCTGTTCATGGTCTTGATGCAGAAACAGAGTTGTCTAATCTGCTGAGCAATCAAATCATTGCTGAAATGAACCGTGAAGTTGTTCGTACCCTTTATAAGGTATCTACAACTGGTGCAGAATTAACTGCTACACCTGGTACATTCGACCTTGATGTTGATGCAAATGGTCGTTGGTCTGTTGAACGCTTCAAGGGTTTGATGTTCCAAATCGAACGTGAAGCTAATCGTATCGCTCAGACAACTCGTTTGGGTCGCGGTAATGTTCTTCTTGTTTCTGCTGACGTAGCTTCTGCCTTGGCAATGACAGGTAAATTGGATGTCGGTGGTCTGAAAGATGGTGAAGTACTTACTGTCGATGATGCCGGTGCTACATATGTTGGTACATTGAATAATAAGTACAAAGTATTCATTGACCCCTATATGGCTAATGGTGATGCAAATCAATTTGCTGTTGTTGGTTACAAGGGTGAAGGTCTGGGTAAGGCAGGTATGTTCTATTGCCCGTACGTTCCATTGACTAAACACAATGCTATCGACCCTAATACATTCCAACCAAAGATTGCATTTAAGTCTCGTTATGCACTTGCAGGTAATCCAATGAACGGTAACAATGCTGCTGATGCTGCACCTGCATTTAGCCTTGCTGCTAAATCGAATGCATTCTTTAGAATCTTAAGGGTTGCAAATATTTCCTAATTTAATTAGGTTGTATCACAAATAAGAGACCTCGCTTCGGCGAGGTTTTTTATGTCTGATAAATAGTCACATAACACATTGAATAGAAAGTTTAATTAAATGACAATAGTAAATTTAGATGACATTGCTTCGATAGGTTCTGCTAGTATGCATAGTGGTGATTTATTGACATTTGACCCTCTTGTTGTTAATAAATTTTCTTTGATTATACCAAATCAAGAAAATGTAACATTCTTCTTACAGCAATTCTCTTTACCTTCAGTTGATGTTGCTGAAGTCATTGTAAATACTAGACACGTCGATATGAATGAAATAGGTGAAAAGATGCAATTCAATCCTTTCACTGTTAATATCCTAGTTGACAAATATTGTAGAAATTGGTCAGCAATTTATAATTGGATGAAACAGATGACAGTTGATGGTTCTATTGTTGGTAAGACTGAAGATATTATTCTTATGGTAGATGGTAAAGAGTTTATTAGATTCTATGGTTGTTGGCCAGCTTCATTGAGCGGTTTTAATATGGATTCTACTATCGAAAGTGTTCAATACCTGAAAGCAACATTAACATTTAATTATGATTATTTTGACCTCATTGGTGAGTTTGCAACAGGCGATTCTGTTTATAAATAATTCATTCGAATATCTATTCAAAATCATCATTTAATTCATCAAACCCTTATAAGTCTTATTTAAGTCTTATATAAATCATTTAATCTTTATTTAATAGTAGAATATCATCGAGGCACAGTCTAATTTTGAACGGTTGTCAAGAATTTGTCAACTATTTTTGATTTTTTGACAACTTTTCATTAATAATTCATAATAAATGATAACTTATAAAGATTATTAATCATGGCAGACATTACAGTAGAAGATATGCTCGTCGAATGGAAGAACGATGCTATCATAAATGAAGCAGAATTGTCAAGGGAGATTATCAGAGTCCCCATGCTTCATTCCAAATACCTCGAATATTATATTCATTTCAAACGTCTATTAGCCAAAGCAGAATCAACGAAGAACAAACTCGGTTGGACAAAAAGGAAATATTTTAGAGGTGAAATGGACCTTAGTGACCTAAAGAAACATGGATGGTCCCAATGGAACGGATTAAAACCATCTACATCTGAATTAAATCAACTTCTCGAATTTGATACTGATATGAACGACATTGCAAGGGTTGTTGCAGAATTAAAGACTGCTGTTTCAGGTTGTGAATACGTAATGAATCAATTGAAAAGTAGAGAATACTCGTTGAAGACAGTATTCGAGTATCAAAAATATCTAAGTGGCAATTAATATATGACAGACATCACACTTTCAAAAAAGAACGAGTCCTTCATTAATATTGACTGCGACATTGGAATCCTTCAAGAACTATCTGATTTCTTTACCTTCTATGTCGAAGGATACAAACACATGCCAAAATTTCGAGCCGGTGTGTGGGATGGAAAGATTCGCCTTTTGGATATGAGATTTGGTACATTACCTACTGGTCTAACTACTGAACTCGTTGAGTACTCTAAGAAACTGGGGTATTCCATTTCATTTAAACCCAATAACTTTGGTGTTCCAAATGAAAAAACAATGGTAGATATAGAAACCCTCAAAAAGTGGATTTTTGACCTAAATATTCATACTAAAATCAATGGGTTAGAAACACGAATTGACGTTAGAGATTATCAGGTGGAAGCAATTTATAACTGCATTCACAATCAAAGACAGGTGTCAGTTACACCCACTGGTGGAGGTAAATCACTTATTGCATATTGTCTTTATAGATGGTACTTGGAGCACGATGTTAATCATTTTTTGCTAGTTGTTCCTACTTTGAATTTGGTGAAGCAGATGTATTCGGACTTCAAAGAGTATAGCAAAGCAAATGGTTTTGATATAGAAGCTAACACACAGATTATAGCCGATGGTGCTGATAAGAATATCAATAAAAGTCTAATAATTTCCACTTGGCAATCAATTTATAAAATTCCTAGTAAATGGTTCAATGATATTGATTGTATATTGATGGACGAGTGTCATCAGTGCAAGTCTGATGCTATAAAAGGGATATTCGAGAAAGCCATTAATGTAAAATACCGATTCGGTGTGACAGGTTCACTTGATAAATCTGCTGTGAATAAATTAGTAATCAACGGTATGATTGGTGACATATCTAAAGTAAAAACAACAAGGGAACTAATCAATGAGGGTCACTTATCTGATATAAAGATAACATGTATTATATTAGGATATAACAAAGAATCAAAAGCATTAATTAAATCTGCTGATTATCAGACTGAGATTGATTTTCTTTGTCAACATAAGAACAGAAACACATTTATAAGCAAACTTGCTTTAAGTAGGACAGGTAATTCATTAATACTCTTTAATTATATTGAAAAACATGGAGTGCCATTATATGAAGAAATCAAATATCTCGCAACAACGCAGAAGGTCCACTTTGTTTCTGGTAAAGTCGAGGCAGAAGACAGAGAACGAATTAGATTACTTGTACAAGATTCCACTGAGAATAACATCATCGTCGCTTCATGTGGAACATTCAGCACGGGTCTCAACCTCCCGAGGATACACAACATCATATTCGCCACTCCAACAAAATCAGTCATACGAGTCATGCAATCTATTGGTAGAGGATTGAGACGTTCAAAAGATAAAGATTACCTTAGATTATATGATATTGCTGATAATATCGTACCATCAAAGTATAAACCGAATGCAACAATGCGACACTTTTTGGAGCGTTTGAGAATATACAACGAAGAAGAACACCCTTATAAAATAATAGAAGAAATGATAGAATGAACATGACATTAATGATAGTAAAACTATCTACAAGTGAGACTTTGTTAACTGATTTGGGTGTTGACGAAGAACATAAGATATACATTCTGCTTAATCCAATTTTGTTGAATAGCGCCCAGACATCAAAAGGAGAAGTGACTATCGCGTCCCAGTACATGCCTGGTATCTTCGACGATGTTATTTTTGTTAGATTCGATTCGGTTATAACGTTGTGTGAAGCGAGTCCATTTTACAGAAAATTATATGGCACTGCTCTACTTCGTGCATACATTCAGCACGAATCTCAACAATTAGCGGCTGATGGTAATGAGGATGAGGAAAACTTGTTATCTGTCAGAGTTAAATTGAAAAAAGTTGAACTTATGACTCATTATGGTATCATAGATGAAGAGAAAGATTCAACAACTACATCGGTGTCATTACATTGAATAAACTAGACGAAAAGACATTTTATGTGTCAAATAAACAATTATATGAAGAATATGTGCAATGGTATATTGCAATAAGGGAAGCGGAAGCAAGTGGTAAGGAAATTCCACCAATTCCTCCTTATATAGTTGATGCAATGATGAAAATTGCGAAACGATTGACATATAATCACAAATTCATAAATTATACATTCAAAGAAGATATGATTTCTGATGCTCTTTATGATTGTATTAGATTTGCTACAAAATTCAAAGAAACATATTTTTCAAAGACGAAGGGACAAATCGAAAAGGGTAATCCATTTAGTTATATTACAACTATTTGTTTCAGAGCATTTTTTCGTAGAATAGACAAAGAAAAAACACAGAAATATATCAAAGCAAAACTCGTCGCACAATCGCCGGATAGTGATTTTTTCGACCAGCAGTCCGGTGATGATGGTAATGAATATGCAAATCAATATATTGAATTTCTTCGTGAAGTTGGATATTCAGAGGATTCTTTGCCAATGAGTATAAAACGCAATAAAAAAGCCAAATTGTTGGAAGCTAGGGGACCTTTAGATGAGTTTGAATAATTCGTTCTGTATTTTAGGTGACTTGCATATCGGAGCAAGAAATGCATCAATGATATTGTGCGAATATCAGATTAGATTTTTTGAAGATGAACTTTTTCCTTATATGGAAAAACATGGTATAACAGAAATATTACAGCTAGGTGACATATTCGACTCGAGGAAATTTTCAAATCATGTAGTATTACACCAATGGAAACTACGTGTATTTGATGTTATGCTTCAACGAGGATATTCGATGATTACATTGCTCGGTAATCACGATATCGCCGCTAGGAATTCGCTCTCTGTGAATTCACCAAAATTGTTCCTCTCTAATTATAGTAATTTGAAAATAATAGATGAGCCGACAGAATTAATTCTCGGCGGTCAATCTTTCTTGTGTGTCCCTTGGATTTGTTTAGAAAACGAAGAAAAAATTAAAGAGTCGATTGAGTCTACTGATTCACTATATTGTGCGGGGCATTTTGAATTTTCTGGTTTTGAAATGCAAAAAGGAATTTCATCTCATGGTGATACAAATTCCAGCGATTTTAATAAATTCGATTTAGTATTATCTGGACATTATCATACGAGGAGTAAGAAACACAATGTATTATATACAGGAGTCCCCTATGAAATGACTTGGGCCGATTATGGAGACCAAAAGGGGTTTCACATATTTGAGTCAGCTAAACACAATGTAAAATTCATCAAGACAAAAAGAACATTATTTAATAGAATAGAGTATAACGATAAAGATATTAGTCCATCGGTACCCAATAATATAAAGGATACTTATATTAAGGTTGTAGTGATTAATAAAACGGACCCGTATGAATTTGATAAATTTATCAATAATATAAATCTACAAGCACCAGCAGATTTAAAAATAACAGATATTGATATCGATTTTACTGATAGTGATATAGAGTTGGAATTAGAGGACACAAAAACATTGATTGATAATTTTATCATACAATTAGATACTGACATGAATAGAGATAAGATTAAAGACATGATGCAGGGGCTTTACATCAGAGCACTGGAGACAGTTGAATGAAAGTAATTTTTAAAAGTATTCAATATTCAAATTTTAGGTCGATAGGTAATACTCCAGTTAGAATAAGTTTAAATAAAGATAAAACCACACTTATATCAGGTACAAACGGTACAGGCAAGACATCTTTGTTGTCTGCTCTTTGTTTTGGTTTATTCGGTCGAGGATACGGTTCAATCAATAAACCTTCTCTTATCAATAGTATCAATCAAAAGAAATTAATGGTTGAACTTGAATTTGAAATAGGCAAAAAAGAATATAAAATTCGTAGAGGGATGAAGCCTAATATTTTTGAAATTTATGAAAACAATAAGTTAATTAATCAAGACCCAAGTATTAAAGATTATCAAAAGGTATTAGAACAACAAATTTTAAAATTTAATTATCGTGCTTTCACACAGGTTGTTGCTGTTGGTGGAGGTGCAGATTATACCCCTTTCATGCGTCTGTCTGCTAAAGACAGGAGAGAGTTTATCGAAGATTTATTGGATATTCGTGTTTTTTCTGTTATGAATACTCTAATAAAGGAAGATAATAAGAACATTAAAGAAACATTAAAAGAATGCGATTTTATGCTCAAATCTATAAAAGAGAGAGTAGCATTACAGCATTCTTTTGTGAAGAAATTGAAAAAAGATAAAAGAGAATCTGCCGACAAAATTATTGAAATAATTGAATCTTTTAAAGAAAAAAATACAAAATTTAATGCAGAATTAATGGAATTAAATAAAAAACTCAACGTGTGTAAAATTAAATTAGAGGAGCACACTAAATTAGATTCTGCTATTACTGATATGAGGTTAGCCAATAAACAGCTTCAAATTAGATTAAATAAAGCAAAAGAAGAAAGCAAAAATTATGAGAATGTATCTGTGTGTCCTACATGTTCTCAATCATTACCGGAAAAACAAAAATATGAAGTTATTTTAGAACATACTAAAAATATCAATACACTCCAAAATGATATACTTGAGTTAGATAAGAAAGAAAAAGAAGTATTTGCTCTAATGAGCACATACGATGAATATATCAATAGATACCAAAAATACTCAACTGCAATATCAAATCTGCAAAATGAGATATTCTCTAACAATAAAGCAATCAAATTGGCGAATGAACAATTGGAATATAACCAAAATGATATCAATGACATAAGTGTAGAAGAAGATAAATTGAAGGATATATCTAATGAATATATGTCAATCGAGTCGAAAAAGAAAAAGACATTAGAAATTCAACAATATCAGGAATTAGTTCAACAAATTTTGTCTGATTCCGGCATAAAATCAAAAATCATCAAGCAGTATATTCCTACAATCAATGGTCTTATCAACAAATATTTAGAAGACTTCGAGTTGTTCTTATCGATGAGTCTCGATGAAACATTCAACGAATCTTTTAAGTCTAGGCATAGAGATACATTTACTTATGATAATTTTTCTGAAGGTCAAAAAAGAAGAATTGACATATCAATATTGTTGACGTGGATTGAAATAGCAAGAGCTAAAAATGCTCTGCATACTAATATCGCCTTCTTCGATGAATTTGACTCCATGTTAGATAAAGATGGTTCAGATTTATTTTTGGCTGCATTAAAAAATATATCTTGTGATAACATATTCATAGTGAGTCATAAAACTGATATTTTGATGGATAAAGCAGATAATGTAATCGAATTTAGATTGCATAATAATTTTACTGAGATTGTAAGTGATTGATTTTATTTAATAATTGACATTTAAATCGAATCGATTATAATGATTACATCAATTAAATAACATTGTATATAAATCAAATGAAAACATACAAAGTAGAAGTTTTTGATGATTGTGGTGACAAATACTGGTTTTTGAACAATAAATTACACCGTAAGGATGGTCCTGCTGTTGAATGTGCTAATGGGGACACTAGATGGTATTTGAACGGAAAAGAATACACTGAAGCAGAATTCAATGCCAAGATGAATCCAGTAAAAGAATTGTCTGTTGCGGACGTAGAAAAGTTGCTTGGTTA
>Ga0066631_10000190_pt1 | contig 19725 bp, 29 predicted proteins | sample CryGeyCG2014_300_FD_59502 | JGI IMG/M metagenome (GOLD analysis project Ga0066631, IMG submission 59502) | Groundwater microbial communities from aquifer - Crystal Geyser CG02_land_8/20/14_3.00 | ecosystem: Environmental > Aquatic > Deep subsurface > Groundwater | place: USA: Utah: Grand County... | reverse complement strand
ACAGGAAACTTTCGAATTGTTGACCCGCCTCGGTGACGACTTGCGCCTGGTATTCATCACTTCGCGTGCCGAGGTGCATCGGCATGAGGGAGAACTGGAGATTAAAGTCACACCGAGCAGCCATCCGAAATGCGCGCGCTGTTGGCATTACCGCGAGGATGTCGGCAGCGATGCCAACCACCCGACGCTGTGCGGGCGCTGCGTGAGCAATCTGTTCGGCGATGGCGAGGCACGAGAATATGCGTAAGCCATCTCCTACATCGCAATCATCCTCGAACAACTTGTGCAATGCGGACATCGAAATGTAAATAAGTTATTGATTTTATTCTTTTATTGACAATTAAATCCATATTAGATAAAATTATAACTCAATGGGAAATATCAATAAATGAAAAATACTTCAAAGATGTTAGCTGAAGCAATTGCTCTCGCTGCTGAAAAACATAAAGACCAATTTGATAAAGGTGGAATGCCGTATGTGCTGCATCCGCTTAAGGTGATGCATTACCTGAAATCAGATGACATTGAACTGATGTGTATCGCGGTCCTCCATGACATTGTTGAAGACACCGATGTTACTTGCGCAGACTTGCGGGTACTTGGAATGAGTGAACGCGTTATCATTGCAGTTAAATTATTGACGAAAGTCCAAGGTCAGACTCACGAAGAATATTTGGACGGCATCAAGAGTAACATCGACGCTATTCTTGTAAAGCTTGCAGACCTTCGTCACAATAGTGATATTCGTAGACTGAAGGGTATCACAGAAAAAGATGCCGCTCGTTTGAACAAATATTGCAAGATGGCACATGAATTGAAGGCAGTCTTAATAAAGGGGTGTTTCAAATGATTACAGTTGATATGTTGGATGCAATTAAGGTTCAGTTCCTGAAGCCAATTTTCGAGGATGATTTTGTTGAACGGGGTATGACTGCATGGCTCACAAAGGTTGAGTGGCAAGAACAGAAGTGTTGTTATAAGCTGTTCTTCGACTTTTCTGAATTTGAAGAAATCAACGACAAATACTTCACTGAATCATATTTCCACAACAAACGCTGTATAGTACAGGAAAAACATTTGTATACAGCTAAAGAAGCTGGTCATTATTCTCCTAAGTATAGTGTGTACTTCAGTTGCGGAGACCATGAAATACACAATGATATTGCCTTTGCCGATGAAATTAAGCAATATCTCAAAGAACTTTAACGCGGGAGTACCAAAAATGACAGTGTTTATCGTTTATGGTGGGAGGGATTTTCAAAGTGACATTGATTCAAGAATTTGAGGTGCAAACGTGAAAAGTAAAGTATACTTAAGTCGCAGGAATTTGCTGACGCTACTTTCAAAGCTTGACCGTCAAGCACGTGGTGAATTTACACACTGCACTATTATAAAGTGCGACAATGTTCATCCAGTTTACCCACAGACAATGAAGGAAATTGAAGTCCAAGCTGTGGAAGATGATGATTATTACATTGATAGGGGTGCAGGATTTGTGCATCCTAAAGATGAACAATGGGATGTAAACAAAATGGCACAGGACTGTTGAGCGGAGATTACTAATGAGAAATCGTGATGGTGTAGAATATGACTTTGAAAAAGTAGCACATAACCAGTACACGATTGTTGGAGAATTGAAGCATTGGCGCCTCGGTGGTCTACCTGGACAATCAGAGATTGATGTGACTGATTTGGGATTTGTTGACCCTGCTGGTGGTCCTTTTATCGCCATCGGTCAGTGCATTCGAGGAAAGAAAATCGTTAAAATCAGAGAACACAACAATTCATTTATTTTTGAGGTTGAAAGTGATGAAGAATAAAGTTTATGATGAAGATATATTTTTATCCACAATATTGAGAAAATAAAATGAAAGTTTATATCGGCTATCAGTGCTCACATGATTATGCTAGTACCTATCGATACACTGAAAAGGTTTTCGATTCTCTTGAGAAAGCCCGAGCATGGTGTGATGAATACGAAGACGTATATCATTATGGTGAATGCACAGATTGGCGTGAATACAATGAAAAGGAAGTAGAATGAAGGCTATAATTTCTATTGGTATTTCAGGCTCTGGTAAAACAACAGAATTCTCGAAACGTGAGTATGATGGTTACGTGAAAATTGAGCGCGATATCATGCGCAAGCGACTGCTTAATTTCCCAGATGATAGTTCAGATAATTTCTGGTCTATCTGGAAGTTCACGAAAGAGAATGAGAAAAAAGTTACTGCTATGGTGAATGAAATCATCGCAGATTGTGCAACACAAAAAGCTGACATCATCATCGGCGATACAAACTTGAATAAAAAGTACCGTGACATCCTGATTGCGAAATTGGAAGCACTAGGGTACACAGTTGAACTCAAAGTATTCGATATTGATGTTATGGAAGCTATTAAGCGCGATGAACTTCGCCGTGACACTGTTGGGCACCAAGTTGTGTGGAAACAATATGAACAGTTCAAGGAACAGTTCCCGGAGAAACAATACGTACCAGATGAATCAAAGACTAAATGTATCTTGGTGGATGTTGATGGAACTCTAGCACATGCGAATGGCAAACGGGGTATGTTCGAGTGGCATCGTGTTGGAGTAGACGATTGTGATGAAATGGTACGTGCAGTCGTTGTGAGTGTGGCAAAAACACCATTCATTCATCCGTTTAATGAGAAAGTACATGTGATTATTTTGTCTGGCCGAGATGGCATTTGCAGACAAGAAACAACAGACTGGCTCGACAGCAAAGCGATGCCATTCGATAAGCTCATCATGCGAGCACCAGGAGACATGAGGAAGGACACAGTTGTCAAAAAGGAAATCTTTTGGCGAGACATCGCAGATAATTACAATGTAATGTTTGCTATCGATGACAGACCAGGAGTTTGTGATGCGTGGCGCGCCATTGGGCTGAAGGTGTTTCAAGTTGGCAATCCAAACATCAGATTTTGACCTATCATTTGGTCACAATTTTGACCATTATTTGGGGGTAATAAATGAAAGTTTTAATCAATGGGTATATAGGTGGATTTGGTGTATCTGAGGCGGTACTGAAAAAGTTGTTAGATAACAATTCTCCTTTGCTTATAAAACAACAAATTCAAGATGATGATTTAGATGATTTTATGTTGAATTCAGCATCTTATTGTATTTTTGTGGACGTTGATAATAAGTGCTGTTATGATTTTGATCGTTCGAATGATAAACATCGCAGCGATACATTATTAATTAAAATTGTAGAAGAACTCGGTGAAGCAGCGAATGGAGTTCATTCGCGGTTGAAAATTGTAGATATACCAGATGATGTGGATTGGCATATAGTTGAAAATAATGACGGAAGTGAATACGTTGCAGAAAATCATAGGACATGGGGATAAAAATGAATTATAACATCGTTTATGCAGAAAAATCTTTCAATAATGCTGTGAAGTACATTGAAAAGTACAATAAACAACTTGATGTTACCGATAACGAAGAATGGTTATCAAGGTACATTAAATCTACTGTCAGGAGAGCTATCGTTGATTATAAGAAGACAGAGGAATGGACACAGTGGTCGTCATGTGGTGGTGTTACACTTATAATGTCAGTTAACAGTAGAACAAAGAAGGGCTTTGATGTTGTGGATGTAGACATTACTGTAGAAACAAATTTTGACGAAAGTGATTACGTAACAATTAAAGTGCGTGATGGAATCGAAAAGTAATTATTACTAGGAGAGATAACATGATATTCACAATAAAGACTAGAAGCACATTTGAACACGTTTACATAATTGAAGCTCCAAACGAAGAAGATGCAATTTCAATCGTGATGAATGAAGCTGTGCCGCCAGATTTTTATCAGAAACATCTTGGTGAAAAAATCATTTCGATTGATAATATCAATGTTACACCAGAAGAACTTAGGTCAGCAGGTTACTTTTAATTTAAAGGAAAATCATGTTAGTAAAAATCGGACCGTATGTTGATTATATCGGACCATATCAGATAGCTGAAAAACTATTGTTCTGGATTCCGAAATATGATGAGAATTATGATACCACTATTGCGTATGATAAATATGTCAATCGACTAGGTGAAATGTTGGCATCTACTCCACTTGATACTATTTGTCAATGGATTAATAGCAGACAGCATCGCAAAATTAAAGTCAAAATCCATGATTATGATACTTGGAGCATGGATTCCACATTGTCTTTAATTGTTCTGCCTATGCTCAAACGATTGAAGGAAATCAAACACGGTTCTGCATTTGTTGCTCTCGAAGATGTACCAGAATATCTTCGATATACTAATAATCCAGAATATGAGACATCTCAGTTAGCATTCGATTTTTATAATGCAAAGGATTGTATTAAAATTGATTGTGATGTTCATACTCGATGGGATTGGGTACTCAATGAAATGATTTACGCTTTTGAAATGATATTAGACGATGATAATTGGATGGAATCGTATAAGACTCATACACCAATGACTGAAGAGGAAAAGAAGGAACAAAGTCGCTTGGATAAATTGTTGCACAAAGATGTTAAAGTTGAGTATGATTGGGGTGCAATAAGAGAAGTAGAAAAGAGAATTTCAAACGGATTTAGACTATTCGGTACCTATTATAGAAGTCTTTGGGACTAAAAAGAGAGGATGTTTATGCGCATTATAATGTTAATTTGCCTACTTCTAGTGTCATACACATCCTCTGCGGAGAGACTAATTGCACCACCTGGATATGTGATGAAATATTCCAAAGAACTTGCATATAAAGATTTCCCAAGACAGATTGACATATTGTCTATAATTAGAGTTGAATCTGCATTTAATCCGAATGCATTCAATCCAGAAAATAGTAAAATAAATCCGACTAGGAAAGTACCTCCATCTAAAGGACTAATGCAGGTACAAAATGGTACTTTCCGCCCGAAAAATAACATGATTCAAGGAACATCTATACTCAGAGAGTATTATTTAAAATACTGCAACAGAGACATCAAATGTGCAATCAAAAGTTATAACATCGGCCCCGGTAATTACAGAAAAGGTAAATTGAAAAAATCTGGAAATATTTATTTTTCAAAGTACAAACACTACAAGAAACAATACACAATTTATCTAAATCAGTTGACTAAGTAGGAAAATTAAATTATGATAATAATCACATCAATTTTGGCTTATTTTATTTGGTGTTTTTACGTTGGTCCAATAATGAATTATGTGGATTTATTTTCTTTTTTGGTAGTATTGCTAGTAACTGATGTTGTACACTATTTGATTATTAGTAAATAATGAGTTACATTGTTTAAAAGGAGTAACAAAATGGAAGTCGTGATAATTAAAACACTTGGTGGCGAAGAAATCTTGGCTGAACTAAATTCGATAGAAGCAAATGGCGATTATAATATAAGTAGACCAAGAGTCCTAATGGTGTCTGGACAGAATGTAGGTCTAGTGCCTTATATGATTAGTGTACCAGATGCAAAGGACATTATAATGAAGTCTAATTCAATTGTAACGTCTGTGCCAGCACCAAACGAAATTGCAAATCAGTACATCAAAACAGTAACTAATTTAATTTTGGGGTGAGACAAAATGACATTTGTTGTTTATAATGTAATAGCACGGAAGGTGTAGCTGCATTTGAATTTGAATCCTCTGCGAAGCGTTCTGTTACTTGTCGGAACAAGAAAGCAGGCAAAATTGTCTGTGCATACTCACCATCCGATAATTATCATAATGATGTAGTCAAGATGGTAAAAGTAAAGAATTTGATGACTGGAGCTGAGATAGAAATTCCATCTAACACACCATTGTGTTGCGACCCATCCTCAGAAACTTACTGGAGCATGTAAAAAAAGTTTTAAAAAATCGAGTTTTCGGCAAAAACTTTGATAAATAGAACATAACAAACAGATTCGATAAAATGCAAACTTTAAACAGACATACCGCAAATAATAAACTCACAACATGGTCACTAATAGCCATGTTGCAATGTGTCGAGTTTAATTATGATGGCATTTTTACATGATTATCTAGGTTCCATACTTTGTGTTACATTCAAATGGACCTAGATTTTAAAATCTAGGTTTTTTATTGGGTGTAAATTGTTGTTTTTATAAGACATTTGACAATTAAATCGAAACCTTTATAATTGATTATGTTGATTCGATTCAGATGTTTTAGGGAATCAATTAGGTACAAAGGTGATTTGGATGATTATTTGCCAATTCATTGAATAGAAAAGAAATTTGACAATTAAATCGAACTTTGATATGATTGTTAGGTGGTTGTGAAACATACAACACCAAAGGTTTTAGACCTTTTACATCTTAACCAGAAAGCTGTTAAGATAAAGAAGGTGACAAATTTGACAATTAAATTGCAGTTTGTTATAATTTGATTGTAAAATTTAATGGCACAAAACATCGTGTTAGCAAACAGGCATGGAACGCGGCTGCGAGGACCTGTTAAAAAACCTCTAAGGGCGGATTCGGGGATGAATGGGGAACTGAAAAATCCGAATCTTAACACACTTTGTTGTGTCATAATCATTAGGTACATTTTGTGATTATGCACTTAAAGTGTGCTTTATTAAGATTTCTAATGCAAAGGTCGCAGATGGGTATCACACAATCTCCAGAAGGGGAAGACGTAAACGCCAAAGACATCATCGGGTACTGCGAATAAAAGATTACGATGGGCTGTGAACTAGAGGGTTGACCCCCGACAGGTGAAGCGGTATACATCCTAAAGCATTGGTCAAGAAATCTTAATTGAGCACATTTATGTAATTTTTTGATTTATGGGGGATTGGTGAAATTGGTAAACACATCTGATTTAAGCTCAGACGCAGACGGCTTGAGAGTTCGACTCTCTCATTCCCCACCAAGATTTTGCTTGATAGCATAACGCAAATGCGCCTTATAAGGAGATGAGTTGACTACGGTCAACCAAGCAAATAAAGTTTGACTGAAACACATTTATGTAATAATTGATGTGTGGATAAGAAAGTAGGGAGTAGTGCACAGGATATACTAAGTTCCCCTTTACAAGGTTACGAAAATGCTGATAAGACATTCTCCCGAAATCGTCAATTAAATTTATGGGCCTTTAGCTCACGCTTGGCAGAGTGTATTTTGTGGGTCGCTAGCTTAATTGGTTAAAGCCAAGGACTCATAATCCTTAGACCCTGACAAGGCTTGTATAGGTTCGATTCCTATGCGACCCACAAAATACATTCGCTATTTTATGAATCGTTTATCAAAAGTGAAAATGCACTTTGTGGTGTATGGTATCTATCTTCAAAAATTAATACCTTCCATCCTTCATTTTCAAATAGTTTAATTTTTATTGAATCTCTATTTTGAACTTGTTTGAGAGAATGATTGCCGAAGTTCATTTCTTTATAGTGCCATGGGCCATTCCATAAGATAGCTGTTTTCGTGTCATAGATGAGTATATCAGCATCCCAGCCGTCAACGAGTTTTTCATTGGAGGTTACATTTTTAAAATGTGAAGAGCATAAGTCATAAAGAGCAATTTCATCTTTAGACCTTTTTGTTCCTAAACCTGGGTTGTTTCGTGCTTTTCTGCTTCTATGTGAATGCATGCATTCACTCGAACAAAATCTGGCTGAACCTCGTTTGATTTCATTCCATATAAATTTTTGATTGCATATTTCGCATGAACAAAATTTTATCGATGTTTTGGGTGGACTAGGTTGCCGAATTATAGCTTTTAGAGCTGCAATTTTTCTTTTGTTAGATTCATCTGACAGTTTATATCCAGTTATGATTCTGATATTATTTAAATTTTTTGCAGAACACGATAACGAACAAAATATATTATTTCTCTTGTTAAATGGAATTAATTTTGCACAATAAGAACAATATTTTGGAGTTAAATTATATAAAATTTCTTTTTCCTGTGATTCTAATTTCTTTTTCTTTGCAGTTGCAAGTGCGCCCAGTTTTGAACCTTTGATTGTTTTTTCTTTATGCCTAGCACCTCCTTCATCAGTATGATTTATTAAGTAATGAGAATGAATACCTTTAGAAGTATAAGGTTTCTTACATATATAGCAAGAACATGGGAATGTGATATAATTTGACATTTGAAACTCCGTATAAATATATTTGTATGGGACAGCCCAGTTTATCCGTAGCTGATGGTTGAAAAGGTTCCAAGCTTTTTCTAACCATACATCTATTTATTAAATTTAGTTTAATCGTATTATAGATTTGACCCTGGTCGGGCCTACCATGAATAAGAAGTATATTTTGTTGAGAACTATCATTATTCAGATCGTCTAGGGATAAGACACTGGCAATGAACAACTACTACGCCAGAGACGCAGGTTCGCCGCCTGCAATGAATGATAAACAACATCACAAAGGGTTCTGCAGGACCTTAGCGTGGATCGCGGATTGTTCACAATCCTTTCCGTTCGAATCGGAGTGATGTTGGATAGTTTTCTACTAAGTATATTTTAACGCACTCTCAACTGAGCTATGAGTGCGTTATCTTGATAAGGCGTAGTATTTGGTTCAATCACATACACTTAAATTAAAATATTTCATACCTTCTATAGCTCAAAAGCAGAGCATTCGACTGATAATCGAAAGAACTTGGAGCGTTACCAAGTAGAAGGACCATACGGTCGCAACCATATACTCTTGCAAACATTAAAGTGATGTAACTGACTCTTAATCAGTAAAACTCGGAGCATTACCGAGGCGAGGGACCAAAAGGGAGTATAGCTCAGCTGGAAGAGCATTCGGCTTTTAACCGACAGGTCGCGAGTTCGAACCTCGCTGCTCCCACCAAAATTTGAAACATCTATGATGTGTCGCTAAACATATCAATGATGGTTGTGTGATGTAATGGCAACATAGGGCCCGACGAGACGTTGAAAAACTTTAGCGAGTAAAGTAAACGTTAAATAGGGCCTGAATGCAGGTTTCGAAGTCCTGCCACATTTATTCAATTAAACGCCATCGCATTAGAATATGGGTGAATTCAACGGCCTTTCACGCCGTGGAGAGGGGTTCGAGTCCCCTATGCGATACCAAATTATTACCTCGTCTGATGGACAGAGTCTGGCCTTCTAAGCCGGAACTGAGCGGTTCGATACCGTTACGGGGTACCAAGAATTAATTGGAGTCGCGACCCAAATAGTAAACACCAAGTAGTAAGCACAACGCTATATGAACCTTCGCGCAAAAGGTTTTGTCGAAAGACTGGTTGGGTAAGAGTCCTAAGATTGTTGCACCAAACAATGCGGCTAAGCTCATGGAGAGACGTCACCCTTCCAAGGTGTACTGAGAGATTTCGACCATCTCTAGCCGCTCCAGTTTTGTAATTATTACGTAGAGGTAGGCTAAAATGATTTTTTGCGGGTTAGCGCAGTATTAGAGCAGCGGGTTCATATCCCGAAGGTCACTGGTGAAAATCCAGTACCCGCAAGAAATCATTTTACAACTTGAGACTAATAATCAATCTATCGTGTTTCGCTACGTTGTACCAAATTTGTCCATTTTCAAATAAATGGATTGCATTATAACTGATTATGGACTTCAGGTTATGATTAAGAATAAAGTTCGCAATAGAATATATTGCTCGGCGGTAACGTTCATTGGTGAGACGTGCTTGACTGTTAATCAAGAGGAGGCAGAATCATTCTCTGCCCGCCGAGCAATGTATTTTAAGTTTCAATTGTTGTACACATAAGATGTTGTCCTTATGTTCCTCATTAATCTGATATAGCTTAATTGGAAAAGCGCTCGCCCAGGGAGGCGTAGAGACAAGGGTTCGATTCCCATTATCGGCACACAAATGAGAGCAGAAAGAGCATCTGAATAGAGTGAATAAAGGTGATTAGCGTCAACTAATTGCTCATAAATCACAGCCTGTTTGACGACAGGAACTGATATTCTGCGGAATATTAGGGAAAAGTCTTGAAAAGGACACCACCTTATGTGTACAATGTTATATGGCCGATTCATATAATGGTATTATCGCGGATTGTCTATCCGTAGAAGAGAGTTCGATTCTCTCATCGGTCGCCAAATTTAGGTTGTGCTGAAATGCACATTAATGCAGCTGTGACAGTGATGGTTCATGTGACGGATTGAAAATCCGTAGATGTTGGTTCGATTCCAACCGGCTGCACCAGAATGAAAAAGATAAAATTCGCAGTGTAGTGACTGCAATCGTGAAACCAAGTCACGTAAAAGAAATTGGCGTTTGTAAGATTGCTTACCGATTGACGTTTCAAATCGAGCTAGACGTTAAATCTTAAATGTTTTGTTGCATACAGTAAAATGCAAACAGGGTTATGAGCGGATTGACTCTAGCAATTGCTCAATGATGTGAGAGAAACATTCAAAAACTCTTTGGTTCAGCTTCGAATCACTTCCAGCAAGGAAGAAGACTACACTAGGTCAGAGCATGAATTTGGGCTGTTAGTGATAACGAGAGCACATCGCACCTGCACTGCGAAGGAAACGGTTTGATTCCGTTACGGTCCACCAAATTTGCTTTATCATTGCCAAAGTGTTAGAAGGTTCCGTGATTATCCTATCTAAACGACAATGACAAAGTTAGTGAATCATGCCCTGCTGAGCCGAATGGGAAGGCACCTGACTTGTAATCAGGCACGAAAGTAGACGGAGTTCGATTCTCTGGCAGGGCACCAAAACAATTCCTCAGTAGCTCAGTCGGTAGAGCAGGGCACTGTTAATGCCCGGGTCATTGGTTCGAATCCAGTCTGAGGAGCCAATTAAATGCGGGTGTAGCTCAATGGTAGAGCATCTGTTTGCCGAACAGAATACAGGAGTTCGATTCTCCTCATCCGCTCCATTATTTAATGCCTCTGTATGCTGCTAAGGACGCAGCTCGGTCTGTAAAACCGTCGCCCTCGGGCTGGCCTGGATCGTTACCAGGAAGGGGCACCAAACAATCGAGATGTGGCAGAATGGCTATCTTTGTTTTATTCCAAGTTGCACAAGGATATAGTTAAACGCAGATTTGGGTGTATAATATCTATCTTCAAATATAATATATTTCCAATCCGCCTTTGTAATTTCTCGAATTTTAATCAAATCTCTATTTTGAACTTGTTTCAGAGAATGATTACCGAAGTTCATTTCTTTATAATGCCAAGGACCATTCCAGAGTATTGCCAATTTAAAATCGTGCAGTAATATATCTGCATCCCAACCATTAAATAGCTTTTCATTTGCAGACATGTTAGTAAACTTAGTCTTGCACATTTCGTATAACATTATTTCGTCCTTAGAACGTTTATTGCCTATATGTGGATTATTTATGGCTATTTTCTTTAATAATGATGAATAACATTCGGTTGAGCAAGTTTTGATGTGTTTATTGTGTATTATCTTATTGCATATAACACAAAATGATATTTTTGAATACCTTTTCCTTGATGTGCCTTTACATCCTTTTGGTGGTCCATATCTAGACTTTATTGTATCTCGTGGTGTATGAATTGCTGCACATGAATGAGAACAAAATTTATTATTTCTCTTTTTATAAGGAAGTACAATACCACACCCATAACAATTCAATGGGGTAAGTGCATAGTCAGACTTAACCTTATTTTCCTCCCATCTTTTAGGGTGATTTCTTCTTATCGAATTCCTCAAGCAGCAATCACTATATCCTGACTCTGTATGAGATGTTATATAATGAGAATGAATGCCTTTGGATGATTTTTCTTCGTGACAAACGATGCAAGAACAACGAGGTGCTGGAATAGACATAAGATTTCCTGTATAAATAGATTTGTATGGGACAGCCCAGTTGCCTGTAGCTGAGGTTGACATTCCTTGTAAGTTTGTCTAACCATATACCTATTTATTAAAATTTAATCCTTAACACGGAGCATAACCGTGTTAGAGTACCGAATTAAATGCTCCTCAGCATTAGTGTGCAGCGGTGTCTTATAAACACTGGAGACCGGTCAGATAGGCTGGAACGGCACGGAGCATAACCGTGGGGGAGTACCAAATAATAGTAAGCGACTAAGAATCAATAAAATTATTGAGGTTAGGGAACTGTGAACTAGAAAGAGTAACATATGTCGTACTCTTCACATACTATTAAAGAATTATGCCCCGGTGATGTAATTGTAGCCATGCGGTCCTTAGAAGTCCGTGTCCGAAAGGGCGTGTCGGTTCGAGTCCGACCTGGGGCACCAAATTTGATGGAATGAGCTTTGACAAATACTCAAATGATAATGCATCATCAGTAAAATTAACACTGTCTCGTTAACTCAGTTGGTAGAGTTTCTGTCCTACACACAGAATGTCGGCGGTTCGAACCCGTCACGAGACACCATAATCATGCACAAGTAGTTCAATGATAGAACGCATCTTAAAACAAGATGAAACGAAGATTTGATTCCTTCCTTGTGCTTCTTTCAAGAAGATAATGATAAAGAATTATTAGGCGGCTAATCATCTAGTGATGATACTGGTCTTTGAAACCAGATAGATTGGAGCGTAACCAATGCCGTCTGCCAATAAATAGGAGAACTAATTGTCAAGGCGACAACAATGTTTGCTAAACATTTGGAACCTGAAAATGGTTTGAGAATCGTGCTCTCAGTTCTCCGCCATAATAATAATTACTCTTACTCCGATTAGGCTAGCCTGGTCAAGTCACCGCGTTTGGGGCGCGGAGTTCCGTAAGGACATCGCAGGTTCGAATCCTGCATCGGAGACACAAACAATAAAGGTTCAAATCCTTTACGAGAGACCAAAATAATGTCGGTGTAGTCTAATGGAAAGGCACTTCGCTACGAACGAAGGGTGGAAACACCAATGTAGGTTCGAGTCCTATCACCGATTCCAGTAACGTAATACCTCGTCTGATGGACAGAGTCTGGTCTTCGAAACCGGAACTGAGCGGTTCGATACCGTTACGGGGTACCAGAGAGACCAGACATTTAAAAAGGAAATAAACGTGTCCACAGGAGAAGTTATCATTGTACTTGTTGCAGCGATACTTGTCTCTATGATTATCGCATTGCCGATAATGCTTCTGTGGAATGTAAATGAATAACGTATCGTGAGCCAGTTGGATAGGCGGCTATCTGCAAAATAGTTTAAGTCGGTTCGATTCCGGCACGGTACTCCAGTAAAATAGATTGAGGGAATTATGCTAACATTTAAAAGTTACTTGACTGAATCCAAGGACATCTTACATCATTTTTGGGATGAACATGAGAGTGATTTGCCTTATTATCATCAGCGAGATAATTGTACAACAGCAGCAAGAGATTTGGATGATTGGATAAGCAAGAATCATCCAGGTGTAAGTAGAGGAGTTGTACCATCAGGTTCTTATGACAGCAAAGGTAATCCTAAAAAAGGTGGATTTATTAGAGTCGATAAACCTCAATACGGAAAAGATGACTTGCATCCAGCTGATAAAGAGGAAATGTCACTCCAAAATTTAGACCACAGAAAAGCAGCAGACAGAAAGAAGTTTGTTACAGAGCATCCAGATAAAGAAAAATTCCATTGGATTCCACATTCATGGGTTGATACTAGACAAGGTAAATTAGACCCTTCTGGATTTCATCCAAGTGGGACTGGGCAGTTTGATAAATTAATCAAAGACAAGAAAGCAGCTCAATATAAAGAATTTGGAGAGTAATGCAGCGGGGATGGTCCTGCGACTGGCCTTGAAAACCAGGTTCCCCCAAAAGGGGATGGGGTTCGACTCCTCTGCTCTCCGCCAAATTTACAAAGTGGTCAGAAAGTTCGTCTGACATAATACAGTACGGTCTAGACTCTGTGCTTTGTAAAAGAACTTAAATCTTCATCAGGTTTAGAGAGTAAGTGACAACCTGCTCAATAAAATCTCTTAAAATAAGTCACAAGTCCAAGGGTGAAGACGACTTGGCATTAAAGGAGTTCGTCGTATAACGGTAGTACAGAAGCTTCCAACCCTTCTAGTCGCGGTTCGATTCCGTGCGGGCTCTCCAAGTTTTGTAATAAGGAGATTTGTTGTTATCCTTAACAATGGTGAGTGTAGCTTAATTAGTAAAGCCTCTGACTGTGAATCAGAGAGTTCTGCGAGTGCAAGTCTCGTCGCTCACCCCATTAAATTATTGTTTTTAAGAATAATTGACATTTATTCTTTATCTGTTATAATGAATCATCTTAAAAATTTAAAAAGGAAATGATTATGGATTCTAAAATTGTAAAAATCTTTGGTATTTTGATTGGTGCTGTATTTGCGATTGCATTGGATACTACTATCCTCGCACTTCCTATCATGCTGTTGTGGAATGCTGCACTCGTTGGTACAATCGACGGAGTACACGAAATTGGCTTCTGGAATGCACTCGGCATTAGCTTTCTTTCTTCACTTCTTTTCAAAGCAAAGATAACATCCAACAATAATTGATTGTAGATAATGAAAAGATGTGTTCAATTAAATCAAGGATTATAAACCCCCACTGATGGACAGACATTTCTTTCCTAAAGAAATAGGACAGGCTCGATTCCTGTTGGGGGTACCAAATTCACAGTAGAGATACTGTAAAGCGGGGAAGTATTAAAGGATTGGGAGACGGGAGGGGCAGTACCTCCCCAGGTCCACCATTAATGATATTAAACAGTAAACGGATAGGTAGAACTCGACGGAGGGGCTGTCCAATTTGATGGGCACATCAAACTGAACTACCAAATTTAATGTCATTAATAATGGGCCTGATTTAGACTCGATTTCGATAGAATAGACTTTCTTGGAATCGTCACAGAGAGACGTAAAAAGTAAATAAAGTAAACGCAGCTAATGATAGCGCATATGCATTAGCGGCCTAAAAACCGTGTAATGCCGAGTTTGATGCTTTTCTTGGGAACAGAAAAAGCATCTATAATTTTAAGGATAAATCATGTTACAAGACTTTTAGAATTGTCCGTTTTGTGGTAAAGAAGCTGACATCAGTAACCCTGACACTCTTCATCCTTCTGGTACTTATTGGATGATAGGTTCAGATGGCATTAAATCCTACATGGGACATAAAGACAGACAGATAGGAAGTAAAAATGTTGGGTGTTCAATTGCCCAGAGTCATCTGGTGGGTGCGGTGCTGAGATGCATGCCGATTCTGCTAAAGAAGCAATGGAAAAATGGAACCGAAGAGAAGTTGCGATGATTAATTAAATGAAAACTTATGAAGTAGAAGTTTATAGTAATGGAAATAAATATTGGCGAATTGCAGGTGCATTACATCGTGAAGATGGTCCTGCTATTGAATATGCCAACGGAACAAAATGCTGGTATATTCGTGGGGATCTACACCGGGAAGATGGACCGGCTATTGAAATCAGCACCGAAGAAAAATACTGGTATCTGAACGGCAAAAGATACACAGAAGAAGAATTCGACGAAAAGATGAATCCAGTAAAGGAATTGTCAGTTGCAGATTTGGAAAAGTTGCTTGGTTATAAAATAAAAATTGTAAAAGATTAATAAAAGGAAATAAATTATGAGTAAAGCAAAAGGTTATCCATCACATCAACCATTCAACATCAATGGCAGGAGAAATCTATTGAAAAAGAATAGTTGGTGGCAGCACCATCCATATCACAATAATAAGTAAGGAATGATGATGTCGACAAATCAGAAATTTTATTGGGCTTTTGCTCAATTTATTAGATTTTGTTTGTTACCTATTGTCATTCCAGTTAGATTGTACGAAATGATTAAAGGAGCAAATAATGAGACATCAGTATCTAGTTTGTGATAAAGGAGGCCAACCCCATCATTGGGCTGATTGGCAAGATTCCATCGTCCTAAAGGTAAAAGGATTGCTCAGTTATGAACTAGGTGGACTGAACACTTATACTGGTGGAACATCTCGCATGACAGGAGAGCGGTCTACTGTAAACGTAGCACCTATCCTTTTCTTAAAAGAAACACTCAAATATGATGCTAGAGTACCACCATTGACAAACGAAAATTTGTTTGCGCGGGACTTGAACATTTGTGCTTACTGTGGTAGACATTATCCTGTGCACAAATTATCTAGGGACCATGTACACCCTACATCAAAAGGTGGAAAAAATGTATGGCAAAATGTAGTATCTGCATGCAAAGCTTGTAATCACGAGAAGGCAGATAATTTACTACATGAGACAGACATGCAATTAATTTATGTTCCTTATATTCCAAATCATGCTGAGAGACTTTTGATGCAAAACAGACACATTTTGGCCGACCAAATGGATTATCTCCGTGCTTTCTTACCAAAACATTCGAGATTATTGGATGCACCTAGATTTTTAGGAATGAAACAGTAAAATTTAGCCTCGCTTCGGCGGGCTTTTTTATGTCCGTATAAAGCATAAGTTATTGATTTTATTTAATTATTGACATTTAAATCAAGTCAATTATAATAGTTACATCAATTAAATAACACAAAGGATAAATCAAATGAAAACATACACAGAGGTTCATCTCGGTACTAAAGGTCCTGCTGTCGAACTTGATGATGGTCTTGATTCATGGTACATGAAGGGCGTTGCATATACGAGCGAAGACTTGGATAGTATGATGCAACCAGATAATGTATCTTTGCAGCCTGAGACAAATTCTGATATCTAAATGGAAAGAAGTACACTGAAGCAGAATTCAATGCAAAGATGCATCCTTCAAAGAATTATCTGTTGCAGATGTAGAAAAGTTGCTTGGCTATAAAGTGAAAATTGTAAAGGAGTAATTATGAAAATGACACAATCTGACTTCATCCGCAAATTATATTCATTCACACCAAACACACCTTATGGTGAATTATTGAAGAATGAATTCAATGTTGATGTGCCAGTTGCAGCTCCAGAATATCAACAAGAGTATCTATACAAATACTGCTTAGAGTTGAGTATGCAGGATAACTTGAATGATAAAGACATCGTACAGTTAGCTTCGACCAAAGTATATGAACTTATCAAGAAATATCCTTGGTGTAAGACTAAATATGATACGGTTATTGTACACAAAGAAAAGATGGTCAAGACTGACTTCAAAGATATGGAAAAGGACAATATCACTGTATTTTCCAATAAACACAAGAAGTATATGTTTTATAAAGATAATACCATCGTGTGTCGCTCAAATACAGTTGAAGGCTTAAAAAAGGTTGTTGCTCGTAGATTCGGACTTGATTTTAAACTCAATTTGGATGTACTAAGTGTTTGATTTCATTTGAAATTTGCAATTTAAATTGAGTTTGTTATAATTACTTCATCGAAATCAACTCAGAAAGCAAATAACATGATTAAATTCTACCCAAAGACAGGTCGTTATTCTTACATCGTAGATGGCAAGACACTCGCAACATCGAACGATAAGAAAAAATTGGAGGCAAAGATTCGGGCGCTGGGTGAAACGGTAGAAGATACTGGTACTGATGTTGCTATCGAAGTCAAGAAGTCAGATTTCACCGTTGCAGAACGATTCGACTTCATGGCTCAATTCACTAAACTTGCTGCCCGTGGAATTATCCCGAGTTTGATTGTAACAGGGTCTGGTGGACTGGGCAAATCTCATACAGTATTGAACACCCTGCGAGACATGGGCCTTGTTGAAGATACTATCGGTACGATGGATGGTGACTTCGTATTTGTGAAGGGTTATACGACTCCTCGCAATTTGTACACCACCCTTTTCCACGAAAACGGTAAGGTAATCGTGTTCGATGACTGCGACAGTTCGTTCAAAGACCCGATTGGTGCTAATATTTTCAAGGCTGCACTGGATTCTTCCGAGCGCCGGATTATTTCTTGGGGTGCTGAATCAAAGGATGATGAAGTCCCTAGTCGCTTTGAATTCACTGGCAAGGTTATTTTCATCAGTAACCTCTCAATCGATAAATTCCCTCAGGCAATTCTGAGTCGGTCGATGTTGTGTGACCTTACTTTGACTACTGAAGAAAAGGTGGAACGAATCGAACAGATTTTCGCTGAAGTCGATGCGGTCGAATCTGAGGATAAAGAAGAGGTGCTCGTGTTCATCAAAGAAAATATGAACAAATTTAAAGACCTCAATATTCGGTCTGCTTTCAATTCGCTGAAGATGAAAATGGCATTGGGTGAAGGATGGCAGCGCCTGGCACTGTACAGTGCCACACTGAATTAATTTTAGACATTAGGAGACAGGGTATTCGTCATGGTGACAGTATCTTAACAAAGTCTATGGGTGCATATCGACACAGAACCACGAGACTGGTACAGCATCCTAGACTGTCTTTTAGATAAGTTATTGATTGCATTACACCATTGACTTTGTATGTGAGTTCTATATAATGACTCAATCGATTGAAACAAAACAACAGGAAATAAAAATGCTTACTAACGACATCAAGAAGGGCACTCGAATCCAATTGAAGAACGGCTGGTACGGCACCATGATGGATAACATGAAGAGTAACATCAGAATGGCGGAGGTAGAAGGGTACTGCACTGAAATTGGGTCTGTTTATGCATGGGACATCGCTCATGTAATCAATCCTGATGGTACAACTGTACCAGTGACGCTCACAGAGAAGCAATTGGTGTCTCAAAGAATCAGTGGCGTTTTCAACTAGAATGGAAAATCTTGTACTCAGACGGATAGCTGAACTGTCAGGTTATCCGATTGAATTCAAGTGCGAGAAAATCTTAACTGGCACAGCGACGATAGGAGGATTCCCAATTGACATCTCAATTAAAGATGGTCGAGTACATCTAAATGGTGCTGGTGCGTGGTCGGGTGATTCCTTAAAGCTATCAAAAAGCGAGTGGAGAGGTAAGGGTCGATTCAGGGAGCTTGTCCCACATATCAAGCAGGCGTTGCTCGAATTTGACTTAAAAACTGAATTGTACCTTACACCAATGTCTCCAGCATGGAAGAATAATTACAACCTAGTTGAAGATGATAATGGTAGATGGAAAATAATACTGTAAGTGATTAAATTGATTCAAACTTTGAATCAATTTAATCAAGTCGATTATAATAGTTACATCAATTAAAGAAAGCGAGATGTAAATCAAATGAGAGCAAATAAAGTTGAATTTTATGATTGCGGAAACAAATTCTGGCAGTTAGATAGTCTGCAAACTGCGGATGAGTTTGTTCCGATTGAATATGTAGATGGTTTCAGGTTTTTAAGTTTGAGTGAAAATGCACTCGCTGATATCAAGATGAATCCTGTAAAGGAATTATCTGTTGCTGAAATCGAAAAAATCCTTGGTTATAAAGTTAAGATTGTAAAGGAATAATTATGAAAACATACACAGTAGAAGTTCGTGATAATGGAGACAAATTCTGGTATCTGAATGGTCAAGTCCACCGTGAGGATGGTCCTGCATATGAATATATTAATGGAGACAAACGTTGGTGGTTGAACGGTGAAGAATATACCGAAGCTGAATTCAACGCGAAGATGAATCCTGTCAAAGAATTGTCTGTTGCAGATGTGGAAAAGTTGCTAGGCTATAAAGTGAAAATCGTTAAGGATTGAGAATGAAAACATATAAAGTAGAAGTTTATGATAACGGAACTGTTCAGTGGTATCTGAACGATAAACTGCATCGTGAAGATGGTCCTGCTATTAAATATCCAAATGGAAATAAATTCTGGTATTTGAGTGGTGAGCTACATCGTGAAGATGGTCCTGCTATTGAAAAGTCTAATGGTATCATATACTGGTATCTAA
>Ga0066631_10000185_pt1 | contig 19888 bp, 21 predicted proteins | sample CryGeyCG2014_300_FD_59502 | JGI IMG/M metagenome (GOLD analysis project Ga0066631, IMG submission 59502) | Groundwater microbial communities from aquifer - Crystal Geyser CG02_land_8/20/14_3.00 | ecosystem: Environmental > Aquatic > Deep subsurface > Groundwater | place: USA: Utah: Grand County... | reverse complement strand
TAGCGCATAGGCGCGAGGAGTAAGTTCAAAACCACGGGAAAAATTTACTTAAAGCCGCGAGCCCCTATTACTACCATAGTTATTTTACCTTGTAAAAACACCCCCTAAATGCTATACTTCATATCTATGGAAAAGGTAAGAATAGGGGTTATAGGCGTAGGGAGCCTGGGCGTGCACCACGCAAGGATCTACTCGCGGTTGGATGGTGTGGAATTGGTCGGAGTTTGCGATATAAACGTCAAAAAGGCAAATCAAATAGCCCGCAAATATCGGACCCAGGCATTCACAAGGTATAAAGACCTCTTCGGGAAGGTAAATGGCGTAAGCATCGTCACCCCGACGAACACGCACGCAGAGGTCGGGAAGGCATTTTTAGAGCAAGGCGTCCATATACTCGTAGAAAAACCCATCACCAAAACCCTGGAGGATGCCGATGAATTATTAAAAAAGGCACGGGACAAGAATCTCATCATCCAAGTCGGACATGTAGAAAGATTCAACGCAGGTATAAGGGCTATAAAATCTATAATTAACAAGCCTGTCTTCATAGAATGCCACCGCTTGAGCCTGTTTAAAAAAAGATCCCTTGATATCGGGGTGGTACTGGATCTGATGATACACGATATAGATATAATACTTGATTTGGTGAATTCGAAAGTCGTAAAAATGGACGCGTTGGGCGTAAAGATTCTTACTCTTCACGAAGATTTGGCAAACGTAAGGCTTCAGTTCGAAAACGGTACGATCTCCAATATTACCGCCAGCCGTGTAGCAAATAAGACAATGAGAAAAATAAGGATTTTTCAGGAAGACGCCTATATATCGCTCGATTACGAAAAACAGGAAGCCTACATCTACAGAAAGGCCGGTTCGAAGATCACCAGAAAAAAAATAAGAATAAAAAAAGAAGAATCCCTCTTATCAGAGCTTAAAGCCTTTGTGGACTGCGTAAAAAATAACGAAAAACCTCTTGTATCCGGCGAGGAAGCGCGCGAGGCGCTGAGAATGGCGCTGGAAATCACAAAACAAATAAACCCTTAAAAAAATGAAAAAGATACTCATCATAGCCGGTGAGGCCTCAGGCGATATACATGGCGCAAACCTGGTCCGATCTATAAGAACCAAAACCAAAAATGTCAAATTCTACGGGCTGGGCGGGCAAAAGATGGAGGAAGCTGGCGTAAAACTCTACTATAACCTTGCCACCGTAGCGGTATTGGGTTTATTCGAAGTATTGAAAAAATGTTCATTTTTTAAAAAGATATTCAGCGACACAGTAAAAAAGTTGGACGAGGAAAAGTTCGATTGCGTCATCTTGATAGATTATCCAGGTTTTAATTTAAGGTTCGCGAAGCAAGTTAAAAGAAGAAATATCCCTCTCTTGTATTACATAAGCCCACAGGTCTGGGCCTGGGGCAAAGGCCGGATCAAGCTTATAAAAAAAGTGGTAAATAAAATGGTGGTCTTTTTTAAATTTGAAGAGGAGTTCTATAAGAAGGCCGGAATGGATGTGGCGTTCGTAGGGCACCCTCTTTTGGACATAGTAAAGCCCGATCTTTCAAGAGAAGAGGCTTATAAATATTTCTCCCTAACCTCGAATAAAAAAACAATAGCCATCCTGCCGGGCTCGAGGCAATTCGAGGTAAAACTGCTCCTCCCGATCGTGAAGAAGGCCGCTGAACTTATAAAAAAAGAATATCCTGACACGCAATTTCTGGTGGCAAAGCTTCCCTCTTTAAAAATGGACATCTTCGACGAGGTTTTAAAAGATAATAAAGCCGGTATTCGCGTCGTAGAAAATAAAACATACGACGTTATAAGCGTGGCGGACGCGGTCATCGTTAAGTCCGGCACCTCGACCCTTGAAACCGCCATTTTACAAAAACCTATGGTAATAATTTACAAGGTTTCGTTCCTGACTTACTTTATAACGAAGATCATTATAAGGCTGCCGTACCTAGGCCTTGTAAATGTGATAGCCGGGAAAATGGTCGTCCCTGAATTTTTGCAATACGACGCAAGACCAGACCTGATAGCCAAAGAGGTACTGAATCTCTTAAAAGATCCGAAAGCTGCAGATGAAATGAGGAGGTCTCTTAATGCTGTGAAGACAAATCTCGGCGAGAGCGGGGCAAATGAAAGGGCAGCGGCTGCGGTTTTGGATTTTATCTCTAAAAATTAATCTATCTTACCTATTACCGGAAGTTCGCGTTTATACTTAAACTTATCTACTCTCTTCAATATCTTATCTATGGAATCTTTACCGAATCCCAATTTTACCAATCGTGGAAGTTTGTACTTTTTATCGACGGCAAGATAAAGGATCTTGTCGACTTCTTCGTATGTAATGCCTATTTCCGACTCGTCTGTCTGGCCAGGCCAAAGGTCCGCTGTCGGAGGTTTTTTTATAATACGCTCCGGCATACCTATGCAACGCGCGAGTTGGCGTATTTGAGTTTTATAAAGACTGCCTATAGGGTTTATGGCACAGGCGGTATCCCCAAATAATGTAGCGTAACCTAAAAGAATTTCTGTTTTGTTGCCGCTTCCTATAACCAGGGCGTTTTCTACTTTTGACTGGTCATAAAGAATAGACATCCTTTCGCGGGCCATTTTATTCCCTCGTCGGACCTTGTCGGCTTCCGGGAATTTTTTAAAGTAGCAATCTACCATAGAGGTTATGGGGATTATTTTATGTTTTATTTTTAAAATTTTTACGATAGCGTCGAAGTCTCTCTTGCTTTCTTGGGCCGTAGTTCTATAAGGCATAAATAACGCCGTTACGTTTTTTGAGCCTAACGCCTTGACCAGTAAGAATGCGACCAAGCTCGAATCTACTCCGCCGGATAGTCCAAAAACGGCTTTTTTAAAATTTTTTTTCTTAAACTCCCTCTTTATGAATCCGGTGAGTTTTTTTTCTACATAAGCCGCGTTTATCGCTAATCCTTTTTCAGTCATTCATCCCTCCTAAACTACCACGAGGCTTAAATTATTCGAGTCGGCCAGGCTTACGCACTCATCCTTATCTATAAATATCGTGCTTCTCGCCTCAATGGCAAGCACGCTTCCGCCTGCCTCTTTCAAAGACCTGATAGTGTCAGGTCCTATCGTCGGGATATCGAATCTTCTGTCTTGGTTCGGCCTTGCGGTCTTTACGATTACGACGCTTCCGTTGCCGAGTTCTCCACCTCTTAGTATAGCCTTATCCGTTCCTTCTATAGCCTCTATCGCCAGGATCACTTTATTCTTCACGACAACGGTCTGCCCTATCTCAAGCCTGCTTGTGGCCTTGGCTAAAGAAAAACCGAATTTTATATCATCCCATTCTTCTTTTGTGGGCACCCTTTTTGTGAGGATCCCTTTTGCCGGAAGAATGTCTTTTAAAAAAATAGTCGAATCTATTAAAGTAATGCCGAAAAATCTTAATACCCGCGCCGCGCTTCTTAAAAGAGATATGTCGCTTTTATCCGATACGTTCTTTAACAGGCTCTCGAGGGCGGGATCGGGTTTTGGAGTATCTTTGAAAAGCCGGGTCTTTGTTACCCTGCCGGCCATTACAGCCTTTTTTACGCCTTCAGATTTAAATATGCCTATCAACTTCTTTAATTCGGCTATGCTTATCCAGTAGATCTTATCGACGGCTTTCTCGAGCTCTAAACTTGTCTCTTCCTTAAAAGCGACAGCTACGATGCTGACGCCTTTCTCGCGCGCGGCTTTCGCGAATATAATAGGAAATTTCCCGCCTCCGGCTATCAGGCCTATTTTCTTCATTTGGAAAGGCCTCTTTTTGAGCTTTTTATAAAATCTATGATATTATTTATTTCTAGAGAGGGGGGGATATCGGATATGATTTTTTCAACAGCGCTTTTTATGGTAAGCTTCGAGAAAAATAATAGTTTTATGGCTTTTCTTATCGCCTCGATCTTTGCCGACGGGAATTCAGCCCTTCTTAAGCCCACGAGATTTATGCCCCTTACAGCCGCAGGGTGGCCGTCAGCCATGCAGTAAGGAGGAATGTCCTGGACTACCTTGGAGCATCCTCCGATAATGGCAAGCCTGCCGATCTTAGTGAACTGGTGCGCTCCGCTTAAGCCTCCCATTATAGCTTTATTTTCGATCGTCACATAGCCGCCCAAGGTGCCGCAATTCGCAATAATTGTGCCGTTGCCAATAACGCTGTCGTGGCCGATATGGGCATACGCCATAAAAAGATTGTTATTCCCGACGACGGTTTTCTTGCCTTTTTCTGAGCTCCTATTCATCGTCACGTATTCCCGGATCAAGTTCTCGTCACCTATCTGGAGAAATGACTCGTCGCCTTTGAACTTTAGATCCTGGCTTATACTGCCCACTACCGCACCCGTGAATATCCTGTTGTTTTTACCGATTGTCGTAAATGAACCTATAAAACAATGATTACCCACGATCGTACCGCTGTCGATAGAGGCATTCTCTTCTATAATAGAATAAGGGCCGACTTCAACATCGTCGGCCAATTTCGCGTTCTTATGAACTATCGCCGTGGGGTGGATTTTCATGCTACAAATAACCTATTTTTTAAACCCTTATCCTTCGACAAGAATAAACATTAATTCCGCTTCGCAAACAACTTTATCTTTTACCTTTCCCACACCTTTGACTTGCCCGGTCTTCGACTTCATCCTTATGACATCGATTTCCAAGATCAGTTGGTCGCCGGGTACGACAGGATTTCTGAATCTAGCGTCCTTTATTCCCAAAAAGAAGGCGAGCCTTCCCATATTTTCTTCCTTGCTCAATAAAAGTACGCCTGCTGTCTGGGCCATTGCTTCGATTATTAACACCCCTGGCATGATCGGCCTGCCGGGGAAGTGCCCTGTAAAATAATTTTCATTCATAGTGACATTCTTTATACCTACGGCTCGTTTGTCCCTGACGAGCTCGATCACTTTATCTACCAACAAGAACGGATACCTGTGCGGTAAGATCTTTTGGATCATGCTCGTATCAAGTTCGCCCAGGCCTATCTGGACATCTGGGGCTTTTATGCCGGGTTCCAAAAATTTCGCGCGCTGTTGTCTTAGTTTTGAAATAAGTTTTACGTTCAAGGCGTGTCCGCTTTTTATAGCTATTATATGTCCCCGAAGCGGGCATCCTAAAAGGTACATGTCACCTATCAGGTCAAGGATTTTATGCCTTACGAACTCGTCGGGAAATCGCACTCTATTTTTTATCACGCGCCTGTTGCCTACGACAAGCGTATTGTCATAGTCAGCGCCCTTGCCAAGGCCCATTTCTCTTAAGGGTTTAACTTCTCTTTCCATGCAGAATGTCCGTGCCGGAGCGATCTCTTTCTCGAACACTAGCTGATCTCCGTTAAGGACTACCTTTAGATATTGAGACTGAAGAAGGGGGTGATTATAGCTTAACGTATAAGAGACCTCGAATTTTGAACTCGGCAGGGCCATTATGAACGCTTCTCCGTCGGTACACCACAGGGGTTCTTTGACATCAAAATGTTTTTTCGTCGCGTCTTGTTCGATAACTTCCGCCTTTTTTAAAATGTCCCAAAATTGTATCGCACTCCCGTCGAGCCCCGGCAATTCGTCGCTGTCCAGCTCTATCCTTATATTATCAACGCCCATACTGGATAAAGAGGCCATAATATGCTCTATGGTTTGGACTTCGACCTCACCGCGGGCTATTGAAGTGCGCCTGGGAGTCAGGTGTAAATCGGCTATTTTACTCGTCTCGACATTAAGGACCGGGCGTTCCGATAGGTCGGTTCTTACAAAATTTATGCCGCTATTCGGGAGAGCCGGCTTTATGGTAACGTGCACTACCTTACCGTTGTGAAGGCTTATGCCACTAAAATTAACTTCGTTCTTTATTGTCTTCTGTTTTTCCATACACCTTCTCCTCAAGAACTTTGACTTTTTTACTTAATTTGCTGACCGTTTTTAATAATTCCGGTAAATGTCCCATGGACGCGTTTATCCTCTTCCATATATTTTGAGGTCTCGCAGGAGAGCCTATCACAAAGATATTTTTATCGAGCGATTTCGAGATGCCGGACTGAGCCGCTATTATTGTGTTGTCTCCGATCTCGACATGCCCCACTATGCCTGATTGGCCGGCCATGATAACATTTTTACCTATGGTTGTCGATCCTGATATGCCGGCTTGGGCCACTATTATCGAATTCTCCCCTATTACGACGTTATGGGCTATCTGGACAAGATTATCTATCTTTGTGCCTTTACCTATGACGGTTTTGCCGAATCTTGCCCTGTCTATAGTTACATTGGCACCTATCTCAACATTATCTTCTACGATCACTATTCCTATTTGCGGAATTTTATGATGCACGCCCGCGACAGTGGCGAACCCAAAGCCGTCGCTGCCTATCACCACACCGCTGTGCATTATAACAGAATCGCCGATCACGCATTTTTCTCTGATAGAAACGTGGGGATAAAGGATCGTGCTTTTGCCTATTTTCGCGTTATTGCCTATATATGCTCCGGCATAAATGATCGTATTGTCGCCTATTTCCGCATCGTCTTCTACAACAGCAAAAGGCCCCACGGAGACATTTTTCCCGAGTTTGGCATTTTTACTGATAGAAGCCAGGCTGCTGATTCCCTTTACCGGGACAGGCCCAAGCGGGGAAAGAAGCGAAACTACTTTTGCAAATCCCAGATCTGGGTTGTCTGCCTTTATCAAGGTAGCCTTCCCTTTAGGCTCTACATCCTTGGGAGCTATTATACAGGACGCCTTTGTAGTCTCCATAAGAGGGGCGTACTTCGGGTTCGCTAAAAACGTGATATCCCCCTCTTTAGCCTCTTTTATGCCTGAGATCCCTGTTATAACGATATTTTTATCGCCGACGACTTCTCCGTTTATAAGTTCGGCGATTTCCTTAACTGTTTTTTTCATTGTTCCTATTTTTTGACGGGCGAAACGGCCGTGTTTATTGTTTCGGGGCGTTCGCGTTAAGTGTCTTCAGTATAGCTTCGGTTATGTCAAGGGTCTCTGTCTGGAAAAGCAATAATTGTTTGCCGAATATCAGGTCATAGCCTTCTTTTTTACCGTATTCTGTAATGACCTTTTCTATATCCTTTGAGATATCCCTGATCATATTTTCTCTTTGCTGGCCAAGCTGGTTCCTAGCAACCCTGTCAAACTCCTGGAGTTCTTTTATTTTCGCGTCTATCTGCGCTTGTTTCTCTTCTTTGCCTTTATCGCTCAAAAGCTCCATTTCGTCTTTTAGGCGTCTTACAACCGCTACCATCTTTTCCCTTTCATCACTCTTAGCCTTACCTTCAGTCTCGAGCTTGGCTTCAGAGGTTTTTGTTCTGGAGTATTCCGTAAATATCCTCTGCATGTCCACATAGCCTAACTTGAGCTCCTTAGCTTGGGCTATGGGGGCAAAACTTCCGCATAAAAATAGCCCTAACAATAATGTCACAAATATTTTTTTAACCATTTTCTCCTCCTTTTCTTTTTTTAAGTCTTAGAACCCTTGACTTATAGTGAAATAAATTTTCCCTTTTTTCTTATCTCCGGGGATATCGTTAAGCGGATAACCATAGTCCACTTTAACCGGGCCTATGGGCGTTTTTACCCTTACGCCTAAACCTGCTCCGGATTTATAACCGCCCGTTCCGAAATCGCTCATCTTCTCCCACACGTTTCCGATATCGTAAAAGACCGCTCCTTTTATAACATCCGTTATTACAGGGAAGGTATATTCTGCCGTAGCGACAAGCAGGGCATTTCCTCCTATTGCATCGCCCGATAAAAGATCCTTCGGGCCTACGCCTCTTTCTCTATAACCCCTTATCGTGTTGGTGCCTCCGGCGTAGTACCGCTCATATATCGGGACTTTTGCCGTGTTTCCGTACGCGTTGGCAACGGCCGCCGTTGTTCTTAATTCTAAAAGAAGCTTTGTAAAATGAGTAAAATATATACTTCCCATGCCTATATATTTCAAAAAGTCCTTGTCTGCCCCTAAAACCCCTCCGGCGTTCTCGATCGAACCTCTTAACAAATAACCTTTGGTAGGATTATATACATTATCCCGCATATCGTGCGTCAAGGCGAATTCGGCCGTACTAAGGGTATTTGTTCCTTCCTCGCTTTTAAGGTCGACTGAAGATTCCGAAGGGACGTCTGAAATCCTTACGTCTTCGAATTTATAGATGAGATCGCCCTTCGTATATTCCGTAAACTCCTTTCCGAGGGTCAGATCAAATCCTCTTCGCGTTTCATCAAATCCATACCCTGACTTACTGGTCCTCTGGTGGGTCCTTTGGTACACATCGGTCCCAAACGCAAGAGGGTAATCGAATATCCATGGCTCCAGCCATCCGATCTCGTAATCCCTTCTGACCGTTCCGAGTTGAGCCTTCATTCTGAGCCTCTGGCCGTCACCCGTAAAATCGGGTACATTCATTAAATCGAAGTTTTTCTGTACTATTTCTACAAAACCTATTACTTGATCGATCGAACTATATCCCGCGCCAAAACTAAATTCGCCTGTTTTTGCTTCCTTAACCTCGACTAAGAGGTTCTGCTTGTTCGGTTGTTCCGAAGGCTCGGTATCAAAGTTCACTTCTTCAAAAAAACCTAAATTATAAAGCCTTTCCTTGCTTCTTCTTATTTTATCGCCGTCGAAACGTTCGCCTGGATATACCCTAAGCTCTCTTCTTATCACCACATCTTTGGTCTTGGTGTTTCCCTTTATTTTAATTTTATCGACATAGGTAAGCTCGTTCTCGACGATCTTGTACACTATATCGACCATGCCTGTAGATTCGTTGAAAATAGTCTCCGCATCTATTTGAGCGAACATATAGCCCTTATGATAATAATATTGCTGTATGCCAAAAATATCATTCCTTAATCCCTGATGGCTGAAGGGAGAATCTTTGACCATGCCCAGTTTTTCGCGTATCTCTTGCTCAGGAAAAAGCATGTTTCCCTTCATAGAAACACTACCGACAAGATATTTCTTGCCCTCATTGATCTTTATGGTAATAAAGAGAAATTTACCGTCATCACTATAGCTTCTTTCGGGCGTGATTTCGGCGTCAAGATATCCCGAGTTATTATAAAGGTCTTTTATCTTTTTTATATCCTCTTCAAATTCTTCTTCTTTAAGATAGCCCGATCTGAAAAGATTGCCCTTTTTTGTGCTTATGGTGTTGAGGAGCCTCTTTGTGGGAAACGCCTTATTGCCCTCTACCTTGATGTCCTTTATCCTCAACTTAGCCTTTTCTTCTATATTTATGACGAGCTTTGTCTCGTTCGTTTTTTCATCCACAGCCGTTTCGTATTTTATGTCTGTCGCCGGAAAACCCTTTTTTTCATAAAATTTCTTCATTTCCTGCATGTCTTCGTTCAGTTGCGTATAATTCAGCAATTCTCCTTCTTTTATTTTCATCAATTTCTGGAGGTTCGCGGTCCTGACAAATTTATTTCCTTTGAATTCTATCTTTGAGACCAACGGCCTTTCTTCCACAACAAACGTTATTATGACACCGTCCTGGGCGTTTTCTATATCGATAGCGACGTCTGTAAAATATCCTAATGTATACAACCGTTTTAAATCGTCGTTCAATATTTCGGAAGAAAATTTTTCGGCCGGTTTTGATTTGATTTTTGAGAGCACGGAAGCCGTGCTTATGACTTTATTCCCCTTGACGCGTATGATTTTGACCAATTTTTCTTTCTCGGGAAGCGTGTCGGCAGGTACGGTTTCCGCTACAGGCTTTTCTTCGCCAACAGAAGCTTCCGGCGCGGTTGCGGCGTTTTCCTGCGGGGTTATCTCTTCAGGCGTTGGGGTTTCTTCTTTAGTCGCGGCTTCATTGGTAACGGAGGTCTCTTCCTTATTCGCGCTATCAGCGTTCGCTGATCCTGCGGTTGCGGCTTCTTCATCCTGAGAAAAACCCTTGCAATCCGAGTATATTAAAATTAAACTCATAATAAGAAAAATAAAAAGACCTCTCTTCATAATACGCTCCTTTTGGCAATAGACTCAAATCTCGCGTATTCCGAAATAAATGTGAGCTTTATATTGCCTGTTGGTCCGTTTCTTTGTTTAGCGATTATAACTTCGGCTAACCCTTTATTTTCCTCTGAAGGCGTATAGTATTCCTCTCTTAAAAGAAGCATTACCAGATCTGCGTCTTGCTCTATGGCTCCGGATTCCCTTAAATCCGAAAGTTGCGGCCTATGGTCGGATCTTTGTTCTACGGCGCGGGACAATTGGCTTACGCCTATTAGCGGGACGTTCAACTCCCTTGCCAACGCCTTCAACGAACGGGATATCTCCGAAATTTCCTGCTGCCTGCTTTCGGAGCGGGGCGGACCCTGCATCAGCTGCATATAGTCTACAACTACAAGTCTTATATCATGCTGAGATTTAAGGCGTCGCGCCTTAGCCCTCAACTCCAATACCGAAAGTCCGGGGCTATCATCTATAAATATGGGCGCCTCGGAAAGCTTGCCGGCGGCATTTGTAAGACGCGGCCAATCGCTCTGAGATAAAAAACCTGTTCTTACCTTATGCGCGTCGACCCTCGCGTGAGAACAAAGCATCCTTTGAACAAGCTGTTCTTTGGACATTTCCAAACTAAAAAAAGCTACAGGGATTTTTTCAATGATCCCTATATGTTCCGCTATGCAGGTGACAAAAGCACTTTTACCCATTGAGGGCCTGCCGGCTATTATTATCAGGTCCGATGACTGAAGCCCAGCCGTCATAACATCAAGATCGTGATAACCCGTAGGGATACCCGTAACATTCTCTTTTCTCTGGTACAAGGAGTCTATGACTTCTATGCTGTCTTTTATAATTTCTTTAAGCGGAACGAACTTGGTTTCTACCTTATCGTTCGTTATATCAAAGATAAGGCGCTCTGCCTTATCCAGAAGATTGTCTATCTCGCCTTGATTTTCATAACTTTCAGTAACTATCTGCGTAGCTGTGTTTATTAAATTCCTGAGGAGGCTTTTTTCTTTTACTATCTTAGCATAGTGGGTTATATTGGCCGCCGTAGGCACTGCCGTTGTAAGAGACGTAAGATACGACGACCCACCGATTTCGTCTAATATATTGTCTTTTTTCAGTTTATCTATTAATGTAATGAGATCTACCGCTTTGCGTTCTTCATAGAGGGATAGAATAGACGAAAATATTTTTTTATTAGCATCTTTATAAAAACAATTCTCATCCAATAATTCTATCGCCTTGGCTATCGCCTCTTCCTCAATAAGCATGGAACCTAAGACGGCTGTTTCCGCCTCTGTGCTTTGCGGAGGAATTTTTTCTGTGTTCTCTACGGAAGCAGTTGCCATTTTTATTCCTTTTTCGGCTCTTTTTATTCCTTCACGACCCAGAGTTTCAATGTGGCGTTCACTTCGGGATGCAGCTTTATCTTCACCTGGTATACGCCAAGCTTCTTGATCGGCTCGTCGATTTGGATATTATGCTTATCCACCTTTATGCCTTCGGCTTCGCAAGCTTTTGCTATCATCTCTGTTGTAACGGCGCCGAAGAGCTTATCTTCTTCGCCGGCGCGCATGGGGATAGTAAAAGAACTATTGGATATTTTCTCGGCCAATAAGAGTATTCCTTCTTTTTCCTTTTCCTTGAGGCGAAGGGCTTTCCTTTTTTCCTCTTCAACGGTTTTTAAATTTGAAGGGGTGGCGTTCTTCGCGTACCCTCTGGGAATAAGGAAATTCCTGGCATAACCGTCGGAAACGTTTATCACATCGCCGACCACACCCAAATTTTCAATATCTTTTATTAAGATAACTTTCATGTTATTTAGCCACGAACGGCAATAAAGCTATAACGCGCGCTCTTTTAATAGCTTGCGCGAGCTGCCTTTGATGTTTGGCGCAATTACCTGAGATTCTGCTCGGGACAATTTTGCCTCTTTCGGTTAAAAACTTTCGGAGTCTCTCTATCTCCTTATAGTCTATATCGGTAGCTTTGGCCCTGCAGAATCCGCATACCTTTTTGCGCATAAAACGCCGCTTGTCAGGATTTCTTCTTTTTCTTTCTATCTTCTTTCGCATTGTCTCTCCTCATTTACACCTCGGTTAGAGATCGCAAAATCTCTTAGAAGGGTTTACTTTTAAAACGGAACTTCCTCTCCCGGAACGGCAGGCGTTTCGCCTTCGGCGCCTTTAGCTTCCTGCCCCTTTGCGCCTTGATCCACAGCTGCATCTTCCGGTACCTTTTCATCCACCCCGCTTTCGTCCGGCGGTAACGCTGTTTTTGATGACGACCTTAAGAATTGAACGCTAGACGCTATAACCTCAATAGTACTTCTCTTTTGGCCATCCGTACCTTCCCACGTCCTGGAGCGTAATCTTCCTTCTATGAAGACAGGGCTCCCTTTGGAAAGATATTCGCCGCAGACTTCGGCGCGGCGGCCCCATACGACAACCCTCACGAAACAGGTTTCCTCTTTTTTTTCGCCTGCCGCGCTGCTATAAAAACGATTTACCGCAACGGTAAAAGAAGCGACCGCCGTTCCACTGGGCACATACCTAAGCTCCGGATCTCTTGTGAGATTACCTATCAAAAAAACTCTGTTTAGACTCATCGCCATAAGATACCTCTACTTTTTATCTTTCTTTATTATCATAAACCGTAATATGTTTTCATTCAACCGGAATTTTCTTTCCATATCCTGTAAGGCGGCTGGTGCAATGTTAAAATCTACCTTATAATATACACCTTCCGGAAATTTTTTTATAGAATAAGCCATGTTCTTTTTCCCCCAGCTCTCCAACTTATCAACGCTACCCTTGCCTTTCTTAATTTCATCTTCCACGGAGCCGATAAGCCCTTTTAGGTTTTCTGCATTAAGATCCGGCCTTACTATAAACACTCCTTCGTATTTTTCCATTTATCCCCCTTTTAAGAAATAAGAAGTTTGTTAAAATTTGTCATTGTTGTTTCGGCGCCTTTTCCGATATATACCTTAACCGCGTCCGAGACTACATCTAAAATCTTATCAACAACTTTCAACTCTTTTTCTCCAAACTCTTCCAGCACATATTCCGAAAGATCACAGATTTTTTTCCCCGTATTTATGCCTATGCGCAAACGTGCGAACTCATTCGTCCCGAGATGCTCTATTATCGATTTAAGCCCATTATGGCCTCCGCTCGATCCGGATTTCCTTATTCTAAGCCTTCCCAGGTCGAGGTTCACGTCGTCGCATATGACAATTATATCTTCAAATTTCGCCTTTGTTTTGCCTTTAGCTGCCCTGACCGCTTCACCGGAAAGATTCATAAATGTAAGGGGTTTCATGAGTACTATTTTTTCACCGCTTACATTTTTTTCCCCTATCAAAGAACTAAAAGGTGCTTCCTGTAATTTTATAGAAAAATCTTTAGCTATCCTGTCGATAGCTAAAAATCCTATATTGTGCCTTGTAAACTTATATTTCCGTGTAGGATTGCCGAGACCTATTATAAGTTTCACTTATGCTTTTGCTTCTTTTTCTTCTTTCTTCTCTTTGGCCTTCTCTTTCGGCGTCTCTTCTTTTGCTTCTTCTTCTCCTTCGGCCTCAGGTTTCTTTTCTCGTATGACTTCCGGCTCTTCGGCTGCAGGTGCGGCTTCTTCCACAACGACTTCAGCCCTAGGCGGTTTTACTGAAAACACTATAGCTTCCGGGTCGGCTAATATTTTTACGCCTTCCAAAGCGGGAATATCTTTAACAAATATGTCCTTGCCGATTTCCAGATTGGACACATCCACTTCCAGTTTCTCTGGTATCTGGGTAGGCAAACACTCTATTTCTACTTCCCAAAGTATATGCTCTAAAACTCCGCTGTCGCGTTTCACACCGATCGCCTCGCCCTTATCCGTTACTGGTACCTTGACCTTCAGTCTCTCAGTAAGGGAGATCTCGTTAAAATCTACGTGTATAATCTCATCTTTTACCGGGTCGATTTGTATTTCTTTTATAATGGCGGTCCTCTCATCTGCCTTTGACTTAGCCTTATCTTTGGCGATCCGGAGCGTGATAATTACGTTTTCTCCGGCCTTTGTATGCAATGTCTTGAAAAGGTCTTTTTTCCCTACCTTGATCGCTGCAGCCTTACCGCCGCCTTTATAAACAACCGCCGGGATAAAACCTTCTTTTCTAAGCCTGCCTACGGCGTTCTTTCCTAATTCTTCCCTGATTTTTCCGTCTAAAAATACTTTCTCCATAGTTCAAATCCCTTTCTTAATCGATCAAAAATCAAACAATGTGCTAATCGATTCCTCGTTATGTATCCTCTTTATGCCTTCCCCTAATAGCTGGGCAACGGAAAGCACTTCTATCTTATCTATTTTTTTGCTTTCATCCAAAGCGATCGTGTCTGTTGTAAATAATTTTTTTAATGCGGATTTCTTTATTCTTTCAATAGCCGGGCCGGCAAGAACAGGGTGCGTAATAGCGGCGTAGATGTCTTTGCATCCGGCTTTGCCCAGGGCACCTGCCGCTTCGGCAAGAGACCCTGCGGTGGTAACCATATCATCGACAATCACGACATTCTTACCTTTCACTTCCCCCATTATGTGCATAACCTCTGCCTGTTTGTCGTTGATCCTCCGCTTGTCGACTATCGCGAGTTCTACCCCTAATCGTTTCGCATAGGACCTCGCCGTTTTTATCCCGCCGACATCGGGCGAAACAACCACTATGTCCTTCAATTTCATATTTTGAATATGCTCGCCGAATAAATGCGCCGCGTATAGGTTATCGACCGGAATATCGAAAAAGCCCTGTATTTGGCCGGCGTGCAGATCAATCGTCAGAAGCCGGTTAGCTCCCGCAACCGTTAAAAGGTTAGCAATCAATTTTGCCGTGATGGGGACTCTGGGCTGGTCTTTCCTATCCTGCCTGGCATATCCGAAATACGGCACCACAGCCGTAATTCTGTCCGCGGAAGCTCTTTTTAACGCATCTATAATAATAAAAAGTTCCATAGCATTATCATTTGCCGGCGGGGATGTGGGCTGCACGACAAACACATCCTGCCCCCTTACGTTATCGTTTATTTTTACGTGCACCTCGCCGTCGCTGAACCTATCCACAACTATTGCCGATGGCTTCACTCCGAGAAAATCGCATATTTTACCAGCCAGGCCCGGGTTCGCATTACCGGTAAATACGGATATATTATTGTTAGGTTTCTTACTCATGTGAATTTCTCCTATTGGTTTTTTTATAAACCTTCGCCGGAACTCCATGTATCGTAGAGTTATGAGGGATCTTTTCTCCTCTCGCTATAACAGAACCTGCCCCGGTAGTTACATCGTCTCCGATAACGGCAGGCGCTATTATCGTTGTACCACTTCCGATAAATGAGCGATTTCCTATTTTGGTCTTGCTAAAATTTATACCGTCATAATTAGCCGTTGTGGTACCCGCGCCTATATTGACTTCCGAGCCTATTTCGGCATCACCTAAAAACGTACGATGCTTTATTCGTGTCCGTTCTCCTATTTTGCTGCGCGTGATCTCGGTAAAATTACCTATTTCTACCTCGTCGCTGATCTCGGTATACGGCCTGATCCTGGCAAAAGGTCCTATTTTACATTTTTTCCCTATACTCACGTTGCTTTCTATTACAGTAAACGGATATATAATAGTATCCTGCCCGATCTCTACGTCATTATATATGTGCGTCGTGATCGGGTCTATTATACCAACGCCTTTTGACATCATTTCGTCTAGGATCCTATTCTTTGTGAATTCCTGGGCCCTGGCCAGGTCTTGGCGCGAATTTACCCCTGTGATCTCCTCACTTACATCGGTTTGCAGGCTTTCTATGCCAAAACCCTTTTTTGACAGGATCTCTATCGTATCTGTAAGATAGTATTCGCCTTTTTTATTGTCCGGTTTTATTTCTTCTGTTGCTTTGAATAATTCCTTTGACCTGAAACAATACACACCGGCATTTATTTCTCTTATAGTCTTTTCATATGCAGACGCATCTCTTGCCTCTATGATCTTTTTTATATTATCATCCGAATCCCTGACTATCCTTCCATAGCTACCTGGTTCTTTTAAAAAAGTCGTCAGAAGCGTGCATGCAGCAAGGCTGCCTTTGTGTTTTTCGAGTAATCTTTGCAATGTGTGGGTTTTTAAAAGAGGGGTGTCTCCGTAGAGGATCAGCAAGTCGCCTTCGAATTTTATAAGAGTATCTTTTGTCTGCATGACCGCATGCGCGGTACCTAAAAGTTTCTTCTGCGGGATGAAATGCATATTCTTGCTTAAAGCGCAGTTCTTCTTTATGTCATCTTTATTATTTGTAATGAGTATAATTTTTTTTACACCAAGAGGTTTTATGGCATCCAACACATACTCTAACATGGGTTTTCCATAGATCTTGTGCAAGACCTTTGAAAAACTGGAATTCATCCTGGTGCTCTGGCCTGCCGCCAGTATTATGGCTACTGTTTCACGTTCTTTCATATCTATATATCTTATTTTACGTTTATATACTTTTTATATATTCTTAAATGGCGCTGCTATCTTACTTATAATGGTCGAATCCCTGCGAAGCTCTACTGCAACTTCCACACTGTTGAGCGAAGCAGGATGGCTGCCCAGCCTGGGCTCGAACCAGGAACCTCAGCTCCAAAGGCTGGTGTGTTACCAATTACACCACCGGGCATTCTAAAAGTTACCAGTCGCCAGTCTTTGACTGTAATTTCAAATAGAAAAGCTCCTCTTTAAGCTAATTTATAGCTAGAGAGTAATCCCGTTTAGAGCGCCAGATCCCCTTCCATATCCGCATTGGGACTTGCTGCCCCGGGAGTTTCAAATTTGGGCTTTTCTCTGGAAATGCTGCTTGGTTGCGTTCCGGGCCCAGATACGGGTTGAGATACGGGTTGAGATCCTTGCTTCTTTTTCTCAATATCGTAAGCTTCCAAAACCTTCTTTTGGATATAATCCCTACACTCAAAAGAAATCGGATGAGCGATATCCTTATGCTCTGATTCTCTGTTTTTCGGGTTTGTTGTCTCAATTTTTTTCGGAGGCGGCAGAACGCTACCGCATTGATTGCAGAATTTGCTCCTTACTGTATTTTTAAAATTACATTTGGGGCAAGATTCTTTTATTTTCCTTGAAGGCATGGCAACAAATAAACCCTTGTTACCTTCAATAACTTTTACGTTCCGAACTACAAAGGCATTGTCAATTGTAATGGTTGCATATGCCTTGAGTTTCTTATCATTACCGTCTTTTAAGAAAAGCCTTACCTCTGTAATTTCCATCTTAGCGTGCTCCTTTCACTTAAGTTTTACAATGTATGCGCGATGAATAATCGCCAGCCTTCCTTTTCGAACCCGGTCCTCTTCTTTAGGACCTCCGCACTTAGCGAAATTGCCTCCTTTCTTGATTTCACTATACCAAAAATAGTAGGGCCGCTTCCCGTAAGGCTTGCACCCTTTATACCTAATTTTATTAAACTAGATTTTATAGCACTGAGCCTTGGTTCCCTATCAAAGGCAGGGCCTTCAAGACGATTATAAGTTGTTTCTTTCATCAAGTCAAAATCACCCATCTTCAAAGCATGCTCGAGCATTTTAACATTATGAACTTTTTTTGTCAAGTCTAATTTTAGAGCCCTATATATATCCTTGGTAAGCTTCTTAACCCCAGGAAACATAAGTAGATGCCATATTTTTGGCGGAGTGAAATCTAGACCTTTTACACTGTCGCCACGGCCTTTACCTATAGCAAAACTGCGTTCCAGGATGAAAAACGGCACATCAGAGCCTAGAAGCCTTCCAAGCCTTATTAAACCGTCTTTCTTATAACCAAGCTTAAACAGCTTATTTATACCTATGAGGGTATATGCTGCATCGCTCGAGCCGCCACCCATGCCGCTGGCTATGGGTATATTCTTAGTAATTTTAACGAAAACCCCTTGATTCACCTTACTTCTTGAAAGTATTAATTTTGCGGCTTTATAGGCGAGGTTTTCTTTTTCGGGGATTTTCTGGTCGCAAAACACCTTAATACCACGGTCTACGATGGAAATTACTATATCATCGCAAAGATTAATACGTTCAAATATGGTAATAATATTATGGTAACCGTCTCGGCGTTTGCCTAGGACTTCTAAAAATAAGTTAAGTTTGGCGGGGGCCTTAAGTGTTATGCTATCCATGCTGTTTCGGAGCATTTACTTCTTTACCTTTAGGACTTCTTTTGCCGCTTTAACAATATCTTTTGTCTCTAAATTAAATTTTTTAAGGAGCTCTTCCTGGGACCCTGACTCTCCAAATCTGTCATTTATACCTATCATTTTCATAGGAACCGGGCAATTTTGAGAAACTATCTCGCTTATGGCGCTACCGAAACCGCCGCTTAAGGTGTGCTCTTCAACGGTAACTATAGCCTTCGTCTCAATTGCGGCCTTTTTTACCGTATCCGCGTCTATGGGTTTTGGGGTATGCAAATTTATTACCCTGGCTTTGATGCCTTCTTTAGACAGAATCTCGCTCGCTTCCAAGGCATAATAAACCATCATACCGCAGGCAAATATGGCAAGGTCGTTTCCTTCTTTTAAAACATTTGCCTTTCCTATCTCAAAGCGGTCGCTCTCTTTTGTGATCACGGGAACTTCGCTTCTGCCCAATCTTATATATACCGGGCCATTGTGTTTCGCTGCCTCGATAGTGGCCTTTTTGGCCTCAACGGCATCGGCCGGCACTATAACGGTCATATTAGGAAGCACCCTCATAAGCGTTATTTCTTCCAATGCCTGGTGCGTCGCGCCGTCTTCTCCGACGCTTATTCCTCCGTGTGTGCCGATAATTTTAACATTTAAGTTCATATAAGCTATGGATACCCTTATCTGGTCCCAAACCCTGCCTGTAGCGAATACGCCAAATGTGCACGCATAAGGTATCTTCCCGGCCAGGGCGAATCCGCTGGCAACGCCGAACATGTCCTGCTCGGATACGCCAAATGCAAAGAAACGCTCCGGCAGTTCTTTTTTAAACCAACCGGCCCTGGTAGAATCTGTAAGGTCGGCTGATAATACAACGACTCTTTCATCGGTTTTGCCTAATTCCACAACGCCCCTCCCAAAGCCGTCTCTTGTGGGTACCATCTGCAACTTGTTTTTTTCCATTATGTTTACCTTTAGCCTTTCATAAAAATTGTTATTTGATTTTTTATATGATATCTTCTACCTTTAGTTTTCGTTTTTTAATATCCTGGAGGTTTTCTTTTGTAAATACTACTTTTTCTCCGTTATAAGAAAGGTTTATATAAGAATAATCCTGGAACCCATATCCATGTAGGACTTTTGAAACAACCCCGTATATATATTTTAACACAACACTTCTGTTTGCCTTAGAGCTGTCAGCGGGTGCATCGGGTGAGTTAACTTCAAAGTCAAAATTAAAATTGCCGTTTTTGTATGCGCTGTCGACAAAATTCAGTTTGAATATCTTTAGAGAATTATCCGTTGTAAAATCTTTGCGCATCCGCTCTTCAACCTGTTTAGCGATAAATTCTCCCATCGTTACATCTTTCAAAAAGAACTTGCCGTTCCAATACCCGATATCCGAGATCGTATCTATGTAACCCGATTTAAAATAATCCTCTATGGTCTCTTCTGACACATCGACCCCGGTCCTTGCGAAAAGCTCACGGATGACTCTTTCTTTCTCTGCTTGAGGCGTAAGCTTTAATTGTATTATCATCCTATTGAGGTACTCGCTCTGCGAGATATCGGTTACTAAAAATCTTTTAACATCCGTAACGTTTCTTATTATTATTAGCTCTATATCGGGCACTATGGGATCTTGAGCGACTAAAACATAAAAATTAAACTTTGCGTCCGTGCTCAAGGCCACTCGCGA
>Ga0066631_10000181_pt1 | contig 20033 bp, 13 predicted proteins | sample CryGeyCG2014_300_FD_59502 | JGI IMG/M metagenome (GOLD analysis project Ga0066631, IMG submission 59502) | Groundwater microbial communities from aquifer - Crystal Geyser CG02_land_8/20/14_3.00 | ecosystem: Environmental > Aquatic > Deep subsurface > Groundwater | place: USA: Utah: Grand County... | reverse complement strand
CTCCATTAATTAACCTGCTTTAAACACCTTTTTCTTGTTTTTGGGTATATCATATTTCTAACAAATCTACTCATTTTTTATTATCAAAAAAAACATTCTATTTTAATTCAGTATTTTCTTCAACTATTTTAAAACAACTCCTCCAACTCCCATTTTATTTCCTTCCCTCCTTTTGCACTTACTTTAGTTATTAACTCAGTGGTTTAACCTAATAATAAGACTTTTGCTTTATGCGGATAAACGTTACGCATTTTTTAAAAGGGGAAGCCTTAAACATCTATTGCTAATAGCCTGTTTATAAAAACACTAAAAAAAACAAAATAAAACTTGCAAAACGCAACTTCGCATCTCCTCTTTGTAGTTAATAAATAAGATATACCTACACCAAACTTCATCTTTTAAAAGCAAAAACATCCACTTATTGAATAATATCTAGCCTTTTACCAGGATTTTAGAAAGTAAATCAACAGAAGTCTTATTAATTAATTGGGTAAAGGAATGTTCTTTGACATATTGGTATATAATGAAGCTATTTTATACATCCTGTTTATAGATATTGTAATAAAATAAGTCATTTTTGTTAGTTGTAACGGCAAGCTAGCTTAAAAACAATTGTTTTAATAGCTTTCTGCTATCGATATAAACGTAAAACAACTGCATACCAACTACCTTAAACTAAAATGCTTGTCTATACAGACGCCACAAAAAATATCCACGAAGGAATTTATCGTGGCGTTTTGCCACAGTTAATTTGCAACAACAAATTTGTTGTGGAAATTTCCCACAGTTAATTCGCAACTACAAATTTATCGTGGGAATTTACCACAGTTAATTTTCAACTACAAATTTATTGTGGGAATTTCCCACAGTCAATTTGCAACTACAAATTTATTGTGGGAACTTGTTTTTATCAAATAAACAGTTTATTGTAAACTATCATCAACTGAATATAGAACAAATGAACCAAGCCGATAATGGTCGGCATCTGTTTGTTAAATGTTGTTTGCAGCTATGTTACGATATACAACTTAATTGCAAAAATTTGTAGCAAATTTTCAATAAAAATAAAAAATAGCATTTGCTTTTTTTTTGAATTTTATATAGGTTTGCGATAAATTATACTAATTGTATTTATTTTTTTGTCCAAACAAAAAATAAATTACAATTGTAAATGCCGATACTACTTGAATTTAGTCCAATAAGACAAAGTCGAAATTGGACTATTATGAATGTGTAATCGGTATTACGTCAAACGATTTGTTTAATAAAAAGGTATTTAATGATGCAGGAAAATAATTTCAAGGTATATGGGTATCGTTGGGTGATGCTTTGTATCTATATGTTTATAGTAGCAGTTAATCAACTTCTTTGGATAACTTTTGCACCAATTACAAGTGCTGCCACTGTTTATTATGGAGTTTCTGACCTGCAGATTGGAATTTTATCGATGTGCTTTATGATTGTGTTCATCTTGGTTTCAATTCCTGCTTCTTGGATTATTGATACTTATGGAATAAAGATAGGCGTTGGAATAGGTGCGTTATTAACTGGTGCATTTGGTTTGCTGAGGGGATTAGTTACTACCGATTACAATTTATTGCTGTTGTCGCAAATTGGTATTGCGGTTGGGCAGCCTTTTTTGCTTAATGCAATTACCAAACTGGCAGCCCGCTGGTTTACCATCGATAAAAGAGCTACCGCTTCGGGGCTTGGCACCCTTGCGATGTATGTTGGAATTTTATTGGGGATGACGCTTACGCCTTATCTTACTGTTGGATATGGCATCAATGGAATGCTTTATATATATGGAGTTGTTTCGGTGATTGCTGCTGTTATATTTATTTTGTTGGCAAAAGAAAAGCCACCAACAGCTCCCTGCCGCCCCGACCAAGAAGAACGCTCTTTGGTTTTAGATGGGCTAAAAAACACCTTGCGATCTAAAGAATTTATTATCCTTATGTTTATCTTTTTTATTGGCTTGGGCGTGTTCAACAGTGTCACTACTTGGATAGAAGATATTTTAAAACCACGCGGTTTTTCTGTAATTCAAGCTGGCATTACTGGTGGACTGATGATTGCGGCTGGTATTATTGGGGCTTTTATTATACCTATGCTTTCCGATCATTATAAGAAAAGAACCCCTTTTATTATTATTTCGATGGTTGGGGCTACCATCGGACTGATAGGAATAACATTTGCAACTTTCTATTGGCTGTTGCTTGTCTCCGGAATGTTGATGGGGTTTTTCTTGCTTAGTGCGGGTCCTATCGGATTTCAATATGGTGCCGAAATAACTTATCCCACTTCCGAAGGTACTTCAAATGGATTGCTATTACTTATGGGACAAATATCGGGTATTGCTTTCATTTTTGGCTTAGATAGTTTTAAATCGCCAATTTCAGGTGCTATGACCAACCCTATGATGATACTTATTGGGTTAATGATTCTATGCATTATATTAACTACTTGGCTCAAAGAATCTAAAACAATCAAGTGGTAGATTGTTATAAGCCTTGTTATAAATAAAGTTACTATCTCAAATATTTTTTTCAAAAAGGAACATAGAAAATATAAAAAAAAAGTGTAGGTTTGTTGTTAAAATCAGCTAATCAATAAATAATTATGAATAAATTAGCCATCATCATCAAGCAATGCATTAAATTAAAAGCTATTCATTTCAACAAGTCACTGAGTAGCCAATTTGGAATATTCATTTTTATTGTTTCATTGTTTCTCAATTCTTTTCTGAATGCCCAGGCACCATTAAGAGTTGAAATCAATATGGATAAAAAAGACACCAACTATTCGCTCATCCCTGCTTATAAAAATGGTTTATTGGTGATGGGAAATCCAATAATTAAAAAAGGAATTGCTTCCAGAAGTATTAGTTTTACTCATTATGCTACCGACATGAGTTTAATTTGGTCTAAAAAGATAGATATTCCTGCATTATTAACACTAAATACCAGCTATTATGATTCTTTAAGTAGAAATATTTATTTACTTTTTACCGCAAACAATCAATTTACAGAAGGGAAGAGTGGATTTCAGATTATTAAAATCAATTTTTCTGATAATTCCCTTACTTCTAAATCGGGAAATATTACAGAAGGCATCACTGTTAGTGAATTTAGTGTTAGCAACGATATTTGTATTTGGGGTGGTAGAACTGCTCCCGCTCAAAAAGCTCTAACTAAAGGAACAAGTTGTCTGTTTTCATTCAAAAAATCTGCTTTTACAGCCAAACCCATCATTTATTTTACCAATTTTAATACCAACGAAACCAAAACAATTTCATTTGCGGAAAGCTCTGTTATGGGCACCGTGCTAAACATTTCCATTAATAAAGCCTCGCAGACAATTGATGCTATTATTGCTTTAAAAGAAAAGAAATCATCAGATTATTTATACAAAGTATTTGAATACTCACTAACCGGCGATATGATTAATGCCATTAACATTGCTTCAGAAAGCCAAACCAACTTTCTTGAAACTGCAAAAATAATTGCGTTAAGCAAAACAGATAAAATGATTCTTGGCACTTATTCATTAACTAAGAATCATAATAAAAATCCTGATGCTTCTTCCAATACACAGGGTTATTATATTGTTAAAATTAATAATAATATACAGGAATACTGCAAATTTTATAGTTTCAACACATTCAAAAACTTTTATAATTACCTAAGTTTTAAAAATAAAAACAAAGTGTTGAAGAAGAATGCCAAGAATAAAAATAAAGGAGGTGAAACAGCGTTGAATTATCAATTGCTTGTACACGATGTTTTTGTTTATAATGGCAATTATATTCTTGCTTCCGAAGCTTATTATCCCGAATACCATACCGAATATTATACCACCTATTACAATGGGTATCCACAAACCAATACTTATACCGTTTTCGATGGTTATCGCTATACACATGCCATTGTTGCAGCTTTCGATAAAAATGGAGCGATTGTTTGGGACAATACAATGGAAATATGGGATATTCTATCATTAACACTCAAAAATAGAATAAGTTTATTTGTAGATAAAGATAATAATATGGTTATTTTATATAATTACAAAGGCACACTCTATTCAAAACTACTAAATGGCAATGTAACTATTGACGAAAAAGACAAAACCCCCATAGAAACCAATTATGCTGACGATAAAGTTAAAAACAATTACACTGGAGACATCGCATATTGGTATAATAATTATTTTGTTGCTTTTGGAACACAAGAAATCCGAAACCCCGAACAAAATCCAACTCACAAAACTACTCGAGATGTTTTTTATTTTAATAAAATTGGGTTTGAATAATATTACAATATTTGTTAAATGACTCTCCCGAAAATAAGTATTATAACGCCTTCCTTCAATCAAGGCAGCTACCTTGAAGAAACAATAACTTCAGTACTAGAACAGAATTATCCTGCTCTCGAATATATTGTAATTGACGGCGGAAGTATTGATAATTCGCAAGATATCATTAATAAATATGAAAATAGATTAAGTTATTCTTTCAGTGAAAAGGACAAAGGTCAGAGCGATGCCATCAACAAGGGTTTTCGTAAAGCCACTGGCGACATTATAGCTTGGCTCAACAGCGATGATATGTATTTCCCTAACACCTTGCAAACTGTTGCTTCTATTTTTAACGATAATCCAGAAATAAACCTTATCTATGGCGATGTAGAACAATTTTACGATAATGGAAAAACAGAATACTATGCAGTTAAAGATTTTGAATCTTTAGATTTTCTTTCAAGGGTTTCTATTCATCAACCTTCTGTTTTTTGGAGAAAAAAAATACTTAAAGAAACTGGTCTTTTAGATGAAACACTTCATTATTTGATGGATTACGATTTGTGGATGCGTATTTTCTTTAATTACAAAACCTTAAAGGTTAATAAATTGCTATCTCGATTTAGAATACACCAACAATCGAAAACAAACAACAATGCTCCAGCCTTATATCTTGATTATCGCAAAGTATTTAGCCGATTTATTCATTCTTATTCCTATTTAGAAAACGAATCAATTCTTAAATCGCTTAATATATATGTTAATGATGATGGGGCTTATTATAAATTTAAGCATCCATTATCAGAAGAAATTATCAAACAAGCATTTTTAAACTATATAAGCAATTGTATTAAACAAGAATATGGCTGGGGAAATATTAAAGAAGCAAATCGCTTGATAATGCACAATCAAAATCCATTGAAACATAAGAATTATTTATCAATATTGATTAAAAACAATCTAGGAATTGGTTATATCAAAAATAAATGGAGAAAATAATTGAAAGTATAAAATTTTCTATAGTAATACCAACCTATAACAGGGCAGATTTCATAAAAAGCACTGTGATATCTGTTTTACAACAAGACTATGCTAATTTTGAGTTAATAATTGTTGATGATGGAAGCACGGATAATACGGAAGACATTATTAGTTCAATACATGATGAGCGTTTACAATATTATAAAAAAATAAATGAAGAACGTGGAGTTGCCCGTAACTATGGATTTAAAAAGGCAAAGGGCGATTATGTATTGTTTTTTGATTCCGATGATTTGATGCATACAAACCATTTATCAACATTATATGAAGCAATTGTAAAGTTTAATAATGAGGTGAATTTTATTGCTTCAAAATATGACCTTATTACAAATAATAAGCACAAGCATTCTTCTGTTTATCCAATAAAAGAAGGATGGTATGACATAAATCTATTTTTAAAAGGCAGTTTGATTGGTTGTATTATATGTGTAAAAAAAAATAATCCAAACCTAAAACTATTTCTTGAAGACAGAAGGTTTACAATTGGTGAGGATTGGATTTTTTTATTGCAAAATCTTCAAAATGATAATATATACATTATTGATAAAGTTACAATCAGTGTAAACGATCACGAAAATAGAACGATGCGTAGCAATAATTCTATTATTATCAGTAAAAACCAACTTGTATTAGAGTGGTTGTTACAAAATATAAAGCTTACAAACATACAACAAAATATATTGACCACTAACTCTTATTATTTTTGTGCTATCCACTCTTATATAGACAACAATAGAAGAAACGCAATGCGTTATTTGAAGAAAATATTGCCATTAAAAGGCTTTGGTAAAAAAGAAATAATACTATTGGTTAAAGTTCTAATAGGATATAGAATTATGAGCAAAGTTTTCGCTTGGTTTCAATGAAGAATACATTTAAAAGTATTACAAATAATGAATTGCCTATATTTATTATCTCAAAATTGCTAATAGGCAACAATAATTTTATATACCTAATAATTTTTTCTTTTCTAAAAGCTGTTCTTTTGATTCAATATAATTTGAATCTTTTGAACTTGCACCAACTGGGCAAACGGCAACACATTTAGCTTCACTAGCAGAATCCATACATTCTGTACATTTATTAGGAACAATATAGGAAGTGTTTCCAGAAATAGCAGCTTGTCTTTTATTATCATGGTGGCTTGTACCATCAGCCATAGCCCATGTTTCACCTGATTTATAAATAGCATTACAAGGACAAACAGGTATGCACGAATGACAACGAATACAATCTTCAGATATAATATATGCCATATTAATAGTATTGTTAAAGTTTTTTTTATTAAAAAAGCCCACAAAAGTGAGCTTTCTTTTTTTGTTTTACACAACTATACAATAGCGTATAATTGAAAGATGATTTATTCAGGATGAATTGCTTCAACTGGACAAACATCAGCACAAGAACCACAATCAGTGCAAACATCAGGATCAATTTTATAGATATCACCTTCAGAAATAGCTTCTACTGGACATTCGTCAATGCAAGTGCCACAAGCTGTGCAATCTTCAGAAATTTTGTAAGCCATAATTTTTAAATTTTATTGTTATTGAAAATTATTTATTTTGTTTGCAAAGATAATATTTAGCAATTAAATCAAAAAAATAAAATAAAACTATTTATTATTTTTCTTATTATCAATTAATTATACACAATAAAAAGGGATTCTATGAAAATTTTTAATAAAAAAAACATCAAAACTTAAATTGGTTAGAAATATTTGATGTAATTTCGCAGCAACAAACGTATTATTCTAAACTATTTATATGACAAAGAAAAAAAATAATGTTGTAGAAAAAGAAGAGGTTGTAATAAAATTTGTTGGTGATTCTGGCGACGGAATGCAATTAATTGGTACCATCTTTTCTGATGCCGCTGCAATATTAGGAAATGACATTGCAACATTTCCTGATTATCCTGCAGAAATAAGAGCGCCACATAACACCATCGCAGGTGTATCTGGATTTCAAGTTCATTTAGGCAAAATTAAAATTCATACTCCTGGCGATTTATGCGACGTGCTTGTTGCAATGAACCCTGCTTCTCTCAAAGCCAATCTTAAATGGGCAAAACCTGGTGCTAACATTATTGTTGATGCTGATGTTTTTGAAGATAAAGCCAATGAAAAAGCTGGTTATAAAACAAACCCTCTTACAGATGGAAGTTTGAGCGATTACAATCTTATTGCTGCACCAGTTTCTTCAATGACAAAGGATTCATTGGCAGCTATGAATATTGACCCCAAAACAGCTGATAAAAGCAAAAACATGTTTGCGCTTGGTATTATTAATTATTTATTTAACAGAACTTTAGATCATACTTTTAAATATTTTGAAGTTAAGTTTAAGAAAAAACCAGCTTTTATCAATATTAATAAAACAGTTTTACAAGCAGGATATAATTTTGCTGAAACTTTGGAAGCAATAAAAACCACCTTTAGCATTTCGTCTGCCAAAATTGAAAAAGGAAAGTACAGAAATATTACAGGGAATATGGCAACAGCTTGGGGATTACTCGCTGCTTCAGAACGTTCTGGCAGGCCCTTATTTCTTGGCTCCTATCCTATTACGCCAGCTACTGAGATATTAATAGAATTAGCTAAATGGAAATCATTAGGAGCAAAAGTGTTTCAAGCTGAAGACGAAATTGCAGGTATTTGTTCGGCTATTGGTGCAAGTTTTACTGGTTCTCTTGCCATAACTACTACTTCAGGACCAGGACTTTCATTAAAAAGTGAAGCAATTGGACTTGCGGTAATGACTGAATTGCCTCTTGTTATTGTTAATGTTCAACGTGGCGGACCTTCTACTGGTTTACCAACAAAATCAGAACAATCTGATTTAATGCAAGCTTTGTTTGGCAGAAATGGTGAAGCACCAGTAATTGTTATTGCTGCTTCAACTTCAGTAAATTGTTTTTATTATGCTTACGAAGCTGCCAAATTAGCAATGGAACATATGACTCCAGTAATTTTGCTAACAGAAGGCTGTCTTGGCTTTGGTTCAGAACTATTTAAAATACCTAAAGTTGCCGATTTACCTGCCATTAACCCTCCTATTGCTGAAGCAAATGATAAAAATTATAAACCATATTTCAGAAACGAAAAAACACTCGTTAGGAAATGGGCTTTGCCAGGAACCGAAGGCTTACGTCATCGTTTAGGCGGTTTAGAAAAGGAAAACATTACGGGTAATGTTTCTTCTGACCCTATAAACCATCAATTAATGACAAATTTAAGAGCAGAAAAAATTGAAAAAGTTGCTGATTTTTTGCCAAATCAAGAAATACTTGGTGAAAAAGAAGGCGATTTGTTGGTGATTGGATGGGGAAGTACTCACGGTGCTATTTATTCGGCTGTTGACGAATTGCAGAAACAAGGAATGAAAATAAGTCAAACGCATTTTAATTACATTTTACCTTTTCCAAAGAACACCGCAAAAATTTTTAAAGGATTTAAAAAAATTGTTGTTTGTGAATTAAATGCAGGGCAATTGGTTAATTATCTGCGAATGAAATTTCCACAATACCAGTTTATGCAATACAACAAAGTTCAAGGTTTGCCATTTGTCGTTTCAGAATTAAAAGATAAGTTTAACCAAATATTAAAGGAGAAATAAACAATGGAAGAAAATTTAACTGTTGAAAGATCAAGAGTTCCGCTAACTAAAGAAGATTTTGTTAGCGACCAAATGGTAAAATGGTGTCCTGGGTGTGGTTCTCATGCCATACTTAGCTCTGTTGCCAATGTTTTTCCTAAAATTGGTTACAAAAAAGAAAACTTTTGCGTAGTTTCTGGTATTGGTTGCTCTTCACGTTTTCCATACTACGTGAATACTTATGGATTTCATGGAATTCATGGCAGAGCCAACGCAATTGCTACAGGAGTTAAAATATCAAATCCCCATTTAAGTGTTTGGGTTGCTACTGGGGATGGAGATTCTTTAGCCATTGGAGGAAACCATTTTATTCATATCATTCGTAGAAATGTTGATTTAAATATATTACTCTTTAATAATCAAATTTATGGATTAACAAAAGGACAGTATTCTCCAACAACTCCTATGGGAAGCATTACAAAGTCTTCTCCCCAAGGCACTATTGACCATCCTTTCAATCCAGGTGAGCTAGTTTTAGGAGCTCAAGGTACTTTTTTTGCAAGAGTTGTGGACAATAACATAAAAATGATGACAGACGTAATGTTTGAAGCTGCTCGTCATGACGGAACATCAGTAATAGAAATCTTGGAAAACTGTGTTATTTTTGCAGATAAAACGCATGAAATGATTACTTCCAAAGATTTACGCGATGACCATCAGTTGCATCTCAAAAATGGAGAACCTATGCTTTTTGGTAAAAATAAAGAAAAAGGCATTCAACTTTCTGAATCTGGTCTCAAAGTTGTTAAATTAGGCGACAATGGTATTACCGAAAAAGATATTCTTGTTCATGACCAATATTCTCAAGACCCTGGCATTCATTTGATGCTTGCTAAAATGCAACCACCTGCTTTTCCTGTTGCACTAGGTGTAATTCGTTCAGCGATGTATCCTACTTATGACGATATGGTTGAAGCACAAATTACCAATGCCAAGAAATCATCGCCAATTAAAACAGTTGATGATTTGCTTAATAGTGGCGAAACTTGGGAAATCAATTAGAATTTATAAAATCAGGTATATAGACTTTAGACATATAGGTTTTTAACAATTAGACAATCAGAATAAAAACCTAAAAGTCTTCAGTTTAAATAACATATTTATGATAGTTACAATTTAAAATCAATTAAATATGAATCTTTTAAAAGGAAAAACAGCTTTAATAACTGGTGCCTCAAGAGGTATTGGAAAAGCCATTGCACAACGATTTGCTTCGGAAGGATGTAATATTGCTTTCACCGATTTGGCATACAATGAGTTAATGCAACAAACCGAAAAAGAATTGATAGCTCTTGGTGTAAAAGCAAAAGGATATGCATCAGATGCTGCAAATTATGAGGATACTCAAAAAGTGGTAGCTGATATAGATGCAGAATTTGGAAGAGTTGACATTTTGGTGAACAATGCTGGAATCACAAAAGATGGAGCGTTGAAACGTATGACTGAAGACCAGTGGGATGCTGTAATAGCAGTGAATTTAAAATCAGTTTTCAACTTTACCAAAGCTATTCAACCGATTATGTGGAAACAAGCAAATGGAAGCATTATAAACATGAGTTCCGTTGTTGGCGTTTCTGGAAATGCAAACCAGTGCAACTACTCAGCTTCTAAAGCTGGTATTATTGGCTTCACCAAATCAATTGCACAAGAACTTGGCTCCAGAAATATTCGTTGCAATGCTATTGCACCAGGATTTATAGAAACAGAAATGACTGCAAAGCTTCCTGAAGAAGTAAAACAAGAATGGGCAAAGAAAATTCCTTTGAGAAGAGGTGGCACTCCTGATGATGTGGCAAATTGTTGTATTTTCTTAGGTTCTGAATTATCTTCATACATTACTGGGCAAGTCATTAATGTTTGTGGTGGAATGAAAACATAGTTCTTAAGAATTGCTTAGATTGACTTAATTTATCATTGTTTACTACCTATTTTTTCTCTTACTTAAAATATAAGAATTGTATCGAACAATGGCTAAATTAAAAAAAACAAAATTCGGAAAAGAATGGTTTAAAGCGACATTAATTGCTTTTATTATTGCTGTTATATTAAAAACTTTTGTCATTGAATTTTGTAGTGTCAATTCTACTTCAATGGAAAGCACTTTATTGAACAACGATATTGTGGTTGTTAATAAAATTAAGTATGGTGCTCGCATGCCCATTACCTTGTTGTCTATTCCTTTATTATTTCGTACCTTGCCTTTTAGCAGTTCAATTAACGCTTATTTAGATTGGATTCAGCTTCCTTACTTGCGTTTATTTGCTTCTGCAAACATTAAACAAAACGATATCATTGTATTTAACTACCCACTCGAAACAGAACATCCTATAGATAAAAGACTTAAAATAATAAAACGCTGTATTGCATTGCCTAATGATGTTATACAAATAATTAATAACAAAGTTTTTGTTAATAAAAAACCTTTGTCAGAAAACCCGAATATTGAGTTTAATTACTTAGTTAAACCCAATGGAAAGTCTTTAAAAAGTCAGTTTATTAAAGAAAACGAAATTAATGATGGTGGAATGATAAATGAGTCGGGTGATTATTGCTTTGCACTAACCAATAAAAAAGCAGAGATATTAAAAAAAAATCCAGATATCCTTAGCATAGCAATGTTTATTGAGCCAAAATCTAATAAAAATGATGAATTATTTCCATACAATGGCAACAACAACTGGACATTGAGCAATTATGGACCGCTAAAAGTTCCCCAAAAAGGACAAACGGTTATATTAGACAGCAATAATATATACATATACTACCAAATCATTGCTGATTACGAAAATAATCAACTTGAAGTGAGAAACGATAGCATTTTTATAAATAAGGAATATACTACTTCTTATACTTTTAAGATGAACTATTATTTTGTATTAGGCGATAACCGCTATAATTCTATTGATTCAAGATATTGGGGATTTGTACCAGAAGACCATATAATTGGTAAGGCAACAATGATATGGTTTTCGTTTGACAATCAAAAAAGTATCTTAAAAAAAATAAGATGGAGCAGACTTTTCAGGAAAACAGTTTGAAATATATGAACAATTTAATAATTTTCAAAGCCATTTCACGATTCCAAAATCCTGTCTATGGGCTAATAGATTGTTTTTTGGATATACCCTGAAAGCATAATCAAATACACCAGCTCTTATTGCTGGTATTTCGATGGTAAAAGTTACTTGATGATTTTCTCTTTTAACAAGATTCATTTCTCTTATAAATGATATCTCTTGAACTTCATCCATTTTCTTTTGTCCGAATACAACTTCAATTCCTACATCGCTGTCGGCTAATTCATTCAAATCAAGAACTATTTCGGCTTGAAAATTTTCACCAAGCACCAATGGCGTATTGGTAGAATCAGGAACATTAATTGAAACTACTTCTATGCTTTCCCAACTTCTCATTACTTTCTTTTTCCAACTGGCAATCTGCTTCGCCATTTCATAATTATTCTTATGTATATGGTGGCTGCGTTCAAGTAATTTCTTATAAAACTTTTCTTGATAGTCGTCAATCATTCTCTTGGTAGTAAAACGAGGAGCAATATCCGAGATAGTATTTTTAACATACGAAATCCATTTAACTGGAACATCCTGTTCATTTCTATCATAGAAAGTGGGGATTATCTGTCCTTCAAGAATGTTATATATTGTTTCTGCATCCAATTCATCTTGAAAAGCGGTGTTTTCATAAGTCTGTTTTTCTGGCAGCGACCAACCTGCATAAGGAACATAGCCTTCAGCCCACCAACCATCTAAAACACTAAAATTAACCACACCATTCATAACAGCTTTTTCGCCACTGGTACCAGATGCTTCGAGAGGTCTGGTAGGAGTATTTAACCAAATATCTACTCCTTGCACTAACTTTTTAGCCAATTCAATGTCATAATTTTCTAGAAAAGTAATTTTACCAATAAATTCTTTTTTTCTAGATATTTCAATGACCATCTTAATCAAGTCTTGACCCGCTTTGTCATTTGGATGTGCCTTTCCTGCAAATAAAAATTGTACTGGTCGATGCTTATTATTAACGATTTCAGAAAGATGTTCAAGGTTTTTAAATAATAAATGAGCTCGTTTATAAGTAGCAAATCTTCTAGCAAAACCAATGGTAAGTGCTTTATCATTAAAAGATTCTAAAGTATCAAAAATAGTTTTGGGGTTCTCTTGCCTTATGGTTAAATTATCTAAAATTCTACTTTTCAAATATTCAAAGAGTTCCTTACGTTGATTTTGTCTAATATTCCAGATATCCACATCAGGGACATTATGTATTTTTTTCCAATAGTTTCTATCAGATTGATTATTGAGAAATCCTTCTCCAAATTCTTTCTGGTAAAGTTGTTGCCAACTTTTAGCAGCCCATGTTTGATAATGAACGCCATTTGTAACATAACCAACATGCAATTCTTCAGGGAAATAACCTTCCCAGATGTCATTAAACATCTTTTGTGAAACAATACCGTGAATTTTGCTAACTCCATTCATTTCCTGTGAAAGTTTAGCAGCCAAAATGCTCATAGAAAATTTTTCGGTAGGGTCATTTTCATTCACTTTCCCATAACCAATAAATGTATCCCACGAAATATTAAGGCGGTCAGGATAATGCGGTATATATGTTCTAAGTAAATCGTCACTAAAAGAATCATGACCCGCTGGAACTGGTGTGTGCGTTGTAAATAAGGTTGACGAGCGAACTACTTCTATAGCTTCACTAAAAGCGAGATTTTCATCTTGAACATACTTTCTTAGTCTTTCTAATCCTATAAAAGCTGCATGACCCTCATTGCAATGATATATTTTCGGATGTATTTCAAGCTTTTCGAACAATCTAATTCCACCAACTCCGAGTAATAGTTCTTGTTTAAGTCTATTTTCATTATCACCACCATATAAAAGATGTGTAATAAATCTATCTGCTTCAGAGTTTAATTCAATATCAGTATCCATAAGGTATAATGTAACTCTACCTACTTCAATTTTCCATACTTTTGCATATAAAACTCTTCCGGGCAAAGATAAACTAACCATTACCCAATTTCCATCTTTATCTCTAACAGGTTCTACGGGAATACGTGTAAACTTTTGAGGCAAATAAGTAGCTAATTGTGCTCCACTAAGAGATAAATTTTGATTAAAGTAGCCATAACGGTATAATAAACCAACACCAACAATATTTACATTGGAATCGCTTGCTTCTTTAAGATAATCACCAGCTAAAATGCCAAGACCACCAGAAAATATTTTAACAGAATCGTGTAAACCAAATTCCATACTAAAATAGGCAATCAATTCATCAGTTTTATCTTTCTTTTGTTCCATATAATGATTAAAATCTGCAAAAACCATGTTCAGCTTAATCATAAAATCTTCTTCTTTAGCTAATTCTACACAATGTTCATACGTAAGAGATTCAATCATTGACAAAGGATTATGATGATTTTCTTCCCATAAATCAGGGTCAACCATTTCGAATAATTCGGTTGCTTCGTAATGCCATGTCCACCATAAGTTCCTAGCTATAAGATTTAATCCAGTTAAAGATTTTGGTAATTCTGATTTCACAAGAACCTTTTTCCAATTAGGTTTTTGGTGATACTTTTCAGGAATAGCAGGACTTTCAGAATGTTCTTTATCCTTGAACAAATCGGAACGCAATTCTACTTTTTCAAGTGCAATGCTGTATGCTAATTTATAATATTTAATGAGGTTGAGCCATAGTGCATTTCTTGATACATTGTAAGCATTTTGTCTCACTGTCTTCACTTCCTCCTCTGTGTAGGAAGCCATTAAAATAATATTTTCAACTATTTTGTTTACAACTTCCTCATTGTTATCGTCATCTCTTTCGATAACCATAACGCCATTTTTAAAACTTCCATTTCTTGACTTCATCCATAAACCGAAGCCAGCAAGAGATGTAGTGATTGTTGGTATATGAAATGCTATGCTTTCTAATGGAGTATATCCCCAAGGTTCATAATATGAAGGAAACGCAGATAAATCGAATCCTATTAATAAATCATAATAGGGTAAATTGAATATACCATCAAAACTATTAAAATAGCAAGGAACAAAAATTATCTTTACCTTATCCGTAGGACTATTATTCAGTTTTTTTTCTCTAATTCTTTTTAAAATAGGGTCGTATTCAGAATCGTGAAGATTGTGTGTAAGATATTCTTGCGAAATAGGATTGTTAAAATCAGGATTTTCAATTCTTTCTAGTAATTCAGTGCGAGGACCAATGTAATTTGCAGGAACAGTAATAAAAGCAATAATACATTTACCATTATTAGGCTCATCATTTATTTTTGCCATTGAATCAATAAAAAGATCGATTCCTTTGTTTTTATATTCATAACGACCGCTATTGATAACTAATAAACTACCTCTGTCTAATTTCTGATTAAGTAATGCTTCGGCAACATCAAATAATTTAGTTCTTGCAATGTGTCGCTTTTCGTCAAATTTGCTATCATCGGGTACAAATGAATCTTCAAATCCATTAGGTGTTATAATATCGGTATCTTTGCCAAGAAATTGTGCACACTCCTTTGCTGTAATTTCACTAACTGTAGTAAAACAATCGGCATTTAAAGCAGCATTTTTTTCTAACGACTGTTTAGAGGAAATTCCAAATTCTTTTGCTTTTAAATCTCCATCAAAAGTAAGCAGATCTCTATACAAAGGAAGTCCATTTCCAGCAATAGACCTGCCAACAGTTGTAGCATGTGTTGTAAAAACAGTTCCAACTTGTGGTACAGCATCTTTTAAATAGAGTACACCAGTGCCAGTCAACCATTCATGAAATTGTGCAATAATTTTATCTCTTGAGCTTAAGTTATATTTATAAAAACTTTCGATAATTTTGGCGGCGGCATATCCAAACATAGCCGGTTCTGTATAATCCCATTGACCTGAAAGAGAATCTAATTTGAATTTTATCCATAAATCGGCAAATATTTTGTCTTTTATTGAAAATAATTTAGTGAAATCAGCTAATATAACAACAGGATTGCCTGCAATGTTCCATCTGCCTAACTTAAAGTGCAAACCTTCTTTTTCGGCATGTTCCTTCCACGACCTAAATAAAAATTTATCTTCGGTAAAATCTGGGTTATCTCGAGTTTCTTTCCATACGTCAGGACCAATAAAAATGAGGTTATCACGATGTTCTTTTACTAAAGTTAGAGCTTTTGTAGTGAGTACAGTATAAATACCTCCTACTTTATTACAGACTTCCCAGCTAACTTCAAAAATATAATCAGGATTTATTATTTTAGTTTCAAGCATAATTATTTACTTTTTGTTGAAGTGTAAAATTATAATTTTTTCAATTATAATCTTTATGTTTTTAAAAGAGTTTTCAACATCAACGATCAAGCAAATAAATCGTTATATTACAATACGTTAAATCATTTTAATAAATGATATTTTTCAGTCTTGACTTATTTAATTGAAAAATTTCCTACTTTTACAGCACAATAAAATTATAGAAAACAAAATGGCTGTAAATATTGCTATTCCGAAAGGAACAAGAGACTTTTTACCTTTAGAAACACATAGAAGAAATTATATTTTTTCAACAATACAAAAAATTTTTCAGCTTTATGGCTTTGTTCAAATAGAAACGCCTGCTATAGAAAATCTTTCTTCACTGATGGGCAAATATGGTGAAGAAGGTGATAAATTAATATTTAAAATTCTTAATTCAGGCGATTTTCTTAAAGAATTGAAAGCTGATGATTTAGAAACCAAAAATGTCAAACAAATAACTTCATTCATCTCCGATAAAGCCCTTCGATACGACCTTACGGTTCCTTTTGCACGTTATGTGGTGATGCACCGCAACGAAATCACATTTCCATTTAAAAGATATCAAATTCAACCTGTATGGCGTGCTGATAAACCACAAAAAGGAAGATACAGAGAGTTTTATCAATGTGATGTTGATATTATCGGGAGTCAATCTTTATTAAATGAAGTGGAGCTTATTAAAATTATAGATGATGTGTTTAATACATTTGGTATTAATGTAACAATAAAAATAAATAACAGAAAAATACTAGCTGGTCTAGCAGAAGCAATAGGAGAACCAGATAAACTTACCGATATTGCAGTTGCCATTGACAAAGCTGATAAAATTGGTTGGGATAAAGTAAAATTAGAACTATTAGAAAAAGGAATTAAAGAAAAAAATATCTCAAAACTATTTGATATTTTTACAAATACCAATGAAAATGATGTTTTTAGTAAATTAATTTCTTCTTTAAGTAATTCGGAAATTGGGAAAAAAGGAATAACTGAAGTACAACAAATAATTGACTATTTGACTCATTTAACTATTAAATCTAAGGTTGAATTTGATATTACTTTAGCTCGTGGCTTAAATTATTATACAGGAGCAATATTTGAAGTAAAAGCAAATGATATTTCTATTGGTAGTAATTGCGGTGGTGGCAGGTACGACGATTTAACGAGTATATTCGGATTAAAGGATGTGTCTGGTGTGGGAATTTCTTTTGGAGCAGACCGTATTTATGATGTGTTAAATGAACTAAATCTATTTCCAGAGAATTTTGCTAATTCAACCCAAGTGTTATTTGCTATTTCAGGAGATAATGCAGAAGAATACTGTTTACCCCTTGTTGACGAAGTGCGTAAAGCAGGAATAAATGCAGAATTATATCCAGATGCAGATAAGTTTAAAAAACAAATGACTTATGCCAATAATAAGAAGATTCCTTTTGTTGTTATTGTTGGAACTGATGAAATGACAAGCAATATGCTTACATTAAAAAATATGGACACTGGAGAACAAATGAAAATAAACAAAATACAAATAGTAAATACATTAATAAACAATTTAAAATAATAATTATAACAAAAAATATCCAATATGAAACCAAAAAATAAGCTTTTTAGTGGCAAAACCTTAGCAATACTAACAGGCGGCGGCGATACTCCCGCATTAAATTCAAGCATTGAATCAATAAGAAACAGAGCGTCTTTAATTGGCTATAAAGTTTATGGCATTCGTCAGGGATGGAAAGGGCTTTTAGGCGATGGAGATATACTTGACCTTACTCATCAGCCTTATGATGGTTGGTATGGTGGAACTGCTCTACGTTCAAGTAGAACAAATCCTTTCCCTTCTAAAAAGAACACTGAAAATAGAGTACCACAAATTTTAAGGAACATAGAACGCTATAAAATTGATGTGTTGGTATCTATTGGTGGTGATGATACCAATGGTGCTGCCAAAAGACTATATGAAACTGAAGGAATTCCTGTAATTGGTTTTCCTAAAACAATTGATAATGATTTACGAACAAGAACTATGCACGATTACAAAGGCAATAAAATTGAAGGAGTATTGTGTCCAGGATTTCCATCTGCAGCAAAAGGTGTAATGGAATATGCTGCAAACCTAAGAACTACTGCCGAATCGCATTCACGAATTATTGTTTTAGAAGTAATGGGCAGAGATGCTGGCTGGTTAACAGGTTCAGCTTGTTTTGGTGGTGCCGAAATGGCACTAATCCCTGAAATCGAAATGACCAAAGAAAGAATTGAGTTTTTTCTAGAAAGTGTGAAAGAAAGATATATGAGTTCTCCTAAAAAAGCATTAATTATAGCTGTTTCGGAAGGCGTGCGTTGGTTCAATCCCGAATCTAATACTACAGAGGTTGTTTGTGCAAGTTCTGAATTGGATGAATATGGACATCGGAGGTTTGGAGGAGTTAGCGGAGTAATTGCCTCTGAAATATTTCATAAATTGAAAATTGAAGCAAGAGCTCAAATTTCTGGATATTATGCTCGTTCTGGTGTATGCAGAAATTACGATAGGCGATTGACAATGACTCTTGCCGACAAAGTGGTAGATTTATTACTTAGAGAACATTATGGACAAATGCCTGTTATTAACAAAATCGTTAATTATCAAGAGTTAGAAGAGTTTAATACAACCTCTATAGATATGGGTGAAATTGGAAACAAATGTTTGCCTGAAGAATATTATGATACCAACAAATTCTGTTTTACTGATGCTTATATTGATTTCGTATCTCACATCATCGGGAAACCACGTTTTCTTGAATTTAATTATGATTTTCCGGTTGTAATACCAGAAGATTTATAATAGTAATTTTTGGTAAAGCCTATTAATAAAAAAGGATGCACTTGCATCCTTTTTTATTTTATAATAATCCTTTAGAATAATTAATTTGCTGGTGGATTTTTATAAGCATCGCTAGTGAGGTCATTTAAAGATTTTGTTTTCTTTGATAAAACAAACTTGCATTTTGAGAATTTGTTAACGGGCCATCCTCCCCATAAAAAATAATTTCCATATTGATCTTTCATATTATAAAATGCAGTAGTTTGATTTGTCCACACCCAAGTCATTTGATCTCCCGTAGCATTAAATGAAACGTCAACATCAATAAATTTATGGTAAACAACTTTTTTTAACCATTGTGCTTCAATGCCAAAAAGAGATAGAATTTCAGCCAGTGTATTGGTTGCACCACCACCAATTCCTTCAAGTTTAAATTCTACGGTAAACACATTGGGAGTGCCATCGGCAACAAAAAACTCACCTCCATTAAATGTTAAATTAGCATAATTAAAATATTGATTAATCATTGCAGCTATTTCTGTATACTTATGGTCACCATAAACCAAATAAGTAGCCATTGGTCCTGCAGTTGATAAAATTGTGTTGTCGCTACTTAAATAAAAAGCAGTAATTGGAATCAAGTGGTTTTGTATTTTGCCCATAATACTCACACCTGAAGAATCATAAGCCTCTGTAACCAACCAAACCCCTTCCATTTTTGTTTTTGTAGGAGTTGGGTCTTTGGTACAGCTTGTAAATAAAAAAGATACAGTTGTAATAACTGCAATTGCTAATAAAAGTTTGTTTGTTTTTTTCATAAATGAAGTTTTATTGTTAAACAAAGTTAAAAAAAATATTAATATAAAGTAAATTTTATTTGCGTGGTTCACGCAGGTATTTTTTTTG
>Ga0066631_10000157_pt1 | contig 21255 bp, 35 predicted proteins | sample CryGeyCG2014_300_FD_59502 | JGI IMG/M metagenome (GOLD analysis project Ga0066631, IMG submission 59502) | Groundwater microbial communities from aquifer - Crystal Geyser CG02_land_8/20/14_3.00 | ecosystem: Environmental > Aquatic > Deep subsurface > Groundwater | place: USA: Utah: Grand County... | reverse complement strand
ACGGTGTAATTTGCCACCCAGAAACCAATGTTTATCTCCATTATCATAAACTTCTACTTTGTATGTCTTCATTTAATTGTTCCTTATTTCAATTCTGTAAACTTAGATGTCACATCTTTGTCGAATCTAACTTCAACAAACCTAGGCAAGAACAAACTATATTGACCGGTTTTCTTGTCCGTGATTAGCTGATTATAAAGCACTTCTACAATTTCGCCGATATATTTTTCATCGAAGAGTTTCTTTCGTTGTTCATCGGAAAATCCTGTGCCTACATTTACTTCGATTGTACCATCATCTGTTTCACATTCAAATGCACCAAGCATTCCAGCATATTTACCTGTGCCCTCGATTAGGCCAACAATTCGCATCTCAATTGTCTCCTCTGCCTTCATCTTGCCGATGCCTTTTACTCGTTTCGGCTCCCATGTTTGTTTTGTGTTTTTCATCATTGCGCCTTCGTGTCCAGCTGCAATGCACTCTTCAAACATCTTTTGTGCTTCTTCAGGAGAATTTATTGTACGAGTTTCAGCCAAAGTAATCATGTTATTTGTCAATGAAGCACTCATTGCATCAGTGAGTGTCTTTAATCTAATGTCATAAGGAATCTTGCTCGTTGCATCTACAATATCCCATGTTACCATACGAATAGTATTAGCTTCTTCTTGAGTGATTGTACCTTTATTGGCTTTACTGATTATGCCATTGCCAGTTTTTCTATCAATGATTTTACCGTCTCTAACAACCAACAGTTCGCCGTCTATTGTTACTGTATCATCACCGAATGCAGTTTTCATCTGCTCATCGAATATTCCCAGTGTTTGGATTTCTTTTCCATTGCGAGACCATGCTGATGCTTTTTTACCATCCCAGATTAGGTGGCACCTTGCACCATCGAATTTTATCTGTCCGAAACATGGATATTTGATACCAGAAATGTCTTTGTGTGCTAACATCACATCAAATACTGGTACAATACCAGGCCAAACTCTGGCGGCCAATGTATCACTTGTATTACAACGAAGGTCTCGTTGGATGATGCGCTCAAAAACAGTACAATTTCCTGGGTTGTTCATCATCTGTAGAACAAACTTCAAGTGATTTGTTGCATTGTTTCCAGTCAATTCTCGTGAAGAGAACTTTTGAAGTTCTTTCATTGTTGATTCGAGTGACCAGTCACCCGGTGTTGGAGAACCGATTCGATACTCTGGAATCTGCTTGATACCGTATGTAACCGTTTTATCATACGCTGCTTTAAATACATTCTTGAGCAGCACATTGTTCTTTTCACGTTCTAGGATTTTAACTTTTGCATTCGTGGAGGGTTCTGCGGCCAATTCACTTAAGATGTTAAAGATGCTGCTCATTTGGAGTCTCCATTTAGTTCACCTTAATCATTATAAAGAAAGTTAATTAATTGTCAATTTCTCTTTAAAATCATTGTGTTATTAAAGAGATTTTATCACAAATATTGAATTTTAGTGCGTCCTCGGCAGACATGTACACATCCTCAGATGGCAATAGAAACTTCTTGATGTTTGCAACAGATAATTTTGTGTGCTTTTTATAATGATTCAACATTCTATCATAAGTCAATCTGTATTCTTTATTGATTGCGATGAGTTCATTGTGTTTACCCTCGAATCCCCACGAATATTGATGGCTCATTATAGATGTATTTGGAGTTAGAATTCTATGTCCACTTGCACCAGCCAAGAAAATCATAAGACCTGCACTTTGAACACAACCGAGTCCTATTGTTCTAACTGGTATAGATGAACTGTCCATGATATCAATGATTGCGTATGCATCCAAAAGAGAACCGCCGGGACTATTGATAATCAGATTTAAAACGTCCGGTCTTGGTTGCGTTGAATAATTAGAATTCAAAATCCATTCGCATACTCTCCAGGCTGAATTATTATCAATGTCTTCAAAGAGTAAATAAATGTTCGCAAGGGACTGTTCAGTTCTTTGGTTTTCTTCTTTATCTGTATTTTTCATTTAGGAGGAAATTCCTTTAATTTTTTTACCAACAAATTGAACCAATTTTTTCTACTCTCTTCAAAGACCAAAACTTTATTCTCGTTATCTATTGCCATTAAAATAACAAGTTTGTCAATTTTTATTCCGTATATTTCCTGAATCATTAAACTGTAAATCGATGTTTGCAAAAAATAACTCGTGATATCCTCTTTTGACTTTCTGTTTTTTGAAGTTTTAAAGTCTATAAGAGATAAGACTCCTTCATATTCTGCAACACAATCTACTGTCCCAGCCAATCTCATTGCATCAGAATATAATGGATATTCAAGCGCGTGAACGTTGTTGATATGTTCATCCGCTATCTTTGCAAGAGGTTTAAATAACATACCATCTAACATGGAAAGTTTTTCTATTTTTTTATTTTTTAGATATTGTTCAATGTTTTCATGTAATGTTGTTCCTCGTTTTGATGCTCTGTCGAGTGTTTTTTTAGCAACAGATTCACCAACATTCTTTTTCCACTCGTCTATCCACGATTTATCCTCTATCCTAGATAACCATGTTGTGACAGATTCGTATTTATTACCAGATGGTGTAACATATCGTCTGCCATCGGGTGAATCTAATCTTTCTAAATTTACTCGAATGAGTGGCGAATGAAGGAAACTCATCCTTTAACATCTACAATTGTGGAGGATGTATTCAATTGAGACCCAGGTGTATCTCTGTGTATCTGATTTAGTTTTTCCTCAAACTTTGAACCTTTCAATGTATTTCTTGTCGCCTTTAATACACCTATAGAAAGCGCAACAGTAGGTGCTGTTACTCCTTGTATGACACTGTTAGATTCACCACATGCAGGGCAAACTTCATTTTCTGGTTGTTTTCTATTTGCAATCTTTGAGAATAAATCGAAATTGTAATTGCATTTATTACAAGAATATGTATATGTTGGCATCAAAAAACCTTTTCTACACGAACATTGTTCTTTTTTAACCAGTCAATTCCTGAGGAATCTCTATAATCAGTGGAATAATAAACTGATTTTATCCCGGCTCCTACAATAATCTTAGCACAATGAATGCAAGGAGAATGTGTTAAAAAGACTGTGCCTCCCTTAGTTGAAACACCCTGAAGCATTAATTTTGAAAATACAGCCTCTTCAGCATGAGACACTTCATCCTTTGTCTTTAATTCAACATGACCGTTTTCAGTTATTACACTGCGCTCACATTCGTTACTACCACCAGCTGGCAGACCGTTTATCCCGATGCTCATCACTCCATCTGGCGACACAAACATAGCACCAACCTTCAGTCGTTTTGCATGAGATTCTTCTGCTATGCGATGTGTCAAATCCATATACATGTGAATCCATTTTTCCTTCATGTCAGACCTTCACGTATTTTGGAAACACCTTAGCAACCAATTCACCTGTAACAGATGGATATAATTCAGTCAATGCTTTGTCTTTTGCGGAACAAAGAATTTCCGCGTCTTTCAATGGGCAATTAGTCAATACTTCATAGAAAATCTCTTCTTTCTTGAATTTCTTCAAATCATTTCCTGGTACACAATGCCTCAATCTGGCGATGGTAGAACCCAATTGTCCCATAAAATCCGGGTGAGTCAACATATCCATATCTTTTGGGTCCATCGGTGGCATTCCTTCTGGCAAATCCAATTTGACAGTAGAATTGAAATTCAAAGATAAGATAAAATTCAAAGGAGGTCTAGAAGCATATTCTTTGATGAGTTGCAATTTCCGTGTTTCATCTTTTTCTTTTTCAATTTCATCCAATTGTTCATAACAATGAATCGGCTTTACCACTCTACCGTTTATGACAGTCATTTTGTTTCTCCTTTAATTAAAAATCAGCCGCTGAATTCAATAGCAACTTCATTCGATGTGCATTTAAATAATTAAACACCTTTGCCTTAGTGCCTTTGATGTTGTAATTTTCATACGCAGATACAATATCATTATATACCTTTTGTGGTATAGAGTCAAAATCTATCAACTTTTCATTTCGTTTATAATTGCGCTGTTCAATTTCGTCCAGACATGCATCATATCCTTTACTATAAAAATCTTCGAGTCTAGCTGTCTTGAAAGGTTTAGCACGAGTAGAAATGTTATTTGCTCTATCTTCTGCCCAGATGTCTCCATTTACAATAGATGGTATATTGTCGCCTGAATCACCACAGCAAATATGCTCAATCAGAAATTGTGATGGATTTTTACACACGACTTTCTTCTTCATTACATTATTCCATTGAGTAACATTTCTGTATTTCTGTAATTGTTGAAAATCATTATCAGTAGATGAAATAACAATTAAATCTGGTTCTTCTATTAATCCTCTATTAACTAATTCGTGTTTATCAAAATATTTTACTAAGCAAGCAATAATATCATCTGCCTCTGCTTGCTCCAATTTAAGTACTATATACGGGAAAATATCACCGAGTTCATCAATAAGTTCATTTAGGGTTTCAAAAACTATCTCCCAATTCAATCCCATTGTATCTCTATGATGTTTCCTGTGTCCCTTGTACCACGGGAATTCTGTTTTCCTCCAATAATTTCTGCCATCGCAACAAAGAATTACTCTGCCACCAAATCGTTTTTTAAGTGCTAACAATTGATTTAACGCAATGTGTTTGATTAAGTTTTTTTCATCACCATCACGGAATTCTTTTGCATTTGCTGCGACAGACGATATCACCATCTGGCTGAAATCGCATAAAATTATCATTTAGAATCTTTCTTTGTATAGACGAAGGACTTCATCTGCGAGTGGCACACAATCTTCGATGTGATTGACGTGCACGACTTGTTTATTGGACATTGCCGTTGTTAATGCATTGAGCCAAACTAACCCATCATTTTGTTGCTGTACTGGTGGTTGTGATTTGACTTCTAACCTTTCGGTGTTGTTCTTCCATCGGGCTGCTCTTGCCCTGGCTAATGCTTCTTTCTGTTTTTCTGATGCTGCCATAATAATTCTCCTTGTTATTGTTTCGGTCGTAAATCAAATGCATTTAACAATTAGTGTATCTTCATTCAATCTACCTACTGCCCTAGATTGAGTTCCTCTAATGTCATTATATAACTTGCTAAGTTGGCGACTTGTTAATGTTTGTACACCGAGCAAAATCGTTTCTGGTTTTCTAATGATTTTACCACCAGATTTTTCTGTATTCACATTGACAATAGTGATACCTTTAACTGTCAACTTCATACCATCCATAGCAACATATTTATACAGTCTGCGATTTTTTGTGTTGTACAACCACACTTCAGTGCTGTTGACAATTTTACTAGGGTGTTCAGATTTTAGCTTTGATATATCATCTGAATGACACCACTTAACATTTTTAACAATTTCGCTTGGTGGTTTAATTTTCGTAGCTCTTGGCTTTTTGGCCGCTTTAATTATAGCTGTTGCGACTTCACAAGATGATATTAATGATTGAATAAACTCACCATACTTTGTCAATTTGCGTTTAGTTAAAAATGAATAAGCTTCTACTAACTGCTCGTCTTTACCTGATATCGCCTCTTTTATTTCCTTAAGCATAGGCTTTAAGGAATCGGCGATTCTTTTTGTCATAGCAGGCTTAACATTGTTGCGTATGATATAACTCTTCGCATCAAATATAACACCATTCAAAAAAGAATCTACAGCAAAATTGAATTCCGCAATGTGTGTATTTAATAACTTTTCTTCTTGCAATTGTTTCAATCTCTCTTTTTCAATATTGACTTCTTCTATTTGTTCATTTTGTTGTACATTTTTTACTGATAATTCTATATATTTTTTATCAAGATAAGAAGAGTCCTTTATCTCTAAAGGCAATTCTCTCACGAATAACATGTGGGCTACTGCACCAGCCGTGGTGAAATAAGAATCTGGCACCTTAGATACTATCGAGATGTCTTTGTTTGTATTTTTCCAATAATCGAGTGTCCACTGTTTTTTCTTTTTGTTATCATCTACTTCCGTAGAATAATAAAAAAGATTTGAACGAAGAGAAACGTCATAATCAATTAAATTGAATTCTGGAAATTTCTCTTTTGATTTGAGTATTTCCCTTCCCTTTGATGCCGATGTCCTTGACATGTTACTTCACGATTGCTTCATATAATTCGACAAAATCCTCCGATTCAGCTGTCATTTTGTCGAAATTTTGCTTGTGATATGTCGTAATTAACTTGCGGATGTATTTCTTATTCAGTCCTTCAAACTTTTCTGCAAGGTCCTCCACGATTGCCTTTACCTGTTCCTTTTCAGATGCAATACGATTTAGAGAATCGTCTGCCTCTTTAATCGCAGCCAAAATTGTTGCTTGGTCAGCTGGGGAAGTGGGGATTACTACTTCTTTAGTCATGTTGTTTTCCTTTTATTGTGGAGTCTTTATGATAATAGGCACATTGGCTACTGTCAAATTTTGTGCCAATCTTTCACGTTGTCAAACAAAAATGACCGCCATTCTTGCAAATCAACATCAAAAACTGGCAAAACAGTCTTCTTAGCATCTTCGATTACAGGATTTACTCCACTAGGTTGGTCTTCGAGTGGAAGGTAATCAAAATTCAATGTACAGTCCATAATCCGCGTTTCGCCATTGAGTTTGGTGAATGTAACTTCTACAGGTCCTTCTTGGAGTGCTTCGATTAAAATTTCATTTTTGGATTTTCTCATTTTGATTCGCCTACCTTTCTGTTAGTTAAATTGTGCTTCGGATTTGGTTTGTAATTAGGATGCAACACCCAATTTTCTCCCAAATATTCTTTTGCTGCTTCCAATTTTTCTTCTTGTGTCTGTGTTGGCAAAACAGGAACATAAGAATCAAAATCTACATCTGAACTTATAGAATTTGCATAATTATTAATTTTCACATTACACCTCCACCAAAATACCTAAGACAAGTGCACATATCAGATTGTTCGTTGAATAAATTAAAATTTGCGGTATCATCTTCATTCATTGGAAATTCTTTCATCATGTAATCATCTTCTAGGAAATATCCTAGATAATCTACTTGCTTCTGCCAATCACGTTGACACCTAAGTTTAAAATCTTCTTCTATTCCCATCTTTTTATAGAAACATTGTTGTTCACTTAGGATGTTGAAATATTCGAGCCCTTGTTTCGAGTTGAGTCTTATAGGAAACATATCAGCCCTCCGAGCGCTCAATGAATTTGAAAAATTGAGGCAAGTCTCCCTCGAAGATAAGAGTCTCATAGTTCAACACTTGAATTGTGATGTTTGATGTTTCATCGACAATTACTACATAATTGAATTCTTCCGTTTGTTGGATTGGTACAAGATAAAATTGGCCGATTTCTGTCTTGAAGTGTGCAACCAACTGAGCAGCCAAGCAACCAGGACCGTTTGCGGATTTGTGTGGTGTGGTATCATTAAACCCGTTAACCACAATCATTCCGTCAAGGAAATTATATAATTCTGTTCCATGACCAGAAGGGTAACCATCGAAGTGCCGATACATACTGACATAAACGTTATTGGAGTTATCTTTGATTGTTGTGATGCAATGTGTTCCCATAATTTTCTCCTTACCACCAAGATGTATAAAATACTTTTTTGCCGCGGCCAATTTCTTCCATCGCGTCTTCAATGAAACTAATGCAATCAGTTTTCAATGTTGCATCATAACGGCTGTCTTCACCGAAGAAGAATCCACTCGTTTCTGGCAACAAATCTTTATTCATATCAGATTTTAAATTGCTCAAATCTTCCACAGTCAAATTGAGATTGACACAATTGAATCCATCTTCCTCCTCGACACCTCCCTTGGATTTATACAGATTAAACATCCAACCATGCAACGCATTGTGTTTGCGCCAAGCATGAATTTCTGTCTGTCCGATTATTTCTTTCACATGAAAATCTACTTCAGAGTCATACGCCTCACTTGGCACACTAATTGCACACATATCTAATCCCATAATTTTCTCCTTATGCTCTAATTAAACCTATTACATTTGTTATTAAAAAATAAAACGTGATTAATTCGATTGATTTTGATGCGTTAGAATTATGCAACAAAAACAATGTAGCTAAACTAGAAAGCAAAAACAAAACAAAACCGAATTGATTCATTCCTATGTTGAGAGCAATAATAGTAGAACCTGATATGGCACCAATCACTGCAATAGCATCTGCTACAATCTTCATTTGCCGCTCACCACAACACCATCGATAACTCGTGTCAATTCTTCTGCATAAACATCCTCGATGTACTTTGACATTTTCTTGTGTTTATCAGAGAAAATTACATCGTATAAATCTTTTCCTCGATTATAACACACTTGCACAGTACCAGATAGTAAGCGACCATTTACATTGAATATTAGACCAGAATCTACTATCCTTGGTTTAGAAAATCCCCAACACATCATAAGAGCGATACCACTATTATTGAAGTCATCCCTCCCAGCTTTGAGTTGATGTAGGATTGTCTCTGCAATTGCTCTAGCATCGATAGTCATGTTATGTTATCTTATTTAATTGATGATTGATTATTTCATAATGATAAATAATTGTCAAATGGTATAGGAAATCAATGACTTATGTGGTTATTTAATAAAAAAGAATTAAAAACTGAAGATATACCCCCAAAAGCAATTGGGTTTATCTACAAAATAACAAATACGTCTGATGGCATGTGGTACATAGGTAGAAAGTTATTGACTCGTGCTGCCACTAAAACAATTAATGGCAAAAAGAAAAAAATAAGAAAAGAATCAGACTGGACAGATTATTGGAGTTCATCACCAAAATTAATTGAGACAATTGAAAAAGAAGGCAAACAAAATTTCAAAAGAGAAATAGTACTATTTGTAGAAACAAAAGCAGCACTTACTTTATCAGAGGAATATTTTTTACACACTACTGGTGCACTCTTTGACCCAAAATGTTACAATGGAAACATCAGGTCTAGGATACAGAGGTCTTGGTTTACAAAAACACCAGATTTATTCAAAGAACTCCAGAAAATTAAATTTTGATTCCTCGATTAACTCGGCCTATCAGAAATCTGCATAGAACTTAACATTGTCATCGTCCCGGAAAATAGTACCAACTTTATATTGATTGTTGTCCTGTTCCTGAGGAGAAGCTTGTGTTTTACCAATATTTAACCAATCTTCGAGGTGTATCATTGGATTATATCTTGGGAATTTATAATCTCCACCAAGGTCAAGGAACTTATGTACAGGTGCAGCACAATACATAACCCATGCATTGACAGTATTAAGAGTAGCACCAACTAACTCGCGACCTTCACTGAACAAATATTCATTCCAAGCAAGTTCTATTGCAACAGACGAGTCAAACATCTTTTGAATTAATGGTTTGATTTTTTCATATGTCTCTCTACCTCTTTCTGTGGCGAGTTCAACACGTATAATTTCCTTAGCAAGTTCTACGTGAACTTCCAACTCATCTTGTGCTATCTTTTGAACCGCTTTTCCGACAGGTTGGAAATATCCAGTGCCACAAATAGTAAATGTAACTGAAAAGCTAGATGGGAATTGAATTCTCTCCATCATAAAAATGCCGATAATAGTTGCCAATACAATAGGATAAGCATCTTCTTTGCTCATCATACCCAAAGCATATTTATGGGATGCAACATAAGCATCATCCAGCACATCCTTGATAGCACTTAGACGGCTCAAACTTTCTTTTACTGATAGTATATCTTTCAACACCTCTTCTGGGTTGTCAAAACTCATTCTGACAATTTCAGAATATGTAGCGGCGTGTATAACCTCATTATCTGAAATTCTTTGATATGCAGCCCACAAAGAACTATCTGTAATGAACGGTGCCAGCAGTGGAGCGATGCTCCTCGATGCAATACTATCTGCTTCCCATTGCCACGCCAGCGTGCGAATCATCATATCATAAACTGGTTTTGGACAATTTTTGAAGTCTATTGCACACTGAGAATAATCGAATTCGTCCTCACTCCAATCAAGTGACTTCATCGTTTTGTATAAACCCCAAATCTTTGGGTAATGTTTATTGACAGTATCAAAAAGACCAAGGTCCTCTCCTAGAAATAGAGGGGGTTTAATCTTGTACTCTTCGTGATTCTTTTCTGAATTGAACACCTTTTTACTCATAACGTACAACTCCCACTGTGACATCCTCTTTCCTCTTGTTGTTCCACTTCTTTTTCTTCGATTTTTGGCATGAAAGCAGATTCCGTTGCATTTAAATCGCTACCAGCACTTGTTAGACTGTTCACGTAATAACGGCTTTTCATACCATATCTAACTCTATCAAGGTAATCGTTGACAATTGAAGAACTTGAAACTTTAGTTTCACCAATAACTTTTACATACAAATCTGCACTGATTGATTGGTCACACCACTTTTGAAAAACTGCATAAAACTTAATCATCGATGCTGTCGGAATATCAAAGGCAAGTTCGTACTTATTTTTTAATTTTGTACTATCAGGAGCAGACCAATAATTTACAGAAGTCTCGCTCGTTTTCATCAGATTAAGTTCGCGGGCTGGATATAATCCGTTGGTAGTGCCTGCTCCAACAGTAGAAGCTTCCCCAGGCATGTGAGCACACAACACAGAATTTCTTATGCCACCATTTTCGATGATGGCTTTGCGAAGACTTTCCCAGTCTCTTTTGTTTCCTACTGTTACTAATTCATCTACACGTTTTTCGTATGTATCAATAGGTAACCACCCGTTTGGCCACAATGTTTTGTGCATCCAAGTCGCATTACCGAGTTCTTTACCTAGTTTTAGTGATGCGTTAACCAAATGCCAGTAATGAGTCTCAGCCAGTTCGTGAGCAAAATCTAACCCCTCTTGTGAAGAATACTTCAACCGTTTTTTCGCCATCAAATGAGCAAGACCAAGAATACCTACACCAGCATTCATCCTAGACTTGGCTGTATGTTCTAATGATGGAAAAACATAATCCGTCATGTGAATAGTTTTATCTATCATCTTTAAAGCATAGTAACATGCTTTAGCATAATGTTCATCAGATTCTACGTTGCTGACTATAATTCCAGCAAGATTACACAGTGCAATCTCACCATCACCCTCTTCATAAGTCGTTTTATACAAATCTTGAACAGATTTGTAAGCTCTAGTAGGTTCTGCTATTTCTTGACACAAATTAGAAGAAACTATAGGTTCTTTGAACGGTGTATGTTTGTTCATCGTATCAGTTTGATGACCGTAATGAACACCAGTCTCATAAGCCTGAGTTTCAGCGCCCAACAGCATATCACGTGCATCAAATTCTTCCCTAAGACGACCTTCTTTTTCTGCTTTAATATACAATTTTTCAAAAAGATTTTCATCTTTAGAATATTGTGCATCAAATAATTCAGGGCAATCATAATAAGAAAATGATTTCACTTTTTCATTGCGAGCCACTTTACGAGCAAAGAATTTGTTGCTACCAAAACTGTAATGGCTACCTGCTATTTTCTTCGATGCTGGAGTCATAGGATGTCTTAATTTCTGAATTACAGCTGCCTCAGGGTCATAAGCAGTATAATGAGTTGTAACAGCGCCGCCCCTACCATTTTGGAGATTCGCTTGCACAGCACCAACCATCGCCCTAAAATAAGGAAGCTTTCCCTGATGCTCGATAAGACCACCACGAACTGGGTCCCCAAGCGTTCGTGTCTTAATGTGTGAACCGATACCAGCACTCATGCATGTCATCATATATGCTATGTGGTCTCCAGCAGCCAGACTCTTGGCATTATCATCTGTTACGTATAAGCAACACGATGCATATCCTCTTAACTTTGTACCTAGGTTTACATAATTTGGAGTAGGTGCGTTTAGAACATTATGAGCAAACAATTCATACCAATTCTTCACATGAATCAGCCTATCACAAGTTTCATCTTCAGCAAGTGCCATCGCCATACGCATATAAACAAACTGCGCAGTCTCATATTCCTTCCCGGTTACTTTATTGCGCAGCGCATACTTAAATCTAATTTGATTTAACTGATAATGAGGATATTTTAGATTAATTTTGTGGTCGATTATTTTCTCTATTGCTGTATAATCTGCATCGCTGTAGTTCAACTTAACCATAATACCATCATTAAAAAGTTCATCTTGAACTTCTTTAACTGTGGGTTTCTTATCAGAATAAATCAGGCGCTCGATTAAATTTGAATACAATCTACCTGCCATACGATTGTATTCCCACGTCTTGTAAGATAAACAAACTTTGATAAGTGTTTCTTGCAATTGTTGACTTGTGCACTCTTCTGGTGACTGATTCACTGCGTTAATAACAACAGCAGACCAATCTACATTACCAAGCGTCTTCGCTGCCCAGTCTCCCCATCCGTTCACTTTATTGGGGCTAAAAGATTCTTTTGAACCATCTCTCTTTATAATTGTTTTTATCATTCTTTAGGGTCTCTTATTGTTTGAACTTCATTTATTTGATGACACTTTATTGTTTGTCTGCTCTTTCGTGCGCTGCCTTATCTGAGTACTGCAATCCAGCATATCGAACACCGAGTTTGGCTATATTGTGAGATAGAGTTTCTTCTCTGCGAATTTTTAATCCTTGGCGAAGGCCCTCCAAATAGAATTCGATATCGCCGAGTTCCTCAATTACATTTTCACGGTCTATTTCTTTATTGTAGATAACGTGTTTCTTAATTGCATCTAACAACTCACCAGCTTCTCCAGAAATACCAACAGCCATGTGCAATGCATGTGCTTTTTCTGATGTCAAAGATTCGATGATAGCATCACCTGGTTTTACAAGCGCTCTTACCATTTCGTCATATTTAATTTCCATTTTATTTCCTTCCAATTAAGTCACAGTCAGTCCCAACAACATCATAAGTCAATTCAAAAATGTCCTTATCACAAATGTACAATTCACCATCTATTCCCTTCATTAAATAATCGCCGGGTCTACCTTGCTTATAATCACCCTCAAGGGTATCTACTCTGAATGACTCATCGATTTGTTTAGCAGAGACGACAATCGGTTTCTTTCTACATGGAAACATACCATCCACATCTTCAAATGTATCAAAGTATAACATAGATGCACCGGTTGGATTTAATAATCTTCTTTCCATTTACCTATCCTTATAACAAGTTTTCAAAAATTCAATGTACTCATCGATTGATTTGACAATAAATTCTTTACCATCAAAATCAAAAACACTCGTTGGCTTGATACCATCCCATTCATAAAGAAACCAGAAAACTTCTTCCGCATAATCTTTAAAATGTGCTTTAATTAAAGCATCGACCATAAAAGAAAGGTTTGTCACATGACTGTTATCAAAGAATGCATCACTTATTTCTTTAGGAATGCTATCTAAAAATTCATTAGACTTTGTATCATAATTTTTCAGTGTACGTAACAATTCTATATTATCTAAAATCATTTTAATTCCTTCAATTCGCATTTAATTACATCCCTCTACATTGATAGCTGGACATTCGTGTTCAGTGTTACCAACATCGTTGAACAAAAATGTCCATTTTTCCCTAAACAAAGATAAAAGAGGACACATGATTTGCCTGATTTGTGGATGAGCTTCTTTTGAAGTACGAAGTTCAAAAATCTTTCTCCATTCGCGTACATTTGCAGTAACTACGATTTCAGTTTTCAAAGAGTTTGGAAGAACTGAACGAGCTTCTTGTGGTTTAGCACCATGATTCAATAAGTTTAGGTAATATGTTTCTGCGTTTTGCATTGCATCTTTCCAACATCCGTACATATAGCCACCATCATCTTTATCAAAAAAGAACGGTTCAATGACAGTAATTTCAGAATCAAATTTTCCTTTTGAGTAATTGCAGTAGCGGGTGCTTTCCTGGGTGAATGATGCAATGCGGTGTCTGACGAGTTCATGTGTAACACCTCTATCAGTAATGAATTTGACAGTGATTACTCCATGCTCTAAAGTAGATTCGTGGTTTAGTGATTTGATATGGTCAATAATCTTTTCATCAGACCCATCACAAATTCTATCCTCTGATTTGTAAGCACAACGAATAGCTTTCTCAATAAGCTTAGTCATGTTTGGTGTGTATGACATAAGCTCGAAGCTAGGTTTAATTATTTTCATTACGTAATTTTCCAAGTGTTAAATTTCAATTGTGCAGCCAAGCCTTCATAAGTATTAGAATTAATTATATCAATCAATTCTTTGCTTGTCCATCCTTGCTTAACTAATTCATTAAGGTCTTTACCTGGTAAATCAGGTGGCATCATACATACTTTAAGACCGAGTTTAATCATGTCTGACACATTTTTCATAATTTGCTTATTGCGAATATCACAATCTGGTATATAAATCGCATTTTTATTCAAATATGAATGCAACTTGCCATTAGAAACAGCAATTGCATTTGGAATCATGAGCGAATCAATTTCGCCCTCTAATACATAAATTTGTTTATTATCATCCAGCCTATCCATGCCAAAGAATTTCTCTTTAACAGTATCATCGACAAAAATACGATAATATTTTTGTTTTTGAGTATCATCTAATGCTCTAGCTGTATAACCAAAAATCATCCCGTTTCTGTCTTTGAATGGTAAAACAATGCGAGGATGGTCTTCTTTCACATCAAAATCTTTAAACTTATCAGTATTAGATTTAGTCCACTCTATGAATTTGTCAGCATAATATATCTCGAACGTTTCAATGGGTAGTTTTCTTTTCGTACAGAATTTATATACTAGAGAATTTTTTGCCACAGTTCGCACTAAAGGTAAACTAGAAAATATATCTGGTATGTATTTGTGAGTAGCCGGTATTTCTTTTTCTTTTTCTATAAAAGCAACATCTTTGTGCATTCTTTCTTTGAATGTTTCTAAAGAATATTCTTGATATAGATTATTGTCGAACCATTTCAAAAAATAACCGAAAGACATTGACACGGAACAATTATGACAATAATAATTCAGTGCACCCATCTTTTGGGTGAAATATCCTCTTGCTATAGTTGACTTTTTCTTGGAATCGCCGCACACAGGACATCTACAATTCCAGACGTGATTTCCTTTTTCTTTAAATCTCAGTAATCTGGGGCTTATTATCCTCAGATATTTCTCCGCTAGATACAGGCTCATTATTTACGACTTCCACAAATTCACGATTTAAATTAAAATTATTACTTGAAAGCAAAACATGTGTTATTAACAACTCATTATTATAAAATGGTGTAACAGCACAGATGAAATGTTGTTTACCTTCAACACTAACTTCTCCTAAGACATTAATGTTTTTACCATCATTTAATTGTAAAACTGTCATGCTAATTTATCAACTATTGTCGATGAATTAACCAAATCATCACACCATTTTCTTGCTGATTTAGTATTTGAAAAACACTTGACTCTGAAGTAGCTATGAGCATCACTTTTAGCAATGATGAACACAGAGCCATCATAATTATTTGAGGAGACATGAAAAACAATTCCATTCCTTTCAATTGCATCTATAACAAAAATTTTGAAATTATTTTCTTGTTCTTGTTTTCTTTTGTGGTTTGACATTTTCTTCGACAATAACGTCTACCATTGGTGTAATATCTGATGTAACATTAGTAAAATATTCTATCGTAGATAAAGCAGAATATAATGCAATGTACGGATTTTCGCCTTCTACATATTTCGCTTGAATTGAAAATGTCGTGATAGGTTCAACAGAATCTTTATTTTTGAGTACTACTACCCATGCATTCCATTGTTCAAATTTAGAACCCCATATTCTTGTAATTTTGGCACACACATTATCATATGTACCAGTAGAGTCCATGTATGTGCCAAATATAGCCATGTTATTCTTCCTTTGTTTCTACTTGCTCGTCATCAACGGTCGGTTGCTCGATTTGACTCTGAGCTTTTGTTTTAATGAAATTAATTAAATCCATAGAATATTTAGCTGGTTGTTCAGCCAAATAATTTAACATCTGATTCACTTCGTCGAGTGTAAAAATAATATTTTGTGTTTCATCCATTATAATCTCCTTAATTTGTTACCTATCGTATATTTAGCAATTAATTGCCACTCATTTTTATCCTTGAAGGATAAAATCTTTACAGCGGACATTGGTGCAACATTAGCCGCTTTTTCTTCATCAATGACTTTAATTAAGCCCCATTCTTTAATCAATTTAATAATCAAATTTCGACGCTGAATATCTTCTTCGCTGATGTCAGATGGTTTACCGTCAATAGCAAACATTTCTTTGAAATGTACTATATAATAAGAACCTTGTTTATGTAGAATATGAGCACTTTGATATAGCACTTTATTCTTGTTTGATGCTACTCCCAGTCTAGTCAATGTCTCTTTCACTAAAAGAAAAGACTCTGGTTCTTTTAGTTCAATTTTAACACCATAAGGAATGCATTCACTCATTTTTTACCACCTTCAACCATCTGTTCTTTTAATTGTTTTAATGTGGCTTCGCTCATACATTTTACATACGACTCTGCCACTCTCTGGTTGACTTGATATAAATTCATCATCAATTCAACATAGATATTTATTGTCTCTGCTTTATGATACTTACCAAATCTTCTGGCTTTAGGTAAAGCATAATAATAAAAATCGTGTTGAATATCTTTATCTAGGTGAGTTGCTCTATTCATCACCTCCGCAAAAAACAAAGTGTCTATCGTATTAGAAAAAACACGATTGACCATCCATGGGGAATAATCTCCATCAGTAAATTCCAATGGAATTTTTTCGTTTATGTGTTTAATTACATCCCACAAAGTAGCCATTTATTTCCACACGATAGAAGGAGACATCATAATAGTAATTAAAAATGCCATACGATTTATCTCAACATCAGCAACGAAAGATTCTTTATAAGAAAATTCTGCTAATTGTAGAATCAATTCTGGTATTGATTTGGGTTCCATCTTTTCGGCGGCAGTGTCATAAAATAGTCTAAACAGATGTTGAGAATCTAAGTCTACGTGTTCTGCTACCCATTTTCTGACATCATTGAACTTCTTATTCTTCAATGCTAATATAAGTGCAGAGAATGCTTCATCTGACAAATTTAATAGAATACCAGAATCAATCTTGCCGCCGGCAGCATATCCCTGTAGTTCATTTAGGACAGAGCGAAAATCTGGAAATTTCTTCATCACCAAACCAGCAACAGCTTCTTTGTCGTATTCAATTGACTCAGCATTCAAAATAGAAAATACGCGCTTCAAGAATTTAGATGCAATTTTCTGTTTTTCTGCTGCCGAAATCTTAAAATCGATTACCTTGCATCTTGAATGAATTGGGTCGATAATTTTTGAAGCAAAGTTTGCAGTGAAAATAATGCTATGATTCTTGCCGAACTCTTCGATGAATCCTCTTAATGCTTGCTGAGCCATTTGAGACAAGCCGTCTGCCTCGTCTAGTACTGTGATTTTTCTAGCATCATTGAATGATACTGTCGATGCGAATTGAGTCAATCTAGTGCGAATCATATCTATATTACCATCTTTCGATGCATTAATAAATAATAAATCAGCACCCATTTCATTAGCAATAGCTCTTGCTAATGTAGTTTTGCCGCAACCAGCACCACCAACGAATAACATTGACGGTATATTACCAGAAGCGATTAATCCTTTGATTTGTTCTTTTGTTGCATCAGGAATAACACACTCATCGATTGTTTTAGGTCGCCACTTTTCAGCTAATACATCTTCCATGATTACTCCATAATAAAATTGGGTGAACAGTTTAGCGTCATGTTCAGGACAGCATAACAATTAATCTACTACAAAAACATCAACCAGCGTATGGTCGAATGCCAGTTACCTTTTTTCCGTTCTTTGCAAATTCAGCAACAACAGACTTGGATTTCGCATGACGACTGCGATAAACACCACCTTCTTCGCCATTCAAAGTAACAGACCAGAAATAACGGTCGCCATCTGAACCATGAGAATGAACTTTTTGCTTTTGTGCCATAAACAACTCCTTATAATTAAACAATATTAAAAAATGGGCAATCATAAAATCCGATGCTTGCCCAAGACATCGGAATTCTTATGCAAATGTGCTATCTGATTCTACTGCAATAATATAATGAATATTGATTGTATCATGTGTAAATCGAGAAATCATCTTATCAGAAATTTCTACTTTATATGAACCATCAATCAATTTCATTTTTGAAATTTTAAAGAGAATATTGAATTTTTCCTTAGTCTTTTCTTCAGTATCGAGTTCAAAGTCGTTGCCTGTAGTGATAGCCTTATCAAATACCTTCAATTTGATTGTCTTACCATCTCCATATACGCTCAAATCCTCGACATTCAAGATAGATGCCATACGCTGGAGTTTGGTCAAAGTTGTGGCACTTAAGAAAAATTCTACTGCTGGTGCAATTAACGCCTTTTCGATTTTATCTCTGTTTGTCGGAGGAGTAATTAAAAGAGAGGAATCTGCATAGATATAATTGACTTTCTGTTTCCCCGATTTAAATGTGACAGATTTTGTATCTAAAACGAGGTCGGGTTGTTCAAATGCAGACAGAACGCCCAAGAATTCACCCAAATTATAAATTGAGACCATCTTATCGAAATTATCACCCGATGTATAAGACGCAATAATATCTTTTGAGATAGATACCGTTTCGATTTTATCTCCAACATTAATAACGAGATTTGAATTGATACTATTGAAATTCTTCAATACTTCAACTGTTTCCTTAGACAACAACATTAGCTTCTCCTTCGATTGTTTGATTATTAGTAGTACTTAATTCATTATTAACCATGTTGAATCTGTTGTCAAATTCTGGCGTTGGAATTCCAGCAGATTTAAATAGCCATACATGTATCGGGAGCAAGAATTTCTTGTTTGAAATAGTAGACACGATTGCATTGCGGAGTGCCCGACCAGTCCGTGTCCCGTCTTCTTGCTTTTTAGCGATTTTCCTCCACAGACATGGTCGGTTTTTCATTGGTGTCTTTTTTCTGATTTTAGTTGTTGCCATTTTATTTTCCTTTATAATTGATGCAAATCATTCATACACACTCAAATAACCACAGTCGTACCCACGATTATAATTAATTGCTTCTTGATTTGTTGTACTTGAATAATCGAATTCTTCGAACGTTGAATCGATTGCATCTCGCTTACCGTCCTCAAAACCTGAATTGTAAGCAACATCATTTAATCCTGTTCTTGAATCGACGACAGCAGATGTCGTATAATCTTCTACTGAAAGCGTTTTTCTCCAATCAGAATCCTTTACTTCGCCGACGACAGTATATTGCCATGTGCGACCCTTAGCATTGTTATAATCAGCTGGAATAGAAACTACGTCAGCCGGATTGATTTTAACAAGAATACATCGGTCATTAGACCTAGAACAGCTGCCATAGTGACTCAAATAATCCTTTGAGCAGAAATGAAGGCCAGCAGAACAAGTGCGATTCCTGTCATCATCTACCGCATTTCGTGGCATGCTAACAGTTTTACCAATACTATTATCGAGTGTACCAGAATAAATGTCCTTGTAATCGTTCTTGACGATTTTGTAAGCAATGAAATGTCCATCTTCAGTAATCGGCAACTCACATGCTTCGAGGAATAGATACAACTCATCCACGGCAGTCTTGCTCGGATTATCATACATATTAGAAATGAAGTTAATAAGGGGCTGAGAATCTAACACCTGCTCATTCATCTTCATTATCCTTTTCGTGATAGATGGATGTAATTTAACAGTAATATCATGTTCTCGAATATATACAAATCCATCTCCATCCTTTACTGTAATTTCTACATCGCCATAAGAATCGCTGGCGGTAAAATTGGAGACGATATATTTAGCATCCAATTTAAAAATTGCATCATAATCACGAACTACCAACAACTTAAGTGCCTTTTCATAGCGAGCGTCATCAGTATAAAATTTAACTTGGTCACCTGTACTCGTATTAAGCACAAGAATCGAATCGTCTGTTACCACGTCAACATATTGCATTTGTTTCTCCTTAAAATTATTTTCCACACAGTTTAATGTAATCAACTACTCGCTCAACATCTTTACTATCAAAGTATCCAGTAATAATATATCCAAGCATCGGATATGCTTTTACTAACCTCTCTTTATAATGCTCTTGAACATTATCTAATATGTATATTTCTGGATTCTTATTTAACAATTTAGCACACTTAGACAATATATCATATTGCCTCAGAATAGTCAAATCTTGTTTACTTTCTTTTGTTAAAATGATATCAGCGAGTATTTCACCTGCAATACTATTCGCTGGTAGAGATTTGAACAAAGTCGAGTCTTTTACCATTTTGCCAATAAAACTATTAGAATAAATGTTATTGATTTGTTGTAGCTTTTTAACCAATATAATTTCATCTTTTTTCTTGTAAATGGATTTATATTTTTTTTGCAGCCAAACATTTGTCGAGATAGCCCATTTTGGAGGAACTGTATCTTTTTTAATGAACACAAAATCAACATCAATACTACCACCGAATTCCTTAAAAAATGCTGCATCTTTATCATCAATAATCGATTTTATCGAATTAGCCCTAGAGACACGAATATACACATGCTCAGTAGTAGTATCAAAATCACTTTCCTTTTTCCTAGTCAGACTCGTGTTGATTATACTAAACAACTCCGACTCGATTTTTTCTTTACTATAACGGTGTACATGTGGAAGTTCCATAGATGAACCTAGAATCTTATTAAATCCTTTTGGAATAATATCCCATAACACCTTATCTAGGATGATGGCAATTGAACCATCTGGTGCAGTGGAACTTAACATATGTTTAACTCTAGCTGGAGTATTTTTTACATCTCGGAGCACAAAAAACAATTTATTTTTGTCAGTGCATGTAAATGAGATAAAATCTGACTGTCCTATTTGTTTTCCTCGGCCGTACCTGATGTTATTATATCGCCATATTACAGTACCACATTTAACTTTAAGACATTTAATACCATTGTGAGCCTGTACCGATGTAGTATCTTCTAATCCTCTAGGAATCGGCACAATAAAATCATTCAATCTATTAAAATCAGTATTAGACAAAAACACATCTTTCGATTCGGTCGCAAGAGATATAATGGCATTTGTGTTTAATGCATATTTTTTCTTAAATTCATTCGCTGCGACTTGATAATCGAAGATATTTTTTTGCGGTGAAATATCTTTTTTCCACAACACCAACAATTGTGACCTA
>Ga0066631_10000140_pt1 | contig 22421 bp, 16 predicted proteins | sample CryGeyCG2014_300_FD_59502 | JGI IMG/M metagenome (GOLD analysis project Ga0066631, IMG submission 59502) | Groundwater microbial communities from aquifer - Crystal Geyser CG02_land_8/20/14_3.00 | ecosystem: Environmental > Aquatic > Deep subsurface > Groundwater | place: USA: Utah: Grand County... | reverse complement strand
GCTTGCATTTGCTTCTTATGGCGCATTTTGGATTACCTTGGTGGCTTTAATGATAATGCCTAAAATGGGCATAGGAGATGCTCCTTCTGATATTTCTATGGCGTTTTTTCTTGGTATTTGGGGCGTTTTTTCTTTGTTTTTGTTTATCGCAAGTTTAAAGCTCAACAAAGCAATGCAAATTCTTTTTGGTACAGTAGTAATTTTATTCTTTCTTTTGGCTATTGCCAAAGCTACTGAAAACAAATTTATTCATACTTTGGCTGGCATCGATGGTATTTTATGTGGGTTTACCGCTCTATATACTGCAATGGCTCAACTTTTGAATGAAATGTATGGAAAAACAATAATGCCTTTGGGTGTTAAAAAATAAAGACATTTCAAGAATATCATATCTCATACTTTTAGAATTAAACAATTAAGAATATCCTTGGTTTTAAAAGTCCTTTTCTCTTTTGCTTATCTTTTTGTAAAGATATAGCTGTGTTTGTTTAATATACAAATATTTCTAAGATATTTTATCTTAAAATTTTATATATTTGTAGTTTAATACCAAAAGGAATCATATTATTTAAACTTAAAGAAAGAAAAAATATGAAGAAAATGTACTATTTTTCCGTTGTATTGTTATTAATACTAAGCATTAACACTAACTTAAAAGCACAAACCCCTTTATGCACTAAAATTGCTGGCACATGGGCGCCAGAAAATACTTACCCTAACCTTCCTGTTGCAACATTTTACAATGCAGCAGCTTGGTTAAATAACATTTTGTATGTTCAGGCTCCAACATCCATTGGTGCAGGAGCAACAACAATTTATAAATACACTTATGGAGGTATTTGGACAATTGGCACTCATTGTATAACTCCAGTTGCAGGCGCTTCAATGACGGCTTGCAATGGCAAATTATACTTAATTGGTGGTGGAGCAACTTATAATACGGCAAGTACCACTGTTCAGGAATTTGATCCTATAGCAAACACATGGGCAACAAAAGCTCCTTTACCAATTGCATTATCCGGTCATGGTTCTGTTTGTTGGGGCGATAGTGTTATTTTTGTGATTGGTGGTCCTTGGTCAGGCTCCGCTTCAAATTTAAATGTTTATTATTATAGACCAGCTACCGATACTTGGAGCACAATTTCCAATTCATTACCTGCTGGTCAAGGAAGAAGAGGCTTTGCATTAGGAATAACCAATGAAAACAAAATAGTAATGAGTTGTGGATACAACACCACGTATTTAAATTCTACATACATTGGTACAATTGGTGCAGATGCTTCTCAAATTACTTGGGTTGCTGCTGCAAATGCTCCTGAAGCTCTTAGTCGTTGTGGTGGTGCGGGTTATGACAATACCTTTTTCTTGGTTGGGGGCTCTACTTCAATTGCCAGAAATGATACGGTATTCCTCTTTGATGTTACCAATAATGTTTGGAATAATAAAATAATAAATAATCCTCATCCTGTTGAAAATATATATAACGCAATTACAGTGATGTGTGTTGAAGATACTGTTAGAGTATTTCAACCCGGGGGCTTAAATGGAAGTAGCTCATCTATTTCATCATTTGATATTACTGGAAGAGGCGATTTAATTGTTGGAATTACCCCTAAAACATCGACCAATGCTAATATACTTAAACAAAACTACCCCAATCCTTTTTACCAAAATACAACAATCAACTACCAATTAACTTCTAAAAGTGAGGTGGTACTTAAAGTGTTTAATAATATGGGAAATGAAATTTACACGCTTGTAAATACCATTCAAACTCCAGGAAAATATGAGGTTACATTTGATGCAACCAAATTATCCCCTGGAATTTATATTTACAATTTAACCACCAACAACATTAGCCAAACCAAACGAATGATGTTATTGAGATAATTCTAAAAATTTTTTTTTTGTTATTATTATAGTACAAAACAGTTGTTTAAAAAACTTATTCATTCTTAGAAATTTTAAAAATGGGATAAGGCGTGGGAAACATTTGTCGTTATTGTCATGAAAATAGTTATGAAAAACCACTTATTCGGCAGACCCTAAATAAAAATAAACCATTGAAATGCCTTTTATTTAACTATTATAAAAATACTTGCAGGAGAAGGTGTTGTCTAAAAAAGATTTTTTAAACAAAAACTGTTTATTTGTCTTTTTTAAACCAGAACTGATAAATAAACATCAATGTAACACCAATGGTAATAGACGAATCGGCAATATTGAACACAGGGCTAAAGAATAGATAAGCCTCATTCTTCCAAAAAGGAAACCAACTTGGGAAATGCCCATGTATGATTGGAAAATAAAGCATATCAACCACCTTGCCATATAACAATCCGGCATAGCCGCCTTCGGAAGGCATAAAACTTGCTACCTGAAAACCACTTTCGTTAAATATTAGCCCATAAAAAGCACTGTCGATGATATTGCCCAAAGCACCAGCAAAGATAAGAGCAAAGCTTACAATAAGTAATGAAGAGGATTTTTGTTTTGTTAAAGTATATAAATACCAACCAATAGCTCCCACCGCAAAAATTCGAAATACACTAAGAATTAGTTTGCCATATTTGCCTGCAAATTGCAAACCAAAAGCCATTCCTTCGTTTTCGGTGAAATGGATAATAAACCAATTACCAAAAACAGAATACTCTTGTCCAAGATACATGTGTGTTTTAATCCATATCTTTAGACACTGGTCTAATAGAAGTACCAGAAAAATAAGTATAATTGCTTTTTTCAAATTTGAAAGGGTTAAATTATATGATTATAAAACTTATAGTTGGTTAGGTTTTTGTTGGTTTAATTTGGCTTCCATGCTCAATGTTGCATGAGGAACGCTTTTAAGACGTTCTTTAGAAATCAATTTTCCTGTAACACGACAAATACCATAGGTTTTATTTTCTATTCTGATTAAGGCATTTTCTAAATCACGGATAAATTTTTGCAAACGCAAGGCTAGCTGGCTATTTTCCTCTTTAGAAAGTACTTGCGAACCTTCTTCCAAGACTTTAAAAGACGGAGAAGTGTCGTTTGTATCGTTTGTATTAGAAAGAGTGTATGCTTCAGTTAGCAAATCAAGATCAGTTTGAGCTTGTGCAATTTTATCAAGAATAATTTGTTTAAATTCTTGCAATTCTTCGTCAGAGTATCTAGTTTTTTCTTGGTTTTCCATCGTATAGTTATATTAATGATTATGTTTTTTTAATTAAAATATTTGTTTGAATTTCGTCCGTAAGGTCAACGCATGCCTTGTTGTCGTGGTCAATTCTATCTGACATTTCCAAAGAAGTTGCCAAAGTTTCCGAGCAAATGTACTCATAATTATTTTTAATTGCAGATAAAATATCTCGATGTTTTTCTAAAATTATAGTTATTTTGTCTGTAACATCAAAATCATTGTCTTTTCTAAGGTTTTGAATTCTATTGATTAACTCGCGGGCAATACCTTCTTCTTTCAACTGCTCGGTAATGGTAATGTCCAAGGCAACAGTTAAGTTGCCTATATTTGCCACCAATAAACCTGGAATGTCTTCTGACATAATTTCAACATCTGTAAGGTTCAATTGAACTTCATTTCCTTCGATGGTTATTAAATAGTTGCCTTCCGATTCAAATTTGCTTATATCTTGCTGATTCATAGCAGAAATAACAACTGCAATTTGTTTCATCAACTTGCTATATTTGGGGCCTAAGCTTTTGAAGTTTGGTTTAATCTTTTTTACCAGTACATTATTTGACTCCTGAATATATTCTAATGATTTAACATTTACTTCGGAAAGTATTAAGTTTTTAACTGCTTCTATTTGTGATTTTAAGTGTTCGTCGAAAACGGGTATTGAAATTTTACCCAAGGGTTGACGAACCCTGATGTTAACTTTCTTACGTAAAGCGAGCACCATAGAAGAAACTTTTTGTGCAATCTCCATTCTTTCTTCAAGTGCTTTGTCGATAAGTTTTTCATCTACCTGTGGAAAGTTGCAAAGATGAATAGATTCTGCATTATTCTTACCAGTAACCTTATTCAAGTCTTTAAAAAGTCGGTCCATATAAAATGGCGCTATAGGAGAAGATAAATAAGCAATGGTTTCTAAACATTTGTACAATGTTTGGTAAGCTGCAATTTTGTCTTCTGAATATTCACCCTTCCAGAATCTTCTTCTGCAAAGACGAACATACCAGTTACTTAAATGTTCATCTAAAAAATATTGGATTGCCCTGCCAGCTTTGGTAGGTTCGTAATCGGCATAATGTTCATCTACTGTTTTGATGAGGGTGTTTAATTCAGATATTATCCAACGGTCTATTTCTGGTCGCTTTGCAATATCAATGTCTTTTTCAGCATACGAAAATCCATCAATGTTGGCATAAAGGGTAAAAAAACTATACGTATTATATAGTGTACCAAAGAATTTTCTTTGTGTTTCTCCTATTCCCTCGGTATCGAATTTCAAATTATCCCAAGGCTGTGCATTGGTAATCATATACCAACGGGTAGCATCGGGACCATATTTTTCAATAGTTTCGAAAGGGTCCACCGCATTTCCCAATCGTTTAGACATTTTATTACCTGTTTTATCCAATACTAATCCATTAGACACTACGGCTTTATATGCAACAGAATCAAACAGCATTACCGCAATGGCATGCAATGTAAAAAACCATCCTCTTGTTTGGTCAACGCCTTCTGCAATAAAATCAGCAGGAAAATTGCTTTTAAATAATTCTTTATTTTCGAATGGATAATGAAGTTGTGCATAAGGCATGGCTCCCGAATCGAACCACACATCAATCAGGTCGGTTTCGCGAGTCATTTTTCTACCTTTAGACGAAACCAAAAATATTTCATCTACATAAGGTCTATGAATATCAATAGTCTCGTAATTATATGGAGAAAAATCATTTACAGTAAATACTTCCAATGGATTTGTTTTCATAAAACCCGCTTTGATAGATTTTTCTATTTCCGCTTTTAATTGACCAACAGAACTGATGCATACTTGTTCGCTTTTATCGTCTGATGTCCATATAGGAATAGGAACGCCCCAATATCTCGAACGAGAAAGGTTCCAATCCACTAAATTTTCGAGCCAGTTACCAAAACGTCCTGTTCCAGTAGATTCTGGTTTCCAGTTAATGGTTTTGTTTAAAGCTATCATTCGTTCTTTGAAAGCAGTGGTTTTAATAAACCAAGAATCGAGTGGATAATAAAGAATTGGTTTATCGGTTCGCCAGCAATGTGGATATGAGTGTTCGTATTTCTCGGTTTTAAAGGCTCTGTTTTCTTTCTTTAATTTAACAATAATGTCTATATCAACATTATTGTCGGTTCCTGCAACAAAATTGGGGTCATATTCACTTTTAACAAACCTATCAGCAAATTCCCCCATTTCTTTAACAAACCTACCTTGTTTATTAACTAAAGTGAGTGAACCTATGCCATTTAATTTGGCTACTTTATAGTCGTCGGCACCAAAACTTGGGGCGATATGAACGATTCCAGTACCATCTTCGGTAGTAACAAAATCGCCACAAACCACCCTGAAAGCATCTCCATCGGTAGGTTGCGCATAGGGAAGCAATTGTTCGTAGCGAATACCTTCCAAATTTATTCCTTTATAGGTTTCAACAATCTGAAAAGGAATATTCTTTTGTCCTGCTTGATATTCTTCCATTTTTAATTCAGCATTTTTAGCGGGGAAGTATTTTTCCTGCAAATCTTTGCCAAGAATTACGGTAATAGGAAGATTCGTATAAGCATTATATGATTTTATTTTAACATATTCAATATTTTTACCAACAGCCAATGCCGTGTTTGAAGGAAGAGTCCATGGTGTGGTAGTCCATGCAATAAAAAAAACTTCGGTGTCCGCTTGCTTAAAAAGAAATTCAGATTTTTCGTTTCTAATAACCTTAAATTGAGCGATAACAGTACTGTCTTTTACATTTTTATAACATCCGGGTAGGTTTAATTCGTGAGAACTTAAGCCAGTACCCGCTGCAGGAGAATATGGTTGAATAGAATATCCTTTATACAACAAGCCTTTTTGGTATAACTGACCTAATAAATACCAAACCGTTTCTATATATTTATTATCAAAAGTAATGTAAGGGTCTGTTAAATCTACCCAATAACCCATTTTTTTGGTAATGTCGTCCCATTTATCCTTAAACTTCATTACATCTTTTCGACAGGCTTTGTTGTAATCGGCAATAGAAATCGTTTTTCCAATATCTTCTTTGGTAATACCTAGACTTTTTTCTACACCCATTTCAATAGGTAAGCCATGAGTATCCCAACCTGCTTTACGTTTTACTTGAAAGCCTTTTAATGTTTTGTAACGGCAAAAAATATCTTTGATAGACCTCGCCATTACGTGATGTATACCAGGCATTCCATTGGCAGAAGGTGGACCTTCATAGAATACGTAAGGGGTTTTACCGTTTCTATTATCTACACTTTTCTCAAATACAGAATTTTGTTCCCACCATTCCTGTACTTCCTTGGCTATTTGTGTTAAATCTAATTTCTTGTATTCTGGATATTTAGCTTTCATTCACTTAATAATATTTCTAATGGCTGTCTTTATAAAAAACCTGCAAATTTATATAAAATATCTCAAACTACCAAGAGGGTTTTGTTTCTCTTTTAGTGTTTTGAAAATGAGGAAACTTACTATTGTGAAAAGGGTGGAAGTGCAGACAATAATTTGAAAATGGGATACCGCAAATTAACGTAAAGGAAAATGCTAAAAAGGGAACTCAACTTTTTAGGAGATGTTTTTTGAATTTAATTTTTTAAAGGAACCATTTTGGAAACATTTGTTATATGGTGTTTATTATCAACTTGTTATGTTGTATTAATTCATTAAATTTGCAATAAATATTTTCCATCCACCCATTATTCTATTAGCACATTAACCCCCTTTTACCTTTTTTAAACTTTTATGCTAAAATTAAAAAATCAAATGAAGAGTGATAGCATATTTTTAATATTTTTGCAAATAAATAAGGTTTAAAATTTATCACATGTTATGAGTATTCATTTAAATTATTTTTACTATGTTTAAAAATCACCCGAAAGGATTGTTTGTAGCTTTTTTCTCAAATATGGGAGAACGATTCGGTTTCTATACCATGATGGCAATTTTGGTTCTGTTCCTACAAGCCAAGTATGGATTGTCAGAAAGCGATGCCGGAGAATATTATAGCTGGTTCTATTTTGCAATTTACGCACTTGCATTGGTGGGTGGTATTATTGCCGATTCAACCAACAAATATAAATTTGTGATATTATGTGGAATAATAATAATGTTTGGAGGCTATGCAATGATTGCCATTCCAGGCTTAACGCTTGGTGTTACAATTGCAGGTTTATTTATTATTGCTTTTGGGAATGGCTTGTTTAAAGGCAACTTACAAGCTGTTGTTGGACAAATGTACGACGATCCTAAATACTCCAAAGTACGTGATTCTGCCTATATGATTTTTTATATGGGTATTAACATTGGGGCTTTCTTTGCTCCATTTATTGCAACAAGCATTAGAAATTGGTGGTTGAATGCGAATGGGTTTTTACACGATGGAAGTCTTCCTGGGATGTGCCATGCTTTCAAACGCGGAGAAATTACCGATGGGGCTACCTTAGAAAAATTTCAACAGTTAGCAGACAAAACTTCTGGCGTTGCAGTTACCGACCTTGCAACATTTGCCGATAAATACATTAATGTATTTTCTACTGGGTACAATTACGCTTTCGGTATTGCTGCGGTTGCTATGATTATTTCCCTCTTAGTATATATTATTTTTAACAAACATTTACCAAGCAAACAGAGAAGCATAAAAAAAGAAGTTGAAACCGATAGTAAAACTCCCGCTAAAGTTGGTAAAAACATCACAAGTATTGTATTGGCATTAGGATTAATGGCTACAACATCACTTCTTTTTCATTTCTTGCTTAACGATTATAAACTTGGATTAGCCATTGGGCTTTTCGTCGGTTTTGTTGCTTGGATTTTACAAATATCTACGAAGGAGGAGCGACCACGCGTAAACTCTTTAATATTAGTTTTTATAGTTGTAATTTTCTTTTGGATGTCTTTTCATCAAAATGGACTCACACAAACATTTTTTGCTAGAGATTACACTGTGAAAGAAGTTGGTCCTTTTACCAACATCTTTTTCAACCTAAACTCAATTTTGGCATTTATTGCTGCCATCGCAGGATTTGTTGTTATTATTATTAGAAAGAAAATGATTGAAAAAGCCATTGGCTTGGGTATGTTTGGTGTTTTTGGTTATATTACTTATTTTCTAGTTTCAGGTTATGCTGCCAGCAACCCTATTGCCCCTGAAATATTCCAATCGTTTAACCCTCTTTTTATTGTCGTGCTTACTTTTCCTGTGATGGGAATATTCACTTGGCTTCGTAACAAAAACCTCGAACCTTCTACTCCAAAGAAAATAGGTTTTGGGATGATTATTGCTGCTATCGGATTTATTGTTGTTCTAATTGCTTCATTAAACCTTGTCTCTCCTCACGAATTACAATATATAGATGCCACAGGAGCTGTAAAATACAACCCAGTTCCTGATGAATCACGAGTAATGCCTTATTGGCTTATGAGTAGTTATCTTATTCTTACCATCGCAGAACTTTTCTTAAGCCCAATGGGATTATCTTTTGTGTCTAAAGTTGCTCCTCCTCGTTTTCAAGGTTTGATGCAAGGTGGTTGGCTATTAGCAACTGCCGTTGGCAACAAACTTCTTTTTATCGGAAGCAACTTCTGGGGAAAACTTGAATTATGGCAACTTTGGTTGATTTTTATTACTTGTTGTCTCTTGTCTGCTATTTTCATATTCTCAATTATGAAACGACTCGAAAAAGTTACCAAGTAGTTCTGTCCTTTCTTAATAGTTCTTAAAAAAACCTTTGATAAATAATCAAAGGTTTTTTTATAAGATTGAAAGCTATCAATACCATAGAAAATTACAAATAAAAATGTATTAGATATTGAAAAAATATGTAGGTTTGTAGTCTATTATACAAAATTAATATATGCAAAAAAACATTGCGATTATTGCTGGCGGAAATTCTGGAGAATCAGTTATTTCAATTCAAAGTGCCGAAGTGGTTATCAAAAATATAGATACTACTAAATATGCCCCATACATTATTATTATTAAAGAGAAAGATTGGTATTTTAAAAACGACAATTCGATAAAGGTTGATAAAAACGATTTCAGCATTACTATCAATGGAAAGAAAATCGTTTTTGAAGTTATTTTTAATGTTATTCACGGTACACCAGGCGAAGATGGTTTCTTACAGGGATATTTTGATTTGTTAAACCTACCTTATACAAGTTGTGGAATGTTAACATCTGCTTTAACCTTTAATAAAAGCATCTGCAATGATTTGGTAGAAAAATATGGAGTTTTGGTTGGTAAAACAATTTTAATTAAAAAAAACGATTGCATAAAAGTTGCCGAAATTATTGCTGAATTGGGACTTCCTTGTTTTGTTAAACCCAACAAAGGAGGCTCAAGCATTGGTATTTCAAAAGTATTTATTTCTGATGAATTAGAAAATGCTATAAATAAAGCATTTGAACAAGATAATGAAGTTATAATTCAGAAATACATTAAAGGCAGAGAAATTACTTGTGGTGTAATTTCTATTAACAAAGAATTAAATGCATTACCTATTACAGAAATAGTTTCTCAGAATGATTATTTTGATTATGAAGCCAAGTATTTAGGCAAATCAAAAGAGATTACTCCTGCACAAATTCCCAAAACAATTGAAAAAGAATGTAAAAGCACATCATTATATCTTTACAAAATGCTAAATTGTAAAGGAGTAGTTCGGTTTGACTATATAATAAGCAACAATCAAACCTATTTTCTTGAAGTAAATACTGTACCTGGCTTGTCAGAAAGCAGTATTATACCTCAACAAGCCAATGCAATAGGAATATCAACCACAAAACTATTTACCATTTTAATAGAAGAAGCATTGCAAGATAAAATTTAAAAATATTAAATACTAATTTAAATAATTGATAATGTGCAAAGTAATAATTTATTTTAAAAAAAAGTAAAAAAAAAATTGGTTATAATTTTTTAAATTTATTCCTTTGCACCTTTGTTTAATAAAATAAAGGAGAAAAAAAATGTCAGATATCTCAACAAGAGTAAAGGCTATCATAGTAGATAAGCTGGGTATAGATGAAAAAGAAGTTACACCAGAAGCAAATTTCACCAACGATTTAGGAGCAGATTCACTTGATACAGTGGAATTGATAATGGAATTCGAAAAAGAATTCAACATTGCCATACCAGACGACCAAGCTGAAAAAATTGCTACTGTCGGTGATGCTATTACCTATATCGAAAACAATCAAAAGTAATTTCATCTATTAATTTATTTAATATGAAATTAAAACGAGTAGTCGTAACAGGTCTTGGTGCTCTAACTCCAATAGGTAATACACTCCCAGAATACTGGGATGCATTAATTAATGGAGTTAGCGGAGCAGCCAATATAACTCATTTCGATGCTTCTAAATTCAAAACACAACTTGCTTGCGAAATAAAAAATTACGACCCAATCAAGTATTTTGTTAGAAAAGAAGCTAGAAAATATGATTTATATGCTCAATTCGCTTTAATATGTAGTGATGAAGCAATAAAAGATGCTGGATTGATACCCGAGAAACTTGATCTCGATAGAATAGGAGTTATTTGGGGCTCTGGAATCGGTGGACTTTTTACCTTTTATGAAGAAGTTTCTTCTTTTGCTAAAGGTGATGGTACTCCTCGCTTTAATCCTTTTTTTATTCCTAAAATGATTGCTGATATTGCAGCTGGTCATATTTCAATTAAAAATGGATTTAGAGGACCCAATTATACTACTACTTCAGCTTGTGCATCTTCTACCAATGCATTAATAGATGCTTTCAATAATATTCGCTTAGGTAAAGCCGATATTATTGTTAGTGGTGGTTCAGAGGCAGCTATTAATCAAGCAGGAATAGGTGGTTTTAATGCAATGCATGCCATTTCTGTTAGAAACGATGACCCTAAAACAGCTTCACGTCCTTTTGATAAAGACAGAGATGGTTTTGTTTTGGGCGAAGGTGGCGGCTCTCTAGTTTTAGAAGAATTGGAACATGCCAAAAATAGAGGTGCTAAAATTTATGCCGAAGTTGCTGGTGGTGGGATGTCTTCTGATGCTTATCACATGACTTCTCCTCATCCTGAAGGATTAGGCGCTATGAATGTGATGAAGAATGCACTTCAAGATGCCGAAATGAATATTGTTGATTTGGATTATATCAACACTCACGGAACATCTACTTCATTAGGGGATATTGCTGAAAGCAAAGCTATTGCAAAACTTTTTGGAGAACATGCCTATAAATTAAATATTAGTGCAACCAAATCAATGACAGGTCATTTATTGGGAGGTGCTGGTGCTATTGAAGCAATTGCTACTGTTTTAGCAGTGGTAAACGATATCATTCCACCTACAATTAATCATTTTACAGATGACCCAGAAATAGACTCAAAAATGAATTTTACTTTTAATAAAGCACAAAAACGCATTGTTAATGCTGCTTTAAGTAATACTTTTGGCTTCGGTGGTCATAATGCCTCTGTAATATTCAAAAAATTCATTGAATAAATTTTTATTTTGAATTTTTTTTATTTCTTTTCACATAAGAGTAAAGATAAAGACTTATACAAAGCCATAAAAAATATTTTTGGGTTTAAACCCAAAAATATTTTTTTATATAAACTTGCCTTCACTCATAGTTCTATTGTTTCCGAAAGCAAAAGTGGAATTAAGGAAAACAACGAACGACTTGAGTATCTCGGTGATGCTATTTTAGGAGCAATTGTTGCAGATTTTTTATTTAAAAAATTTCCTTGCAAAAGTGAAGGTTTTCTTACCGAAATGCGTTCAAAAATTGTCAGTCGTTCTAACCTCAATAAGCTTTCTCAAAAGCTTGGTCTTGCAAAATTACTACAAACACAAATTGATAATAAAGTTTCTAAAAGCTCCATTAATGGCGATGCTTTTGAAGCATTTATAGGTGCTTTATATCTTGACAAAGGATATCGTTTTGCAAAACGAATTATTGTTAATAGAATTATTAAATGTCATATTGACGTAGAAGAGCTTGTAAACATTGAACTCAATTTTAAAAGTAGATTGATTGAATGGTCCCAAAAAGAACACAAATCGCTAGAATTTAAATTAACAGAAGAAACGGGTTATGGGGTCAATAAATTATATTGGGTTGATGTTATTATAGATTCTAATATTGAAGGCAAAGGGAAAGATTTTTCTATTAAAAAAGCAGAGCAAAATGCTGCAGAAGTTGCGTATAGCAAAATCGTTTTGTAATTTCATATTTATTTTATTTAAATTTGTTATAAATAATAAATTTTTAGTATTTTTATTTTTTTTATAATAGGGTTTTTAATGAAGTTTTATTTAACCGAAATTCTGATTATAAATTATTTATAAATATTATTTTTTTTCTATGGTTGATATAGATTCCTTTGAAGTAGTTAAACAAATATTTATTAGTTATTTAGAAAACAAAGGTCACCGGAAAACACCCGAAAGGTTCACTATTTTAAAAGAAATTTACGCTAGTGATGGTCATTTTGATATAGAATCTCTTTATATTAGAATGAAAAACAATAAATACCGAGTGAGTAGAGCTACATTATACAATACTATTGAATTATTGCTTGCATGTAATTTAGTTACCAAACATCAATTTGGGAAAAACGTAGCTCAATATGAAAAATCTTTTAAATGTAGGCAACATGACCATGTTGTTTGTAAACAATGTGGGAAAATCATTGAGTTTTGTGACCCTAGAATTTTAGAAATACAAAAAACAATTGAGAAATCCTTGAATGTTGAAGTTTATTCACATTCGCTTACTTTTTTTGCAATTTGTGAGGAACATAAAGACAATAAAAATATAAAAAACAAATAAATGAATGTTGATGTTTTACTAGGTCTTCAATGGGGAGACGAAGGAAAAGGAAAAATAGTAGATGTTTTAACACCTAAATATGATGTTATTGCAAGGTTTCAAGGTGGACCTAATGCTGGTCATACCATAGAATTTAATGGAAGCAAACATGTGTTGCACACCATTCCCTCTGGTATTTTTCATAAAAGCAAAATAAATATTATTGGCAATGGGGTTGTTATAGACCCTCTTATTTTTGAAAACGAAGCCAATGAATTAAAACTTAGCGGAGCTCCTGTTGAGAAAAATATTCTAATTTCTAAAAAAGCTCATATTATTTTACCTACACACCGTTTGATAGATGCTGCTAGCGAAACCGCAAAAGGCAAAGCAAAAATAGGCTCAACATTGAAAGGTATAGGACCTGCATACACCGACAAAGTGAGTAGAACTGGAATTCGTATCGGCGATATTCAAAACTCTTCTTTTAAAGAAAAATACAAGCAACTTAAACAATTACATTTATCTTTAATAAAGGATTTCTATAAATTTGATGTATCAATATTCTTAATTGATAAGCTATCATTTGAGGAATATGAAAAAAGATGGTTTAAAGCTATTGATTATATTAAGAAATTTAATTTAATAGATGGTGAATATTATATTAATACTTGCTTAGAAAAACAAATTAGCATTCTTGCCGAGGGTGCTCAAGGTTCTATGCTCGATATTGATTTTGGAACCTACCCATTTGTTACTTCATCAAATACTATTTGTGCAGGAGCTTGCATTGGACTTGGTGTTTCACCCAATAAAATTGGCGAAGTAATTGGTATTTTTAAAGCATATTGCACGCGCGTTGGCAGCGGTCCTTTTCCAACAGAACTTTTGGATGAAACTGGTGAATTGTTAAGAGAAAAAGGGCACGAGTTTGGTTCTACTACTGGAAGACCAAGAAGATGTGGTTGGATTGATTTACCTGCACTCAAATATGCTATTATGCTTAATGGAGTTACCAAATTAGTAATGATGAAAGCCGATGTTCTTAATGACTTTGACATTATTAAAGTTTGTACTCATTATATTCAAGATGGTAAAAAAATCGAAAACGTTCCTTTTAATATGAATATAGAAGATTTTACACCTTCTTATGTTGAATTTAATGGATGGAAAAAGAATTTAGAGGGCATTACTAAGAAAAATGATATGCCATCAGCTCTTAAAAAATATATAGCTTTTCTTGAGAAGGAATTAAAGGTTCCTATTGATTTTATTTCTACAGGTCCTGATAGAACACAAACTATTACGCAATAAATCTTGATTCTTTAAAGTAAACGATTGTTTAAAAAGAGAAATTCATAGAGATACTTGGCATAAATGGAAGTTGGTCAACTCTTTCAAATTTTACCCTGTCAACATAGAAGATATTGTTACGGTTGTAAACATTGGTAACACTAAAACCAACTTCAAGCAATGAGTTGTTGCCTAGTTGAAATTTTCTTTTAAGTGTAAGGTCCAATCTATGATAATAGGGGAGTCTTCCTTGATTTAAGTCGCCATATATTAACGACATCGTGCCATTTGTTGTTGAATAATCTGTATTTATGCCGTCATTAAATAAAATACGTTCATAATATCCCTGTGTTTGTGTGAATGGGAAACCAGAACCATAATTCCATCTGGCACTAAAGTCCCAATTCAAATCTTCACCAAAAGTATAGGACGAAACTATATTAACATTATGCCTTCTATCGTATATGGGAACATAATGCGTAATGCCATCAAAACGATTTACATACCCCAAAGAATAAACTCCCCAGAAATAAATGTGAAGGAAGTCGCATTTAATGGTAACATCTACTCCTTTGGCATCTCCAGTTTCAATAATAAAGTCTTTTTTTAAAACATCTGGTATTTGATAATTAGCATCATTATCATCATATATTTTATTTCTGTTAAGGTTGGTAAGTTGTGTAAACTTTTTATAATAACCTTCTACATTTAAAGAAATATTTTTTGTGATATCATATTCTGTTCCAAGTATAATATGATATGCTTTTTGTAAATGGCTTTTAACAGGTTTTCCATTGAATTCTTCTGGCAGATTTTCAGGTCCTGAAAGAAAACCATAAAATAGATTTACGACGTCTCTATCAGAACTAGCACTCATGAGATTTTGAGAGTACATACCGCTAGCAAATTTAAACCTTAATCTATCAGTAACGAGAATTTTCATTGCCAACCTTGGTTCTGGAGAAAATTCGGAAAGGGAAGCATAATATTGAAATCTAATGCTTGGTTCAATTTTAATTTTTTCTCTTGAAAATTTATATTTTACATATCCAGCGGCTTCGGTAGTAAAATCTTCTTGTTCAACTTTTCGATTATAGGAATTAAAGAAATTAAAATTTGTTTGAAATCCAAGAACTTCGATGCCGTATTTTATTTCATCTTTTCCCATAAAATAGGTAACCGTTAAACCGCCATTAAAACCACCTATTTTACTTGTTCTTGCTGGATTATTGGATTCTTTAAAACTGATATCATAACAGGAACCAGCCAAAATTCCTTCAACCAAAGCAGGTGAAGAGCCTGGTATAACAATAAAATTGAGACCCATGCCTGATGATTTCCAGTTAAAGTCAGATAAAGCTTTATATCCACTTACCTTGTCTTCAAAATTAAACCCAAATAAATTTATTTTACTTCCATTGCCAGCACCTATAGATACTTTTCCATAAATATCTGTATAATTAAAAGGCAAACCAGCAGTGTCAATGTATTTATAAAGCGACTTAGAACTTTGTTGTAGATAAGAATTTTTGGCTGAAATAACATAGCTTATAGAGCTTGGGCTTGTGTTGGTCATTTTTTTAATAGGTCCTTCCAACATCAAGTTGGCACCAAAAGTGCTTGCACCAATTTTACCAGAGGTTCTTTTTTTATTTCCATCCTGGGTTGTTATATCCATATTAGAAGAAATTCTCCCTCCATATTCTGCACCAAAACCACCAGTATATACATCAGCACTTCGCATAATGTCGGTATCAAATACAGAAAACAATCCTATGGAATGGAATGGGTTATATATGACCATTCCATCCAGTAAAACTTTATTTTGAATTGGAGAACCGCCTCTTATATATAATTGACCTCCTTGATCGCCAGTAAAAATAACGCCTGGAAGAACTTGCAGGTATTGTGCAAAATCAGGTGTGCCACCAATAGTAGGAATTTGTTTTATTCCTTTTGGAGTTACTTTAATAACAGAGGTATGTATTTCTGTTTTCAAAACTTGTGATTCTGAGGTGATGTTTACCACTTTTAATTGAATGGAAGACTCGTTAAGTGTGATGTTTTTAGATAGTATATCCCCTGCTTTAAGTGTAATAGGAATTTTTAAAGTATCATAACCAATAAAAGTAACTATTAATGTATATTCGCCAGCGGGTACTTTTGAAATAGTATAATAACCGTTTGCATCTGTAGTGGCACCAAAAGTTGTTTTATTTAAATATACATTGGTAAAAATAATGGGTTCGCCTGTTTTCTTTTGATATACAAATCCTCTTATACTAGCAGTTTGGCAATTCGCAATTTTAAATGGAATAATAATGATGATAAATAATAAGATTAGAAAATATTTTTTGTAGTACATAACTTATTAATGGTTTTTGGAAGAAATAAAAAGTCGTTTATTTTTTTTTGCCGTAAAATTACTTATTTAGAAGAAGATTCAAAATTTATTTAGCATTAATGCATAATTTTATATAATAATTCTTTAAGTAATTCGCCTTCAGTGGCAGAAACATTGTCAATTCCTTTAGATTTTAAATCATACTCTCGCAAATAGCTAATAATTGAAACGAGTTTCCTTGAATTATAATTTTTTGCTGCGGTTTGGTAGTCGTTTACAAAAAAAGGATTAATAGATAAGGCTGCTGCTACAGTATTTCTTGATTTATCAGACAATGAGTGATAAACGAGAATTTTTGAAAAAAACTGATAGAAGTTAGAAATTGTAACAACTAAAGGATTATCTTTTGGATTTGCAGCAAAATAAGCAATAATTTGATTTGCTTTAAAAATATTCTTATTTCCTATTGCTTTTTGAAGTTCAAAAACATTAAAATCCTTACTTATTCCAATGTTTTGTTCTATATGTTCAGCTGTAATTTCTGTTTTAGTTGGAACATTAAGCATTACTTTTCCCAATTCATTTACAATTCTTGATAAATCAGCACCCAAATATTCTGAAAGCAATAGTGCCGCTTTTGGCGAAATAGAATATCCTTTTTGCTTTATATAATTAGCAATCCAACCGGGAAGCTGATTGTCGTATAATTTATTAGATTCGAACAAAACACCATGTTTTGTAATGGATTTTGTAAAGGTTTTTCTTTTATCAAGGGTTTTATATTTATAGCAAAGAATGAGTATAGTTGATTTTAGTGGGTTTTCTAAATAACTCTGAAAATCATCAATTTTATCAAGATTTTGTGCTTCCTTAACAATGATTACTTGATGATTTGCCATCATTGGGAAACGCTTGGCATAGCTTATTAATGTTTGAACATCAGTATCTTTGCCATACGAGATGATAAGATTGAAACTTTTTTCTGATTCTTCTAATAAATTATCTTCAATATAATCAGATATTTGATCTATAAAAAAAGGCTCTTCTCCCATTAAAACATAAATGGGGTAATAAACTTTATTTTTTAAATCAGAAATGATTTGCTCAAATTTCATTGCTTATAAAAGGTTATGCTTGCTTATTCGTTGTAGTCAAAGCGAAGGTGTTTCACGGTAAGCCCATTATTTTTTAATTCATTTAAAGAGTCAATGCCAATTTTTAAATGTTCTTCTACATATTGTTCGGTTACTTTTTTATCGCTTTCTTCTGTTTTGATGCCCGAAGAAATCATGGGCTGGTCAGAAACCAATAACAATGCACCTGTAGAAATATGATTTGCAAAGCCTACGCTAAATATAGTAGCAGTTTCCATATCAATACCCATACAACGAATTTTGCGAAGATATTCTTTAAATGCTTCATCATGTTCCCAAACTCTTCGGTTGGTAGTGTATATTGTTCCTGTCCAGTAATCGCGGTTGTAGTTTCGAATAGTTGTTGACACTGCTTTTTGAAGGTTAAATGCTGGTAAGGCTGGAACTTCAGGTGGAAAATAATCATTTGAGGTTCCATCGCCTCTAATGGCTGCTATCGGCAATATTAAATCACCCAATTCATTTTTAACTTTTAATCCTCCACATTTTCCCAGAAAAAGGCACGCTTTGGGTTTAACGGCACTTAATAAATCCATTATTGTGGCGGCATTTGGACTACCCATACCAAAATTAACTATTGAAATATTATCTGAAGTTGCAGTTGGCATTGAGCGATCTGAACCTTTTATAGTTGTATTGTGCCATTCCGAAAATAGTTGAACATACTTATAAAAATTTGTTAATATTACGTATTTACCAAATTCATTAACGTGAGTTCCTGTATAACGATAAAGCCAGTTTTGAGTTATTTCTTCTTTTGTTTTCATCTTTTTATTTATTTTAGTTTGCAAATTTACTTGTTTTCAAGCAAATTAATTAATTTTGATAATTATTTTCTGTTATGCAAAAATTAAACCTTCCGGAATATCCTATTAAGTTTGAAAATATTTTTGATAAACTTTCTATTTTTGACCCAATTAGAAAAAAATATGTAATAGTTACTCCCGAAGAATGGGTGCGACAAAATTTTCTATTGTTTTTGCTCAATGACAAAATGTATCCAGCATCCTTATTGGCTGTTGAAAAAAAAATTGTTTTAAATACACTTACCAAACGATGCGATATTGTGGCTTATAACAATAATGGAAAAGCCATGTTGATTGTTGAATGCAAAGCTCCTTCTATAAATATTTCGCAGCAAACTTTTGACCAGATTGCAAGGTATAACATGAAGTTAAAAGTTAATTACCTTATTGTAACTAATGGTTTAAAGCATTATTGTTGTTATATTGATTTTGAAAACAAAAACTATCGCTTTCTAGAAGGAATTCCAGACTATACTACCCTCTAATAAAATGCAATATTAATAATGCAATGATTTTCCAAACTTGTTTTTACTCATTGGGCTAAAAGAAACAAAGAATTCAACACCACCTCTATGTCTTGAATATGATTTCAGTGTAGAAGTATTGATATCAAAACTTAGTTGGTATGTTACATTTTTATATAAAAAACCAACAAAAGGAATAATAGCATCTTTTAAGCGGTAGTTTATGCCGCCATTTACTGCAAACTCAGAGCCAGAGCTGCTATATAGAGCTCGTATTCCAAAATTATATTCTGCATCTTGTCCCTGACACATTAATAAAAAATTAGGGTCAACCATTACTTCATCGGTAATAGCAATTTTGGAACCTCCATTTAAAACAAAGCGAAATGGAAGTCTCGAATAATTATTAGTGGAAACAAAAGATTCCTTGGGGTTGGTTACATGAAACACCGCTATGCCGCCATAAGGATTTAAAGTGCTATTATTATCAGTACTTGTATAATTAAATCCAAAATTAATTTCAGGCATCATTTTATGGTATCTGATAAAAGTTTCGCCAGAAGGCAAATCGGGGTCAAAAGTTCCGTCAGTATATTGTTGGTCAAACAAAAGCTCATTCTTTTTTATGCTTTTGTAAATAAAACCTATCTGAAGCCCAACCGACATTCTCATTTTTTTTTGATTTGGTTCAGTTATCTTATATGCTCCAGAAACCACCAAATTAAAAGCATTTAATAGTTCTGCTTGGTTATCGTTTAGAAGATATGCTCCAATACCCCACTGTTCATCATACGGTAAGTCGAGTGCAAAAGAAGTGGTAGTAAGACCTCTTGCCATAGACCCCCATTGGGTTCTTAATTGAGAATATACTCCAATTCCATCTGCCCCGTGCATTCCTGTTAATGCAGGATTAAAAACAACAGGTGAAGCATCGTATTGAGAAAAATGTGGGTCTTGGGCAACCGTTTTCTCTGATATGCTAATAATAAATAATATGCTTACTGTTATTTTAAAAATGTTGTAAAAATTTTTCATCTGTTTTTTTTTAGTTTTACAAAATTGTAATATGAAATGCCTAATTAATAATTATTATTTTTTGATAACTTTTATTTATAGGCATTTCATAGTTTTTCTGTTTTAGAATTATCTGATAATGGTTACTTCTCCTGATTTAGTATAGATTTTTCCATCTAAGGTTACTGCATTAAATGTCCACAAATAAACACCTACGGGCTCTTTTTTACCTTTTCTGGTTCCATCCCAACCTATTTCAGGATTGTTTGATTCAAATATTTTTTCACCCCATTTGTTGTAAATGATAAATTGTAAGGAAGAAAAAGGACCTCCTCTCACATATAATGTATCATTAATTCCGTCATTGTTTGGAGAAAATCCTGTCGGCACTTTAGGAGGATAAACTTCTTTAGTTCCTTTTATTACTATTTGCTTAATTATAGAAGCAGGACAAGTCCCATTATATACCGTTTGGGTTACAGAATATACACCTGGTTTAAAATATATGTGGTTAGGGTTCTCTCTTCTTGAAGTATCTGAATTATCGCCAAAATCCCATATCCAACCATCTGAATAGAAAGAAGAATCAGTAAATTGAATAATTTCATTTACAATCAGATTGGTATCAGCAACAACCATAAATCCAGGTATCGGTCTTTGCGATACTGTAATTAGTTTTACTATTGTGTCTGTACAACCATGGTCTGATATAACCACTAAAGAAACTGGATATATACCCTCTGTGTTCCATACGTGTGATGTGTCTCTATGTACTGATGTTGCCCCACCGCCAAAATCCCAAATCCAATTAGAAATAGTACCACTTGGGAACAATGACTCATCAATAAAATGAATGGTATCATTTACACAACCACCAGTGGTCGAATAATTTGCAGTTGGTGATGGTAAAGCGGTTATTATTCTTGTTATAGAATCTTCACATCCACTATTTGTTGTAACAAGTAAGCTCACAATAAATGTACCTTCATTTGCATATTTATGAATTGGGTTACTTTCGTTACTTATATAACTATCTCCAAAATTCCAGTTCCAAGAAACGATATTGCTTCCCGCAGCTACTGTAGATAAGTCTGAAAACAATATATAGTCTTTGAAACATTCTGCATTTGTCGAAAAATTAGCAAAAGGAGTTGAATTAACAACAATAGTCTTAGTAATAGTATAAGTACAGCCTAAATTTGAAGTAACTGTTAATGTTACCGTATGGTTGCCGGTTGTAGCAAAAGTAAATGATGGATTTTGTACATGTACCACATTTCCTCCATCAAATATCCAAGTGTAAGCTGAAATATCACCACTAAATACTTGACAGTTTTCATTAAAGGATACCTCTACGCCCAAACAAGGAGCGTTATATGTAAAATCTGGATTTATTACGTTGGTTAAAAAAACCTCTAAAGTGTCTTTTTGCGCATTACAATTAACAAAACCTCTTGATGTTAGAACTAATTTTACATTGCCAGCAATACTATCTCCAATACTTGGAACATATTGCGAATTTAAAAGGTTTGGATGTGTAAAGTGTCCTGAACCCAAAGTAGTCCATGTTCCACCTGTTCCATAAGTAACTAAACCATAAACATCCACAAAATCAATTCCCGCACATACTGTTTGGTCTGGTCCAGCGTTTACTATTGCTAATTTTTCAACAGTAATACGGATTGTATCAACCCCTGGCAGGCAACTGCCACTATTTGTTGTTGTTAAAATTAAATTTACATATCCTGCCAATGAATCAGATTGACCAAATTGGTAAACAGCGTTTAAGGTCGTGTTGTTTGGAGTAAAAGTACCACTTCCCATAGTGCTCCATATTCCTGTAGTTGCTCCTCCAGAAACAAAACCATTTAATTGCACATAACCCAAGTCTGTAGAACAAACAGACCTATCGTAACCAGCAAATGCAAAAGCAGAATTTGTAAAAGTTAAGGTAGCGTTATCTGATACGGGGATACAATCTCCATTATTTGTAGAAGTTAAAGTAATGGAAATTGAACCAGCAGAGGTATCTGCATTACTAAATGAATAAACTGTGTTCAAATCATCAGGATTAGCAAATGTTCCAGAACCCGTAGTTGTCCAATGACCAGAAGTTGCTCCACCGCTAACCGAACCCAACATTTTAGTTTCCATGCTTGACTTGCATACTGATTGGTCTGGTCCAGCATCTACCAGTGGAGATGGTGAAAAAGTTAATAAAAGAGAATCTACTGAAGCATTACAATTCCCATTTCCCGTAGTGGTTAGATAGATATATACAGAACCATCTGCAATATCGGCTGCACTTGGTATATAAGTAGGAGTAAGATTAGTAATTGATGGAT